>Ga0224496_10002328_pt1 | contig 11340 bp, 8 predicted proteins | sample SF_Jul11_sed_USG_2_FD_168127 | JGI IMG/M metagenome (GOLD analysis project Ga0224496, IMG submission 168127) | Sediment microbial communities from San Francisco Bay, California, United States - SF_Jul11_sed_USGS_8_1 | ecosystem: Environmental > Aquatic > Marine > Sediment | place: USA... | reverse complement strand
AACGTGGTGCCCATCTTTGTGCCGCCGCTTCGCGATCGGCTGGAGGATATCCCGTTGCTGGCGGCCGACTTCCTTGCCGAGATTTCCCGCAAGGGGCTGGGGCAGCGGGAGTTGACCCAAGGCGCCTTGGCCGCCCTGGCCCGGCATCGCTGGCCCGGCAATGTGCGCGAGTTGCGCAATTTCATTGAGCGGACCGCGATCATGACTGCGACCGCGGAAATTTCGGAGGAGATGGTTCTGGCGTTGCTCCAGCCCGGCGGCGGCCCGCCGCACCAGGAGGTCGAGGCAACGGATCTCGCTGCCGGGGACGCTTTTCTGGCCGTCTCTTTCCGGGAGGCGAAAAAGATTTTTGAGCGGGAATTTCTGTTGCGCCGTTTGCGGGAAAACGACGGGAACATCTCCCAGACTGCCGAGCAGGTCGGGCTTGAGCGCAGCCACCTGCACAAGAAGATCAAGTCGTTGACCGATGACGAATGACGACGGCGGGGGGAGGGAGGCGGTATTCCGAGCCCCGTCCCGCATCCCCTGTCGGCGCCGGCACATAACAAACCTGCCATGAGGCCGTGATGTCCACCGATACGCCGCACACCAGTCTCCCCAGCCAGAAGGAGCTTGAAAAGGAGCTTTCCGATTATCTGTCGCGCAAGTACGGCGAGCGGGTCAAGATCATCTCCTCCGGCTTCGTCCCCCATGTGGCCCATGACGACGGGCCTCCTGCCCCGGAGTCGGCGGTCGAGGCAAAGAAGCCCTTTGACTTCCGGGTGACCCCCGAGGAACTGGTTGCCTATCTCGACGAGTACGTTGTCCGTCAGGACGAGGCCAAAGCGGTTTTGGCCACCAAGATCTGCACCCATTTCAATCGTATCCGGCTTGCCGAGGAGAACCCGAAACTGGTCCGCCGCGACGTGGGAATGATCAAGAACAACGTGCTGCTCATGGGGCCCACCGGGGTTGGCAAGACCTTTCTCGTCAAGTTGATCGCCCAGCGGTTGGGAGTCCCGTTTATCAAGGGCGATGCCACCAAGTTCAGCGAAACCGGTTATGTGGGCGGCGATGTCGACGATCTGGTTCGGGATCTGGTCCGCGAGGCGGACGGTGATATCGAGCGGGCTCAGTACGGCATTATTTACGTGGATGAGATCGATAAGATCGCCGCTAGCCAGCACCGACTGGGGCCTGACGTGTCGCGTACCGGCGTGCAGCGCGCCCTCTTGAAGCCCATGGAAGAAACCGAAGTGGAGTTGAAGACTCCCCATGATCCCATTTCCCAGCTTGAGGCCATCGAGCATTACCGTTCCACCGGCAAGCGGCAGCTGCGGCGGGTAAACACCCGGAATATTCTGTTCATCATGAGCGGTGCCTTCGCGGGCCTGGACGAGATTGTCAAGAAGCGGTTGCAGCAGTACTCCATGGGCTTTGAGAGCACCGTTACCTCCAGGAAGGATACCGGTCGTTTTGTGAAGCAGGTGCGGGCCGAGGATCTCATCGAATTTGGTTTCGAGAGCGAGTTCGTCGGCCGCCTGCCGGTGATTGCCGTGCTCGATGAACTCACGGAAGGCGACCTCTACGCGATTCTCGCCAATCCAAACAGCTCAGTGGTGGTGGGGAAGCGGCAGGACTTCCTCGCTTACGGTATCCGCATCCTCTTCGAGGACGAGGCCTTGCGGGCCATGGCCAGGGAGGCGGTGGCGGAGCAGACCGGGGCACGCGGCCTGGTGAGTGTCATGGAGAAGACCCTGCTCCATTTTGAAAAGAAGCTCCCCTCCACCGAGATTCGTTATCTGGTGGTGACCTCGGCCATGGTGGCGGCAGCTGCGGCGGAACTCAAGCGGCTGCTGGACGACCCCCAGTGCCGGGACTGGCATCGGCGACGGTACGAAGAACTGGCCGAGGCGGGGCGGCAGGATATTGCCGCCCGTCTGCTCGGGCAGCGGGGCGAGTATCTGGCGGCGCACGACGTGTTGCCCACCCCGGCCCGACTGGCCCTGATGGCCTGTCAATGCCAGGAGGACAACCTGGACCTGCAGGCTGTCTGCGACATTTTCGTTGACCGGGTGGCCGAGATCAGGCAATGTGCGGAAAAATTATCCACCCGCTGCGGTATCGGGGTTTTCTTCAGTGAGGAGGCCGTCGATCATATTCTGGCCCGGCAGCCGCGGACCAGTGCGGCCATTGGTGCGCTCTGCGAGAAGTTGAGCAGTGAGTTTGAATACGGGCTGCGGCTGCTCGCCGAAAAGAAGGGCATCGATGAGGTGGTCATTTCCGCCGAGGGGATCGATGCCCCGGCGCGGTTCATCAACAGTCTGGTCAGTCAGAAATTCAAGCTGGACTGACGACCTCTTCCCGTCTTCGTTGGCAACATCCTTAAACGTAAGGAGAAAAATATGGTTTTCCCAGAATATCGTCCCCGCCGCCTGCGTCGTAACGAAGTGTTTCGTTCCCTGATCCGGGAGACCCTGATCACGCCGGCCAATCTGATCTATCCGCTTTTCATCGTGCCGGGCAAGGGGGTGCGTGAAGAGGTTTCTTCCATGCCCGGGGTCTTCCGGATCTCGGTGGACCAGTTGGCCAAGGAGGCCAAGGAGTGCATGGCGCTCGGGGTGAACAACGTCATTCTCTTCGGCATCCCGGAGAAGAAGGACGCAGTGGGATCCGGGGCGCATGCCAAGGGCGGCATCGTGCAGCGGGCCATCAAGGAGCTCAAGAACAAGGCCCCGGAAATGATGGTCACCACCGATGTCTGTCTCTGCGAGTACACCAGCCACGGCCACTGCGGCATCCTGATGGGCAAGGAGGTGGACAACGACTCCACCCTGGAGGTGCTGGCCAAAACCGCGCTCTCCCATGCCGAGGCCGGCGCCGATATGGTGGCCCCCTCTGATATGATGGACGGCCGGGTCTCGGAGATTCGCGGCGCCCTGGACGAAAACAATTTCCACAACGTGCCGATCATGTCCTATGCGGTGAAGTACTGTTCCGCCTTCTACGGCCCTTTTCGCGAGGCGGCCGAGTCGGCGCCCAGTTTCGGCGACCGGCGCAGCTACCAGATGGACCCGGCCAATGTCCGCGAGGCGATGCGCGAGGCCACCCTGGATGTGGACGAGGGAGCCGACATCCTGATGGTCAAGCCGGCGGTGGCCTATCTCGACATCGTCAGCCGCCTGCGGGAGGAGTTTGACCTCCCCATTGCCGCCTATCACGTGAGCGGCGAGTACGCCATGATCAAGGCCGCAGGCCAGAAGGGCTGGATCGACGAGGAGCGGGTGATGGCCGAAACCCTCCTGTCCATCCGGCGCGCCGGCGCCGACATCATCCTCACCTACTTTGCCAAGGACATGGCCAGGTATCTGCAGAAGATGTAGCTGTGGGATCTTCCCCCCGTGACGCCATGGGAGAGCGGTCGGCGCAGGAACGCGGCCGCAGTCGGGGGAACGAGAGAGGTTGTATGCGGTTTCTGTAGACTTGCAGGGGCGATCGGTTGCGACCGATCGTCCCTTTCTTATATTTATCCCTTGCGCTTGCCAACCGAGGAGCAAGCCCGATCCGAGAGCGTGTTTTATTCCCGTGATCAGTCCCTTCCCCGTTAATTGAGAGAACAGTTCTGATGCCAAAAATGATCTCGAAAAAAGACGAAAAACTGCTGCGTAAGTTGTTGGCCATGGCCGTGGAGCCGGACGAGGCGCTCACCTACGACGAGATGTGCGGCTTTCTTTTCGGGGTGGCGATGACCCCGGAGATGATCGCCCCCAGTGAATGGCTGCCCATGGTGTTCGGTCCGGAGATGGTCAATGTTGATTCCGAGAAGGAGGCCCAGCAGTTTTTCGGCGGCCTGATCCGGGTTGTCAACGGACTTACTTCTAGTTTTCAGAACGGAAAGCTCCGCTTCCCCTTTGATGTGAAAGATTTTGCGGCGGAAGATGGATTGGAGAAAATTCAGGATTGGACGTACGGCCTGTGCGAGGCGTTGTTGCTGAGGCCTTACCTCTGGGAGCCGGATGTTCCCGAGGAGGAGCTTGACGAGGCGCAGAAGGAGTTGCTCACCTCCCTTGCGATCATTCAAGGCGTTGCCGCGCCGGACGAGGCCGGTGAACTTTTCAACACGGAATTCGACGAGACGGAAGGCCGGGACGAGCGGCTGCTGGCCTCGCTTTTCGCCATGCTGCCGGTGGCGGTGGAGTCCCTGTTGGGCCATGCCGCCATTCGTGAAGAGGAGTGGCGGGAGAGGGTGCGGAGTCGCCGTACCGGTCCGATGCAGGTGAAACATGAGGAGCCCAAGGTCGGCCGCAACGACCCCTGTCCGTGCGGCAGTGGCAAAAAGTACAAAAAATGCTGCCTGGTGGGGCAGAAGATCGTGCCGATCCATTGAACCGGTCCTGGTGGCGTTGCCGCCAGTCATTGCATCCGCGTGTGGATCACGTTATAAACCTAACGGATCATAGGTATTTTTGGCATGCGAGGCGGGCTGATGTCCGGGCTCGCGGGATCTGCATTTTTCTGGGATTGGAAACACTTCGGCGCGTTTCGGAGGAAAGTTGCTATTCTGGTTGGGCCTATCGCCAAGGTGTTTTTTTCAGAATCGACTAAGTAACAATCGGAGAGGTAGATGGCCAGAGCGGAAAAGAATAACAACCAGGAAGAGCCGCTGGAGAAGCAGCTTTGGAAGGCGGCGGACAAGCTCAGGAAGAACATCGACGCTGCCGAGTATAAGCATGTTGTGTTGGGGCTGATCTTCCTTCGCTATATCTCCGATGCCTTTGAGGATCTCTATAACAAGCTCAAGGGCGGCGAAGGCGAATATGCCGGGGCCGACCCGGAGGACAAGGACGAATACAAGGCCGAAAACGTCTTCTTTGTGCCGGAAAAGGCCCGCTGGTCGTATCTGCAATCCAAGGCCAAGCAGCCTGAAATCGGCAAGGTGGTCGATGAGGCCATGGACGCCATTGAAAAGGACAATGCCTCGCTCAAGGATGTGCTGCCCAAGGTTTTTGCCAGAGGCAACTTGGATCCAACCAATCTTGGCGGCTTGATCGACTTGGTCGGTAATATCGCCCTGGGTGATGCCAAGGACCGCAGCGCCGACGTGCTCGGCCATGTGTTCGAATACTTTCTGGGCGAGTTTGCCCTGGCTGAAGGCAAGAAGGGCGGTCAGTTCTATACCCCGCGCTCGGTGGTCGAGTTGCTGGTTGAAATGTTGGAGCCCTATAAAGGGCGGGTGTTTGACCCCTGCTGCGGTTCCGGCGGCATGTTCGTGCAGTCGGAAAAGTTCGTGCTCGAACACCAGGGCAGGGTGAACGATATTTCCATCTTTGGTCAGGAGAGCAACCATACCACCTGGCGGCTGGCCAAGATGAACCTGGCCATTCGCGGCATCGACAGTTCCCAGGTCAGGTGGAATAACGAAGGCTCCTTCTTGAATGACGGCCACAAGGACCTGAAGGCCGATTACGTGATCGCCAACCCGCCGTTTAACGATTCCGACTGGAGCGGGGAACTGCTCAAGAAAGACGGCAGATGGAAGAAATACGGCACCCCGCCGGCGGGCAATGCCAACTACGCCTGGATCCAACACTTTATCTACCACTTGAGCCCCAGCGGCCAGGCCGGCTTTGTTCTGGCCAAGGGTTCGCTGACCACCAAGACCTCGGGCGAGGGCGAAATCCGCAAGGAACTGATCGAGGCCCGGTTGGTGGACTGCATCGTCAACCTGCCCGCCAAGCTGTTCTTGAATACCCAGATTCCCGCCAGCTTGTGGTTTCTGAGCCGCAACAAGGCCAACGGCAAGTTCCGCAACCGCACCGACGAGATTCTCTTTATCGACGCCCGCAACCTGGGCCATTTGATCAATCGCAGGACCAAGGAGTTCACCGCAGATGATATTTCCGCAATCTCCGCTACCTACCACAACTGGCGCAACCCGGATGGCGATTATGAGGATGTGAAAGGGTTCTGCAACTCCGCTCCCATCGACCGGGTGCGGGAGCTTGATTATGTGCTGACGCCGGGCCGCTATGTGGGGCTGGCCGACGAAGAGGACGATTTTGACTTTACGGAGCGGTTTACCAAGCTCAAGGCCGAGTTCGAGGAACAGTTGCAGGAGGAAGCGCGGCTGAATGACCTGATAGCAGAGAGCCTGAAAAAGGTTAAGCTGACATGAGTGACGTAAACGAGCTGGTAAAATTTGAAGAGATCCAGAGCCGGATCTATACCATCCGTGGCGTCCAGGTAATGCTGGACAAGGATTTGGCTCTTTTCTACGAGGTAAAACCAGTCCGGCTGAGAGAGCAGGTAAAAAGGAACATGAAGCGTTTTCCCGCTGATTTTATGTTTCAACTCACCAGGGAAGAGGTTGAATTGATGGTGTCGCAAAATGCGATACCTTCCAAACAGCATTTGGGTGGTTACCTGCCATATGTCTTTACGGAACAAGGCGTGGCAACCATTTCATCGGTTCTTACCAGCAACAGGGCGATAGAGGTTAATATTCAGATTATGCGGGCCTTTGTGGCCATGCGGCGGTTTATCGGCGCCAATGCAGGGATATTTAAGCGACTGGACGCCCTTGAAATCAAGCAGGTCGATACTGACCAAAAAATTGATATGGTCCTGAACGCCATCGAGAGCAAAGAGATCCGGGCCAAGCAGGGCATTTTTTTTGATGGCCAGATCTTTGACGCCTACACCTTTGTTGCCGATCTCGTCCGCGCCGCCAAAAAATCAATTGTGCTGATCGATAACTATATCGACGATACCGTGTTGACCCTGTTCTCAAAACGGAAAAAGGGCGTTTCTCTCACCATCCTCACCAAAACCGTCTCAAAGCGCTTGCTGCTGGATATCAAGAAGTTCAACAAGCAATACCCGCCGGCCACGGTAAAGACGTTCGCTCATTCACATGATCGTTTCTTGATCATTGACGACGCCGCAATCTACCATTTCGGCGCCTCCCTGAAGGATTTGGGTAAAAAGTGGTTCGCGTTCTCCAAGATGGATATCGGCGCAGTGGAGATGCTGGGGAAATTGGAGAACCTGGCAGAGGTGAAGAGCGATGGGTGAGTGGAAAAAATGTAAATTGGGTGAAGCACCTATTGAAATAATTGATGGTGATAGAGGGAAAAATTATCCCAAGAAGAATGAATTTTTCGCAAACGATTATTGCATTTTCCTAAACATAAAAAACGTAACAACCAATGGTTTTGCATTTGCAGAATTAAATTTTATAACCAGAGAAAAAGATGCACTTTTGAGGAAAGGGAGACTAAAAAGAGGCGATGTTGTACTAACCACAAGAGGCACCGTTGGAAATGTTGGTTTTTATGACCAAAGTGTACCATTTGACAACATACGAATAAACTCTGGGATGGTAATTATACGGCCTAAAGGGATTGATGAAAATTTTAACTATCAGTTATTCAAATACTTAAAAAAAGATTTTGAGACTTTTGCCACAGGGAGTGCACAACCTCAACTGCCCATCCGGGATTTAAGGGCGATGTTTTTCTCTCTCCCGCCGTTCCCCGAACAAAAAGCCATTGCCTCGGTCCTTTCCAGCCTTGACGACAAAATAGCCCTGCTCCACCGCCAGAACAAAACCCTCGAAGCCATGGCCGAAACCCTTTTCAGGCAGTGGTTTGTGGAGGAAGCCCAGGATGATTGGCAGGATGGGGTTATTGCAGATCTAATAGAATTTAATCCGCAAAGAAAGTTGGCTAAAGGGCAAATAGTCCCATACCTGGAAATGGCTGCACTCAGTACATCTACATTTGCACCGACCGGTTGGTATAACAGAGAATTTAAGTCAGGCACCAAATTCATCAACGGTGACACATTGCTTGCACGTATTACGCCGTGCTTGGAAAATGGCAAAACCGCTTATGTTACCTTTTTAGAAGATGACCAGGTTGCTTGGGGTTCTACGGAATATATTGTCATGCGTCCTAAGGGGGGCCTACATCCATTTTTTGCTTATACGCTGGCTCGAAATACTGACTTTAGAGAATACGCAGAGGGATGTCTGGAAGGCTCTAGCGGGAGGCAACGTGTAAATGTTGACCACCTTAAAAATTACGACATAAAACTTCCTTCTCCTGCCGTAATTACCCAATTCAATGCGGTGGCAGAAAGTGTTGTGCAGAAATTGCACCAAAACTCAAAACAAATCCAAACTCTCGAAAAACTTCGTGACACCTTGCTCCCCAAGCTGATGAGCGGCGAGGTGCGGGTTGAATATGAAAACTAAGGCGATGTAGAACATGGAGCGGCTGAGAAAGGTAATCGAGCAATACGGCAGGTGGTCGGAGCTGGCCACCTATATCGACCGGATCGAAGCGCACCTTGCCACAGATTTCAGCCATGCCATTGAAAACGCCAAGGCCCTTCTTGAGACCATCGGTAAGGAGATCTGCGATTCCAAGGGGATTGAGTTGGGGGCCACCCCCAGCACCAATGCGGTGATGAAAAAGGCCTTCATTGCCATAGGCTACCCCGGTGAAAACCTGGTCACCCAAATTTCCACCGCCCTGGCCACCATCGGCCAACAGATGGGCAATCTCAGAAACGAGATCGGCACCACCTCCCACGGCAAGCCTCTGGAAGAGTTGCGGGAAAGGAACAACAGCGTTGACGAGCTGACCAGAGACTTTCTGGTCGATACAACGATCATCGTTGCCTCTTTTCTGATCCGCTCCTTTGAAAACGAAAATCCACGTATCACACCAGCTCAACACGAAAAGCAGCTGATTTATATTGATAATGAATCGTTCAATGATTTTTGGGATGATCTCTACGGCGAATTTGCGATGGCGGATTATTCGTTTCCGGCCAGCGAAATTCTTTTCAATGTAGATAACAGGGCATACCAGACCGAACTTGCAGCGTTTGAGGAAGGTGAATAATGGCGCGGTCGGGAAAAGAAAGTGTGGACACGGTGGACGGAATTGGACAGTGGTGGACGGTGCGATTATGGACAGCGTTGGAGACGGGCTGTCGGGTCGGGACGGCATGAGGGGGGGGGAAGTGAGAAGTAAGGGAGAAAAAGAACGGCTTATTCCCAAGCACGGCGGCTACCGTAAACTGAAAAGCTTCCAGATTGCCCAACTGGTTTACGATGTCACGGTGCGCTTTTGCGACCGCTATATCGATAGATTCAGCCGCACCAAGGACCAGATGGTGCAAGCGGCCCGCTCCGGAGTGCAGAATATTGCCGAGGGCTCCCTGGCCTCGGCCACCTCAAAAAAAACGGAACTTAAACTGACCCAGGTTGCCCGCGCCAGCCTTGAGGAACTGCGGCTTGATTACGAGGATTTTTTGAGGCAACGTGATTTACCGGTTTGGCCCCGCCAGGATCCGCGCCGGGAAGCGCTTGTTGCCAGGCGATGCCAAACCGCCGATCAGGTGGCGGAGTGGATTGTTGAAATCAGTGGACGAAATGGACAGCTTGGACAGGATGGACTAAACGTCAACTCGACCGCCAGGTCCACAACGTCCACGCAGTCCACAGTGTCCACAAACTCCTACCCGGAACTCTCGGCCAATGCCGCCCTTGTGCTTCTGACGGTGGCCTGCTCGCTCCTTGACCGTCAGGTGGCAAAGCTGGCGGAAGAGTTTGAGCAAGGCGGCGGGTTCACGGAACGGTTGTACAGGGTCAGAAAACAGAATCGGGGATACTAAGTGAATAAAATCACCGAATCGGAAATTGAAAAATTCGCCATCGAGCTGCTTGAGAAATCCGGCTATCAGTACCTTTACGGGCCAAACATCGCACCGGACAGCGAGACCCCGGAACGGGGATCTTTTGAAGACGTGGTGCTTTGGGATCGGTTGCGGGAAGCAATGGGCCGGATCAATTCGACCGTGACGCATGACTGCCGAGAAGACGCTCTTAAGCAAATCCAGCGACTCATTTCTCCTGAACTGATCACCAACAACGAATCGTTTCACCGGCTGCTCACCGAAGGGATCAAGGTCACAACCCGGAAAGACGGCCGCGACCGGGGTGATTATGTCTGGCTTGTTGATTTTGAGAATCCTGAAAACAATGACTTTCTGGTGATCAACCAGTTTACGGTTATCGAGAACAACGTCAACAAGCGGCCCGATGTGATCCTGTTTGTCAACGGTCTGCCGTTGGTGGTCATCGAACTCAAGAACCCTGCCGATGAAAACGCCACGGTCAAGTCGGCCTTTAGGCAACTTCAGACCTACAGGCAGGCCATTCCCAGCCTGTTTACCTATAATGCCATAATGGTAGCCTCCGATGGTCTGGAAGCAAGGGCGGGCTCCATTTCCGCCGGGTTCACCCGTTTTATGGCCTGGAAAACAGCGGATGGCAAGGTGGAAGCCTCGCCGTTGATCGGCCAGTTGGAAACCCTGGTCAACGGCATGCTCAACAAGAAAACCCTGCTGGACCTGATCCGCCATTTCATTGTGTTTGAGAAATCGAAAAAGGAAGACCGGGACACCGGGGTTATTACCATCCAGACAGTAAAAAAACTGGCCTCGTATCATCAGTATTACGCGGTCAACCGGGCGGTGGAATCCACCCTTCGGGCCTCTGGCTATCATGAAAAGCCGAAAGAAATACCCGGCGTGCTTGAGACAAGAGAGTCGCCGGAAAGTTATGGCCTGGCCGGGGTGGGCAATCAGCCGGTTGGCGACCGGAAAGGCGGCGTGGTCTGGCATACTCAAGGAAGCGGTAAGTCTTTGTCCATGGTTTTTTATACCGGCAAGATCGTCCTGGCCATGGATAACCCTACAGTTTTAATGATCACCGACCGTAATGATCTGGACGATCAGCTTTTTGATACCTTTGCCGCCTCAAAACAACTACTGCGCCAGGAGCCGGTGCAGGCTGGAAATCGGGAGCACCTGAAAGAACTCCTCAAAGTGGCCTCAGGCGGGGTGGTCTTCACCACTATCCAGAAATTTCAGCCCGAGGAGGGCAATGTTTATGAAACCCTGTCGGAGCGGGACAATATCATCGTAATTGCTGATGAGGCTCACCGAACCCAGTATGGATTCAAGGCCAAGATCATTGATGACAAGGACGCAAACGGCGAGGTGGTCGGCAAAAAAATCGTTTACGGCTTTGCCAAGTATCTCCGCGACGCCTTGCCGCGTGCAACCTATCTTGGTTTTACCGGCACTCCGATTGAGAGTACCGATGTAAACACCCCGGCAGTGTTCGGCAATTATGTCGATGTGTACGATATTGCCCAAGCGGTTGAGGACGGGGCAACCGTCAAGATCTTTTATGAAAGCAGGCTGGCCAAAATCACCTTGAGTGATGAGGGTAAAAAGCTGGTTGCCGAACTTGATGAGGAGTTAGGGCAGGAGGATCTCACC
>Ga0224496_10002327_pt1 | contig 11341 bp, 6 predicted proteins | sample SF_Jul11_sed_USG_2_FD_168127 | JGI IMG/M metagenome (GOLD analysis project Ga0224496, IMG submission 168127) | Sediment microbial communities from San Francisco Bay, California, United States - SF_Jul11_sed_USGS_8_1 | ecosystem: Environmental > Aquatic > Marine > Sediment | place: USA... | reverse complement strand
TGAGCCGCAGCGCGGCAGCCGGCAATCCTGTCAGTGCCGCCAGTTCCTGCAGGCTCTGCGCCTGCGCCGCCGCCTGCGGATTGTCGAGGATCGGGTGCTCCGGCAGCGGGTTATTGAGCCACGCGGCACCGCGTACTTCGAACGCATCGCGGCTGGCGGCATCGAATATGGCCCAGTAACTGGCCGGCTTCTGCTGCAGCAAGTCCCGCAGGATATCTTTGTCGAAGCCGAGCTCGTTGGTGAAGCGCAGGCCCTGCGCGTTCACCCACAGCGACTGCTCGTTGCCGGCGGTCAGCGCATGCATCTGCTCGGGGTCACGCGGACTGACGACACCATTGATATAGATGTATTGCCGATCCATGCGCGTCAACGCGGCTCCGGCCGCCGCGGCCATGTCATGTCCCGAGCCCGTCGCACTGACTGCGGCACCGATCAACAGGCGCTCGGGCTGCGGCAAGTCCGCGGTCCAGTTCTCGAGTACGCGCGCGAGGTCGCTCTCGAAGCCGCCGGTCGCGAGCACCACGTGCGGTGCGCGCAGGCTGCGCAGCGCACCGCTGCGCAAATCCTTCACCACCACGCCGCGCACCCGGCCGTCTTCGACCAGCAGCTGCTCGGCATGCGCATTCCAGAGCAGCGCCACGTTCGGCATGTCGAGCAAGGTGCGGAACATCGGCAGGATCACGTGGACCGCGCGGCCGCGCGTAAAGTGAAAGCGCGGCACACTATTGCCATGCGCGGGCGCGACGCGGACGAACTCCACGCCCAGCCCTGCAAGCCAGTCAAAAACCATGTCGCCCGAGTGCGCAGCGTAATCGCGGGTCCACTCGGGATCGCCGTCCTCGGTCCACGCCATCCAGTCGCTGTACGCGAGCGACGCTGAATCCACGATGCCCGCCTGCTGCTGCAGGTCGGTGGCCACGAGTGCGATGCCGCCGGCCAGCACGGCGTGACCGCCCGCGACCGAGTTCATGTCGATGACGAGCACATCGATACCGCGTTGCCCCATCTCGATGGCCGCCGACAGGCCCGCGATGCCCGCGCCGATCACGATCGCCTGTGCGTCATCCGGCGCTACGCTCGCGCGCTCGCTACAGCTGCCAAGCAACACGCCGAACACAGCAACCAGGCCGCACAGGTTCCTGTGGCGCGGCATCAGTCGACCTTGCCGGGAGCTGCTTGCTGCGAAGTCGGATCCAGCGTGCCGGCGGGCGCGAGGTGACACGAATCACAGGTTTCGGTCTGCGCCAGTTGCTGTGCGCGCGTGCTGGCCGGCGCGAACGGCACGCGCTCGGAATGGCAGTGTCCGCAGTCGTAACCACGTTCCAGGACCATCTCGTGCACGCGCGTGAAGTGCCAGTAGCCGTCGCGGTCCTCCGCCAGCATTGCCTCGAGGTCGCTGACCGGCACGCTCCAGGAACCGCTGCCCGCTGTGCCCGGCAGCGACATCTCGGCATCGCGCACGACGGCCGCCGGCGTCCAGTCGCCGCCTGCCTTTAGGTCGGCTACCGCGGTGCGACCCGCGACGCGCCCGGTCAAAATCGATGGTCCCGTGAACATGCCGTCGAGTCCATTCAGGCCATTGATGCCCGCGGAACCGGTGACTTCACCCGCCGCGTACAGTTGCGCCACCCGCTGCCCTGCTGCATTGAGCGCGCGTGCACCGAGATCGATGGAGATACCACCCGCGCTCTTGTTGGCCATCGGGTAGGTGCGCATGGCATAGAACGGCGGCGTATCGATGCTGAACACGGGCGGCGGACTTTCCGCCGGCAGACCGTTGACGTCGGTGCTCTCGCCACTGGCGACCTGCGCATTGAACGTGCGCACCGTCGCGACGAGCTGCGGCGGCGGCACGCCGATGCGCGCGGCCAGCTCAGCAATGCTGTCGGCGCTGACCGTGACCTCGGGATTGTCGACCACGAGGCGCTGAATCTTGGCGATGTCGACGGCTTCGGCCGAAACGAAGTGCGGGCTGTTGATCCGCAACGCGTCCTTGTCGTCGGCATCGAAAATGCGCCAGTAGCCCGGCGGGTCCTGTTGCATGACCAGCGGAAACACGTAGCGGTCGATGCCGCCCTCGGTCACGAACCTTCGCCCCTCGCTGTTCACCCAGATCGCACGGCTGCTGCCGCTGACGAAGCCGCGATCGGCGTCGAGGCCGAGCACGTTGGGTAAGGCCGAGTAGCCGTTGTACTGCCGGTCCATGTGCACCAGCGCCGCGCCCGCCTCCACCGCCATGCGCAGGCCACTGCCGCGCGAGTTCTGTCCCGACATGCTGAAGATCTGCTGCGGCGGCGGCAGATCTGCCGGCCAGTTTTCGCGCACCAGCTCGATGTTGCTCTCGAAACCGCCGGTCGCGAGGATGACCGCGGCCGCGCGCAGCTCGACCGTCTCGCCGGCCCGCAGGTCGTGTGCGGTAACACCGGTGACACGCCCGTCCTGCAGCAGCAGGTGTTGTGCCACGGTGTTCCAGCGAAAGCGGATATTGGAATAGCGCAGCGTTTCGCGAAACAGTGGCCGCGTCAGGTTCAGGCCGCGCCGATACGTCATGTGAAACCGGGGAATGCTGTTGCCGTGACTGGGTATGACGCGGTCGAAGCGGGCACCGAACCCGGTCACCCAGTCGTAAATCCAGCTGCGCGAATGCTCGACGTAGAAACGCGTCCATGCAGGATCACCGTCGATGGTCCACTCCATCCAGTCCGCGTACGCCTGGTCGGGGGTGTCCTGGTAGCCCATGGCTTCCTGCAGTGGCGAACCGACGATCGCGACGCCACCGGACTGGATGCCGTGCCCGCCGAAGACCGAATTCATGTCGATGACCAGCACCTCGGCACCACCACTGGCCGCATCGATCGCGGCCGACAGCCCGGCCAGCCCGGCGCCGACGATGATGATGTCGGCGTCGTTGTCAGGCCCGCGCTTGCCCGGGTCGCAAGCGGCCGCAACGGCGAGCAGGCAGGCGCAGGCGACCAGCCGAAGCCGATAAGTGCTGTGCACTGTCATTGCGGCGCTCCTCGCCCGATGGGCATGCGAAGACAGTATGCTGCCAGTTTCATGCACACGATTGCAAGATACCGGCCAGACGCGTTACTGTGGTCCCTGGATCGAGCCGTACCATAAGAAAATCGGTGCACTTCGGAGCAGCCCATGGCCAGGAAACCACACACCCTGTTGCGTCGGGACTTTATCAAGCTGGGTACTGCGAGCGGCTGCGCACTGGCCGCGAGCGGCTGGCCGGAACTGCTGTTCGCCAACCAGCACCCGAGCCCCCACCCGGGCAGCCTCGACCACCTCGACCGCAACATGTACATGCACAACATGGAACTGCACGGCCACCTGTTCGAGGGTACGACGCGTAACCAGGAAATTGAGATGATGGCGATCGGCGAACGCCGCTACCTGTTGCAGCAGTCGACAGTCATCGACGTCACGAATCCGCTGCAGCCCATCGTCATCAGCGACGCGGCGTACGAGGGCGACGGCGACATACAACTCGCCTACAACCGCGCGCTCGACAAGTGGATCCTGATTTCGAGCGCCGACGTGCCGTCGACCTCGAGCCATCCGGGCGCGGACCACGGCAAGTACGACGATCCTTCGCTGATCGACAAGGTCGTCAACCTGCCGGGCTTGCGTGGCATCCGCGTATTCGACGCGTCGGATCCCGCCGACATCCGTTTGCTCTCGAAGTGGAGCTGCGACCAGCTGGACCCGGAGCGCGACGTTCAGACCGGCTCGGGTACGGCGCACAATTTCTACAGCGGCGGGAAATTCGCCTACCTGGACACCGGTTTCGACAACAGCTTCGTGCACATGGAGTCCCCGATCCGGCATTACACCAACGGTGTGCAGACAATTGACCTCTCCGATCCTGGCAAGCCGCGCTTCGTCTCCAACTGGTGGGTACCGGGCCAGCGACTCGGTGAGGAAGACGCGTACCGGCAGTGGCGCAGCTACGGCGATCGCAAATCCTTTACCTGCAAGAACGGCGGCTTCTTCGTGCCGCAGAAAGTGGAGGCTGGCGGCCGCTACGCCTACAGTACCTGGGGCTCGTTCGGGTTTTTCATTCATGACGTATCGGATCCGGCGCATCCCAGACTCGTCGGCAAGCTCGAACCGCCGTACCTGCCAGGCGGCATCCAGATGTACGCGACCGACGTGAATCGGCTCGACCGCGGTTTCGTGGTCGCCAATCCCGAAGTCCTGAATCCGGACTGCAACCAACCCTGGCACGACGCCTATGTCATCGATATTCGCGACCCGGCCAATCCCAGGGAGATGGGCAGGTTGCCCGTGCCGCAACCGCCGCCGGATGCGCCGTATCGCGACTTCTGCGACAAGCGCGGCCGCTTCGGCCCGCGCATGCCGCAGAACCAGAAAGCGCCCGGCAAGCCACACCCGAATTTCAGTTGCTACTCCTATTTCAACGCGGGCGCGCAGTGCTTCGACCTCAGCGACCCGGCGCAACCGCGCAACAGCGCCTACTTCATCCCGCCGCAGGGCGGCGACCTCGACGTCTGGAACAGCTACAACCGGACGGTCGACACGGTGTTCGTCGAGTGGGACCGCAAGCTGATCTGGGTCGGCTCGGACACGGGTCTCTACCTCGTGTCCACGCCGGAACTGGGCAAACCGGTGCTCGCGCCCATGGCTGTCGACGAATGGTCACTACCCGGCCTGAACGCAGGTCACGCGTGACTGCAGTGCAAATTACATTGAATGCTGGCGGCGTCACTATGGCAGCTGTGCGTTGCATCGTCGCACTTGGCATTACCGCTGCACTGGGCCCACTCGCGAGCGCGCAGACCAGCGCTGACTGGCCGACCTTCGGCGGCGAGGCCGGCGGCGGACAATACTCCGCCATCGACCAGATCAACGCGTCCAACGTCGAGCAGCTGGAAGTTGCCTGGACTTACCGTTCGGGCGACATGGCCTGGCACGAAGTAACGCCCATTCATGCCAACAACACGCTCTACTATTGCACGCCGATGAACCGCGTCATCGCGCTCGATCCTGTGACCGGGACCGAGCGCTGGCGCTTCGATCCGCACCGGGGCGAGGGTGGTGAAGGCCTCATCGAACAGCCGCGCCAGGTCGTCCGGTGCCGCAGCGTCGCCTATTGGGAAGCGGCCGAACCGCGGCCGGGCGTGCCCTGCGAGCGGCGCGTTTTCAAAGCCGATATCAACGGCAATGTGTATGCCATCGACGCTGACAGCGGCAAGTCGTGCAAGGACTTCGGCGCGGCACAGGGTCATCCGGGCTACGCGAGCCACTGGGATTACGAGGGCAACGGCGTCGGTCCGCGCCACACCACCTCCGGACCGCTGGTCATCGACGATCTCGTGGTGGCGGCTGTCGGCGTAGAAGACAGCCCCGTCGATGCAAGCGACGGTTTCGTGCGTGCGTTCGACGTGCGCAGCGGCGAACTGCGCTGGGAATTCAATCCGATCCCGCCCGAGCATGTGCATGACACGGGCGCCGCGAACGTCTGGTCCGGCCTGAGCGCGGACCTCGAGCGCGGTCTCGTATTCCTGCCAACGACCAGCCCGTCGTCAGATTTTTACGGCGCCACGCGCAAGTTCGACATCCCGTACGCGACGGCGACCGTCGCACTGTCGGCCAAGACCGGCGAGCCCGTCTGGCATTACCAGATCGTGCACCACGACCTCTATGACTACGACCTGCCCGGCCATCCGCTGCTGGTCAGCATCCAGAAGGACGGGCAGACGCGCGAAGTCGCGATCCAGCAGACCAAGCAGGGCTTCGTGTTCGTATTCGATCGCGACGACGGTGCGCCCGTGTTCCCGATCGAGGAACGGCCCGTGCCAAAGTCCGACATACCCGGCGAAGAAACCTCGCCGACGCAGCCATTTCCGGTGTTGCCCGAGCCGTTTACGCGGACCACGCTGACGCGTGACGATATGTTCGGCATGACATTCCTGGGGCGCTCCTGGTGCCGCGACCGATTCGACGAACTGCGTTACGACGGCCTGTTCACGCCGCCCAGCGAACAGGGCACGCTGCACTTCCCGGGTTTCGGCGGCGGCGGCAACTGGGGTGGCGCGGCATTCGACCCGGCGTCGAACCTGCTCATCATCAAGTCCATGACCGTCGGCACGCAGCACTGGCTGATACCAAACCCGGGCGGCGCGATCACGCCAATGCCCGACGAAGACACCGCGGAGGTGCCGGGCAGCGTGTACCGCAGTGGCGATGGCGATCCGCTGCCGGGCACACCTTACTCGAGCCTGACACGTGTATTCGAGGCACCGACCGGCGTGCCGTGCACGCCACCGCCATGGGGAACGCTGACGGCGATCGATATGGACAGTGGCAAGATCCGCTGGCAACGACCGTTCGGCCGCACCAAGCGCTATGGCATGACGTTTCCCGAATCCTGGGGCTCCGCCATCATCGGCGGGCCGATCGTCACGGGCGGCGGCCTCATCTTCATGGCCGCCTCGATGGACAAGAAGTTCCGTGCCCTCGATGTCGGCAGCGGCAAGGAATTGTGGCAGGCAGAGCTGCCCTACGCCGGCATGGCGGTGCCCATGACCTACATGGCGGCGGGCAAACAATACGTGGTCATCGCCGCCGGTGGTAACCGCCGCACGTTCACGCAGGAAGGCGACACGATCGTCGCGTTCGCGCTGAAAAAGAAGTGACCCACCTGAAATTCCAGCACGGGAATCCCAATGACTTTATTTAAGACCAGCAAACTCTCGATGGCGGGCTTCTCGTTCCCCGCCATGCCATTGGCCGCGTTCCTGCAGTCGAAATACATACTGCTGATGCCGCTGTACGCGATTACGATGGGGCTGGACGCGAAAGCGATTGCGGGCATTTTCTTCACCACGAAGATGTTCGACGTGGTAACGGATCCGATCTTCGGCGTGGTCTCCGACCGCTACCGCACGCCCTGGGGCCGGCGCAGGCCCTGGCTGGTCGTCGGTACGCTGATCCTCATGGTGGCGATCTACATGCTGTTCATTCCGACTGGCAAGGTCGGCGCCAATTACCTGTTCGGCTGGCTGATCGTCGTCTACATCGGCTGGACGCTGACCACGGTGAGCCACACCGCATGGGCGCTCGAGCTCTCGGCGGATTACGACCAGCGCACCCAGATCACGGGCTGGCTGCAGGTGGCGGCGATGATCGGCATGATGCTGGTCGCGCTCACGCCCGCCGTTCTCGAACAACTCGGGACGCCAAGCCACGCCGAAAAAGTCGCCGCCGTGGGCTGGATGTTGATCGTGCTGTTGCCGGTAGCCGTGTTTACCTGTCTGCGCAGCCTGCCTGAGCCCGAAGTACCACCACCGACACACATCGGCTTCCGGCGCGCACTGGCCATCGTTGCCGGCAACTGGGCGCTGCTGCGGCTGCTGGCCGCGAACGCGGCCATCACGGCAGCCTACGCCGTCGTCCAGGCGCTGTTCGTCTTCTTCGTCACATCGACGCTGCTGCTCGGCGAACGCACGGGCTTCATCCTGTTTTTCCTCATGGTTGGCGGCATGGTGTTCATCCCCGTCTGGGTCAAGCTGGCACAGCACTTCACCAAGCATGCGACCATGCAGCTGGCCGTGCTCTATGGCATGGCCGTACCGGCACTGCTGTTTTTCCTGCCGCCCGAACGGCTCTGGCTCACCGCGCTCGCATTCCTGTTTGTCGGTGCGATTACTTCGGCACACGAGTTGCTGCCGCGCACCATGATGGCCGATGTCTGTGACCAGGACCAGGCCGAGAGCGGCACCGAGCGCATGGGTTTGTACTATGCACTGCTGCAGCTGAGCAGCAAGCTGGCGGCCGGCTTCATGGCCAGCGCGATTTACATGGGGCTGTCCTGGCTAGGATTCGATGCCAAGACCGGTGGCCAGAATTCGCAGTCGATGATCGACGACGTGCGTTACCTGATCGTATTCACGCCCATCGCCGCCTATGTAATCGTGTTATTGCTGATGTGGAAATACCCGATCGATCGCGAGCGGCAAAAGGAATTGCGCCGCGTCATCGATGAACGTGACCGGGCCGCATCCTGAGCCGGGGCATCAGTCCTTGCGCAGCGTTTCATCGACCAGCCAGTACATCACGGCGGCACTGACCAGCCCGATCCCGGCCGTCGCTGTCGATGCGGCGGCCAGCGACGCCAGTTCGATCAGTGCACCGATCAACATCGGGCCGCCCGCGTGGCCGAGATCACCGATGAAACGCCAGAGGCCGAGGAACTCGTGGCTCCCATTCGCCGGTGCCAGGTCCGACCCGAGCGTCAGTAACGAGCCGGATCCAAGACCGCTGGCGACCCCGGCAAGCAGCGCGACCGCGGCCAGCGAGTAATAACCCTGGGTCAGCGGCAGCAGCGCCAGTGACAGCGCAGACAGCACGAGGCAGGGTACGCTGACCCACTTGCGGCCATAGCGGTCCATGATCAGGCCGACGGGATAGAACAGTGCCGCATCCACAATCGCCGCCAACGAAACGACGAGGCCGATGGCCGCGATGCTGAGGCCCAGGAAATGGCCGAACAGCGGTAGCAGCAGGATGCGCGCGGAGCGCATCAGTTGCAGCCCGATCGATGCAATACCGGCCGTGACCAGGACGCGCGGATTCGCGGCCACGATCGCGCGCAGCCGCGCCAGGTGCACACTGCCGGACTGGCGCTCGGGCCGCACGTTGTGGGCGAAAATCATGACCAGCAGTCCCGCGATGCCGGCACTGGCGGCAAGTGCAATGAAGGCGACGCGGTAACCGAATGCATGCGCCGCCCCGGTCCCTGCGACGGGACCGATGAGACCACCGAAGCGCATGATTCCGGCCATGGTCGAGATGGCGCGGCCGCGTTCGCCGACGGCGCTGCAATCGGTAATGTAGGACTGGCGCCCTATCATCCACGCAGTAAAACCGAGACCGGACACGAATGCGGCGGCACCCGTGAGCCAGGGGCTGTCGGTGAACGCGAACAGCGCCGTGCTCGCCGTCATCGCCGCAAGTCCGCCCAGCAGGACCGGTTTGTCGCCGAGGCGGGCCAGCAGGACTCCGACCGGCAGGTCGAAGACCAGCAGGCCCAGGCCGCGTAAGCCGATCAGCAGCGCCGCAAAAGCGGCGCTGCTGCCCTTGTCCAGTACGTACAGCGGCAGCAGGACCAGCGTGGCCTGCAAGCTGATGGAGCTGAACAGTGACGGTGCGTAAATCGGCAGCAGCAGACGTCGATACACCGATCGCGGCGGCGGCAGATTCAAGCGGCTGACTCCTCCGGCGGAGCTTGCTACTTCATGTAACGATCAAAAAAGGCAATGCTGTCCTTGACTGCTTCCTGCTGTACCGGGTCTGGCGCATACACGCCGTCGTCGTTGCGCTGCACATAGACAAAGCCGTGCACGTCATGCTCGTAGGTTTTCCATTCGGCTTCTTTGCCCGACTCGTGCAACAGTTCGTAGCTCACTTTGAAGATGCCCTGCAGCTCGTCGCTGTTACGGCCCTGCACGAAGATCGGTGTCTTGATCGTGCTGATGCGGCTGAGCGCGATATCGAGGTTGATGCGATCGCGAACCTTCTCCGTTTCGCGCATCAGCATGCTCTCGATATCGAGCAGACCGCTGTCCGGATTCACGTGCGCCGTGTCGTCGGGTGTCAGCGCAAGAAACTCGTGGCTTGCCGGCTCACTCGCGATCGCGGCTTTGAGCCCGTCGTATTCGGACGTAATTTTGAGTGCCATTTCACCGCCATGGCTCATGCCCATGTAGCCAACCCGCTCCGCATCAACGTACGGCAGCGTTTTCACGTACTTGATGATGGATATGACGTCCTCGTACTCGAGCGGACCGCGATTCAACAGCTGTCGGCCCTGACGAATGTCCTCAACGAGGCCGTCATACTTGTTATAGGCCAGCTCCACCTCGGCGCGGTAGCGCATCCAGCCGACGGCGTAACCAGCCTCGAGGAACTGCTCCTGTGTCCAGCTTTGATTGCGGGTTGCATCGAGCACCCAGGGCATGCCGCCACCACCGTTGCCGGAGGCAAACAGCACGATTGGAAACGGTCCGGGACCCGCGGGCTTGCGTATGCCGACCGGCGTGTAAAGTCCGTCGATGGTCTCGACGTAGGTCAAATCAACAGGGTATTCCGATTCCTGGACCGGCTGCGTGATGACCACACGCGCAGCGTCGATCGCAGCGGCGGGCGGCGTTGCGTCTACGCCCGCCTTACAGCCCGCGATGCCCGACGCGGCGGTGACGAGCAACAGCAAATTCAGTTTTGGCAACACGTATTTCTTGATCACGACGGTAACTCCCACAGTTGTCTACCCGGCAGGGACTGCCCAGGGGGTGGATTGCGAACCTATACTACTCGCGCAGAGGCGCATAATGCAATCGTTTGCACGACGCGCAGGCGATCAGGTGTCGGCGTCTGCCTGCAGCAGATTGCGCCGCAAGGTTTCCGCGTCGAGTTCGTTCTCCCAGCGGCTCACCACCAGCGTTGCGACGCCGTTACCGATGATATTGGTCAGGGCACGGCACTCGCTCATGAACTTGTCGATGCCGAGCAGGATCGCCAGGGACTGAATGGGGATAGCCGGGAATATCGTCAGCGTCACCGCCAGCGTGATAAAGGCCGTACCGCTGATACCGGAAGCGCCCTTCGAGGTCAGCATGGCGAACAGCAGCAGCCCGAGGATGTCGGTCGGCGACATAGGCGTATTGGTTGCCTGCGCCAGGAACAACGCGGCCAGCGTTATATAGATATTGCTGCCGTCGGTATTGAAGCTGTAGCCCGTGGGAAATACGAGGCCAACGGTGGATTTGCGCGCACCCATTTTTTCGAGTTTTTGCATCATCTGCGGCATCACGGTTTCGGATGAACTCGTACCGAGCACGATGAAAATCTCGTCCTTGATGAAGGCGAGGAAGCGCAGGATCGAAAAGCCGAAGAAATACGCGACGAGGCCGAGAACGCCGAAGATAAAGACCGCGGCCGTCAGGTAAAACGTAATGATCAGCTCGACCAGGTTCCACAACGACACGGCACCGTAAGCGCCGACAGTGAAGGCAATGGCGCCCAGTGCGCCCAGCGGTGCGGCGCGCGAGACAATGCGAATAATGCCGAAAAAGAACTGCGTGGCGTCGCCAACGGTCTTGGTCAGCCGGTCACGCAGCTCGCCCTTCATTTGACTGATGGCAGTCCCGGACAATATCGCGATCATCAACACCGGCAGGACCTGCCCGTGCGTAAATGCGCCAACGAAGGTGTCGGGAATAATGCTCATCACGAAGCCGGCAAAGCCGCCATCGGCGCCGCGCCCGGCAAGATCCGGTACGGCATTCGGATCCAGCGTGCTGGGATCGAG
>Ga0224496_10002325_pt1 | contig 11347 bp, 7 predicted proteins | sample SF_Jul11_sed_USG_2_FD_168127 | JGI IMG/M metagenome (GOLD analysis project Ga0224496, IMG submission 168127) | Sediment microbial communities from San Francisco Bay, California, United States - SF_Jul11_sed_USGS_8_1 | ecosystem: Environmental > Aquatic > Marine > Sediment | place: USA... | reverse complement strand
CTGTTCGCGCAATGCGAGCAGCGTATCGAGTGCTTCTACGACAAGGCGAGAGCGCTAGCGGGACGCTAGGCGAGTGTCCTCTTTCGGTTTGACGAGCGGCAGCTCGTCGGACAGCCGTCGCACCTGGCCCGTCATGCGCCAGTGAAAAATTGCCTGTGCGGACAGGACGCGCTTGACGTAGGTGCGGGTTTCATTGAATGGAATGTTCTCGATCCAGACGCGAGCGTCCTCGCTGCCCTGCTCCGGCAGCCAGCGGTCGACACGATGCGGCCCCGCGTTGTAGGCGGCCGTTGCAAGAACCGGGTTGCCACCGAATCGTTCCGCCATCTGCCCCAGGTAGGACGTACCGAGGCGAATATTGCTCTCCGGATCCGTCAGTGTGCTGAGCCCCGAATACGGAAGCCGAATTTCCCTCGCGACTTGCTTGCCCGTGGCCGGCATGAGTTGCATCAGGCCGACAGCGCCCGCGCTTGAGCGCACATCGCGCATGAACAGGCTCTCGCTGCGCGCAATGCCGTAGGCCCAGGTCGGCGAAATATTGGCGGCCGACGAAAAAGACTCGAACTGTTGTTGCCAGGGCAGGGGATAGCGAATAGAGAGGTCATCGTACTGTCCGAGGCTGGCGGCCGTGGCGATGGCGCGGGAGTGCCAGCCCCAGCGGTCGGCAAGGATGGCCGCCTGGAGTTTCTCAGCACGGTCAAGATGGCGTACCGCCGCATCCCATTCAGAACGCCCGCGGCTGTCGAGTCCAACGAAAAACAACTCCCTCGCCCTGACGATGCCGGGCTTGTCCGCAACCGCGGCCAGCGCGGCATCGTCGGCAGCCAGCTGGCTACTGTCCAGCGCATAGTCCTGCCCGAGTTCGTCGGCGGCGAGGAAACCGTAATAGCTGCGCTCCTGGCTCAGCGTCGCGAATGCGAGCTGAGCGTCCGCCGCGCGTCCCAGGCGCTGCAATGCAACCGCTCGCCAGTATCGCCATTCCTCGGATTCCCGTTCCGCCGGTGCCATCGCGGCAATGTCCGTCAACAGGCGTTGCCACTGTGTGTCGCGCAGACTGGTTCTCGCGCGCCAGCGCAGGACCTCATCGTTCTGCGCCGCGGCTGGCAACTGAGTCAGCAGGATATACGCATCGGGCAGGTTGTCCCGAGCCGTCCAGAGCGCTATGTGCCGCAGCGTGCGCTGCTCCTGTGCCGCGGAGAAGCGGTAACGCTTCGCTACCTTGTTCCACAGGTCCTGCGCGAGCCGCGGGTCCCGATAGGTCAGGCGCTCTGCCGCGTACACGAGCTGTTCGCGATACGTCGGTTCGTCAACGCGTGGCTTGTGCTCGCGGAGAAATCGCTCGGGATCGGCCTGGGCCTGGATCCAGAGCGCCGCTTCGTCGACGTGTGCCTGATCGATCGTCTTTGCGAGCCAGCGCGCGAGCTGAAACTCCCGGGCGTCTATGGCGAGGCCGAATCGTTTTCGGTACTCGGCCGGACCGATAAGCGCGTTGTTCCTGAGATAGGCAAAGACAGGATCGCATTCGCTGACCTGGCTCCTGCCGACCAGCCACAGATCGAGCGCCCTCTGGTTGACGCGGGCGAGGCGCCCGGCGTCGATCTCCGCCTGCAATGACAGGCAGTCGAGGCGTGCAACGTCCTGGCCCTGGTAGAACTGCTCGTAGATCCGCTGGAACCCGGCGAGGTCACCCTCTTTGGCGAGGAACAGGGCGTGCCGGTAGCGGAGTTCACGCGCCGGACGCAGTGTGCCGTATTGCTCTGTAAAGGCCTCGATCTCCGTTGCCGGGGTCTTGCCGAGGTTGGCACGCAGCCAGGTGGCGCGGAGATCGGGCCAGAGAACATACGCCTCCAGCAAGGTCCTGTCAGAGGCAGAAAGACCGTCGACCGGGCTCCAGTCACCCCGTTCGACGGTCTCGTATACGTGCTTGAAGAGTTCGCGCTGCTGGTCGATCTGGGCGGCAGCAACGACCGGCATGAGACACAGCGCGAAAGCGAGGACAGCGGCGACAAATCGTCTGCTTGCGGCCTGTGTGCTGTCCTCTCTATGCATTCACATAGCTTACCTTATCTGCAGCATGAGGGAACGATCGCCGCGCTGGATCAGGAGGAACAGAATCCGGTTGCTCTGGGCCACGGTCTGCAGGTCGCGCAGGTTCCGTACGAGCACGCGATTGACCGCCGTGATGACGTCACCGGCGCGCAGACCACGCTGGGCCGCCGCACTGCCTTCCTCGACGACGGAGACTTCGACGCCGCTGTCACTCGAGGTGCTGGAGCCGGCAAAGCTGGCCCCGGCCAACCCGGGATGAATGTCCTCGCCAGCGAGCAACTGGTCTTCAAGGCGACCCAGCTCAGCCGAGGTCGTATAGGACTTGTTGTCGCGCAGGTAGCGCAGGCCAACAACGTCGCCGGTGCGCATCAGGCCAATCGTGTTGCGCAATTCCGTGCCGCTGGACACGGTCTTGTCGTTGACGCCGACGATGATGTCGCCGACCTTGAGCCCGGCTTTCTCCGCGGCCGAGTTCGGGAATACGCGCGTGATGAGGGCGCCACCGTCGACATCCAGGTCCAGTGTCTTGGCGGCTTCCCTGTCGATATTGTTGAACTCGACGCCGAGGAGTCCACGCCTGATCTCGCCGAAGTCCAGGATCTGGCCCATGATCGAACTCGCGATTTCGGTCGGTACCGCAAAGCCAATGCCGACGTTGCCGCCCGAGCGGCTGAAGATCATCGAGTTGATGCCGATGAGTTCGCCATCCATGTTCACCAGCGCGCCACCCGAGTTGCCGGGGTTGATCGACGCGTCCGTCTGGATGAAGTTCTCGAAACCGCCGCGATTGATGCCCGTGCGGCCAAGGGCGCTGACGATGCCGGACGTCACGGTGTTGTCCAGCCCGTAAGGATTGCCGATGGCAATGACGAAATCGCCAACCCGAACGCTGTCCGAGTCGCCGATCGGCATTTCCGTGAGGTTGTCCGGCTCTACCTTGAGCAGGGCGATATCGGTACCGGCGTCCGAACCGACGATCTCCGCATCGAGCGTACGCCCGTCGTGGAGCGTGACCCGGATCTCGTCAGCACCGTCGATGACATGGTGGTTCGTCAGGATGTGGCCACCCTTTGCGTCGACAATGACGCCGGAGCCGGCGCCGCCGATTTCGCCGGCGCGGCCGAAGCGATCGCGGCGCATCTGCGTCACCTGGATGTTTACCACGGCGGGCGATGCCGCTTCGACAAGCGGTGCGAGGCTGGCGACGGGCTGTCCACCGACAACGGTCGGCAGTGCTGCCTGTGCGCCGAGAGATGCCAGGGCGAGCACGAGTGTCGTCCATGTCAGTCGTATCTTCGTCATTTCAGAAACCTCAATGGTCCTTTAGCGTGTGGGGTCAAGATTATAGGCCCGTAAACAAAAGATGCCCGGGCGCAGTGCAGCGTCGCGCCCGGGCTGCCTCCTCGTGCCAGCGCCTGCGCGCCGTCAGGCGGCCTCTACCGTAATCCGGCGTGCCTGGACTTCAGGCATCTTCGGGATCGAAACCTCGAGGATGCCATTGGCGCACTTCGCGGCGATGCCGTCGGCGTTCGCCGTTTCCGGCAGCGTGAAGCGGCGCAGGAATCGACCAGTGGCGCGCTCGATGCGCTGCACACCGCTGTCGTCCTCGGGGGCGATGGCATGGCGTTGGCCGGAGACGCTCAGGACGCCGTTGTCCATTGACACATCGATGTCTTCGGGACGCACGCCCGGGACGTCAGCGCGCAATACGTAGCGGTCCTTTTCTTCAATAATATCAACGGCGGGAACCCAGTCGGCGACGGGGTTCTCGGCACTGCCGGGGACCGTTCGTTGCGTCGCGAGCCGGTCCAGATCGCGGTGCAGCAGATCGACGAAATTCCAGGGTTCGAATCGGGCAATGTTCATGGTTTTCTCCACTTGAAACAGGCTTCAGGAGGCATAGGTGAGGCCACGGAAAGGCATTTCAAGGCCGCGGATATGCGACAATAATCGCCACTACATGTAGTGGTCGGCGCTTCTTGCGGAGGTGCCGTTTTTTTTTCTCTATATTTAAAGCACTTACTCGCGAAAGGTTTGTAATATATTGTTTTATATAAAGAAAGTAGTATCAAGAAAATTACGGCAAACCCTTGACAGTGGGCCGCTTCGGGCATAATCTTGTCCCCACTTAGACACTACATCTTGTGTCTGATCAGGAAAGAAAAGAGGCCGAATACGGCACTCGTCGCGCTCTCTGGCCGTCGGCGAGCGGGGCCCTTTTCTCCGGAGAAAAGCGAGCTAAAACAGCTTATTTGGGGCCTCCTAAGGGAGATCAGGGGAGTTACAGGACCAATGAAGTCTGCCGTCAATCTGGATACGCACACGGTTAACGACATCGAATTTCAACCGGCATCGCTGGACATCTGGGATGCAAAATATCGACTGACGGCCAAAGACGGCTCGAAGATCGATGAGTCTATCGATGACACCTACAAGCGGGTCGCCGCGGCGCTCGCAAACGTGGAAGTCGAGTCAAAGCGCGAACACTTCTTCACCGAGTTCGTCTGGGCCTTGCGCGCCGGTGCGATACCGGCTGGCCGCATCATGTCGAACGCCGGTGCCCAGGAGCACAAGCCTGCCACATCGACGATCAACTGCACCGTGTCCGGCACCGTCGGCGATTCGATGGACAATATCCTCAACAAGGTGCACGAGGCCGGGCTGACTCTGAAAGCCGGCTGCGGTATCGGCTACGAGTTTTCGACGCTGCGTCCGAAGGGTGCCTATGTAACGGGTGCCGGTGCGTACACGTCGGGCCCGCTGTCCTTCATGGATATCTACGACAAAATGTGTTTCACCGTGTCGTCGGCGGGCGGTCGTCGCGGCGCGCAGATGGGCACGTTCGATGTCGGCCATCCCGATGTCATGGAGTTCATTCGCGCCAAGCGCGAGGACGGTCGCCTGCGCCAGTTCAATCTCTCGCTGCTCGTTACCGACGAGTTCATGCAGGCGGTCATCAACGAGGATGACTGGAAGCTCGCGTTCCCCGTGACCCACAAGGAAGTCGAGGACGACGGCCTCGATATCAGTGACCGCAACCAGTTCGTCTGGCGTGACTGGCCGGAAGCCGGCAATTACGTGACCAACGCCGAAGGCCTGGCGGCGTGCAAGATCTACAAGACACTGCCGGCGCGCCGGGTCTGGGACATCATCATGGCGTCGACCTACGACTTCGCGGAGCCGGGCTTCGTGTTGATCGACAAAGTCAACGAGATGAACAACAACTGGTTCTGCGAGACTATCCGTGCGACCAACCCGTGTGGCGAGCAACCGTTGCCGCCGTATGGCTCCTGCCTGCTGGGTTCGATCAACCTGACGCGCTTCGTCGTCAAGCCGTTTACCGACGAGGCGAGCTTCGATTGGGAGACGTTCCGCAAGGTCGTCAAGGTCTTCACGCGCATGCTCGACAACGTTGTGGAGATCAACGGCTTGCCGCTGCCCCAGCAGCGCAACGAGATCCAGCGCAAGCGCCGGCATGGCATGGGCTTTTTGGGACTCGGTTCGACGATCACGATGCTGCGCATGCGCTACGGCGATGCGGCGGCCGTCGAGTTCACGGAAGAAGTGGCCCGTCAGCTCGCGCTGGCCGGCTGGGAAGAGGGTCTCGAGCTTGCCAAAGAGAAGGGCCCGGCCCCGATCATGAACGAGAACTTCGAAGTTACCGAAGAGATGCTGCGCAGGCGTCCGGAAATGCGTGCCGACGGCTACCAGGCCGGCGACAAGGTGCCTGGCCGGATTCTGCACGCCCGGTACAGCCGCTACATGCAGCGCGTCGCGGCCGTGGCGCCGCAACTCGTGGAGCAACTTGCCGAGACCGGAGCGCGGTTCACGCACCACAGTTCGATAGCGCCGACCGGTACTATTTCGCTGTCGCTCGCGAACAACGCGTCGAACGGCATCGAGCCGAGCTTCGCACACCATTACTTCCGCAACGTCATTCGCCAGGGCAAGAAGACCAAAGAGAAGGTCGATGTCTTCTCGTTCGAGCTACTGGCCTACCGTGAATGCATCGACACGGACGCCATGCCGGCAGGTCACGGCGGCGCGGATGCGGCAGGCAGCTTGCCGGACTACTTTATTACGGCTGACGAGGTGACGCCGAAGCAGCACGTGGATATCCAGGCGGCTGCCCCAAAATGGATCGACTCGTCGATCTCCAAGACCGCGAACGTCCCGACGGACTACCCGTACGGCGATTTCAAGGATATCTACCTGTACGCCTACCAGCAGGGTCTCAAGGGTTGCACGACGTTCCGCTTTAACCCCGAGGCGTTCCAGGGCGTACTGGTGAAAGAGAAAGACCTCAAGAATACGAATTACACCTTCACGCTGGAGGATGGCTCGACCATCGACCTCAAGGGCGACGAAGAGATCGAGTACGACGGCGAGGTGCATACCGCCGCCAATCTCTTCGACGCACTCAAAGAAGGCTATTACGGAAAGTTCTAAATGATCAAAATCGACAAGAAAATCGTTGGCTACGCTGTAAACCAGCCAGTCGAGGAAAAGGAAACAAAGCGAGAGTTCAAGCGTGAAGGCGGCGGTGATCGAGCCGAAGTCATCCGCATGCACGAGAAGCTCGAGCGGCCGGAGATGCTGGTCGGCTCGACCTACAAGGTCAAGACGCCGGTGTCGGACCACGCCATGTACGTGACGGTTAACGACATTATCCTCAACGAGGGTACAGAGCACGAGAAACGTCGCCCCTTCGAGATCTTTATCAACTCGAAGAACCTCGATCACTACCAGTGGATCGTGGCACTGACACGCATTATCTCGGCTGTGTTCCGCAAGGGTGGCGACGTGACGTTCCTCGTCGAGGAGCTCAAGGCCGTGTTCGATCCGCGTGGCGGCTACTGGCAACCGGGCGGCAAGTTCATGCCGTCGATCATTGCCGAGCTCGGCCATATCGTGGAAAAGCACCTGATCATGATCGGCATGATTGCCGAGCCGGAGCTCAATGAGCACCAGAAAAAGCTGATCGCCGAAAAGCGGGCCCAGTACGAAGAAGCGAAAAAGCAAACGGATGCCTTTTCTGACAGCGAGTATCCGGAGGGCGCGCGGCTCTGCACCAAGTGCAACACGACAGCCGTAATCATGATGGACGGGTGCATGACCTGCCTCAGTTGCGGCGATAGCAAGTGCGGCTAAGGTAGGCCGGTCACGCGCTCAGGACGCCGCAGAACCAGTCATGTAAGATTCGTCGCGTGACTATCTCGATTCCTGATTTCTCATCGACTCGTGTCGTCGTCGCCGGTGACGTGATGCTGGACCGCTACCTGTTCGGCTCCACCGGTCGTATCTCGCCCGAGGCACCCGTGCCCGTCGTGCACGTGCATGAAACGGACGACCGGCCAGGTGGCGCGGCAAACGTCGCCGTGAACCTCGCGGCGTTGGGCGTATCGACGAGCCTCGTTGGCGTCGTCGGCCAGGACGCCGCCGCGAAATCGCTCGAATCGATCATGGGTGCGCGTGGCATCGCTTGCCGCTTTGCGATCGCGGCCGACCGTCCAACGATTACCAAGACTCGCGTCCAGAGTCGCGGCCAGCAGCTCATCCGCCTCGATGAAGAGAAGGCCGCGGCCATGCCGGGCGATGCGATGCTCGAGGCACTGCGCGGTGCAATGGCAGGTGCCGGCGCGGTTGTTCTATCCGACTACGGCAAGGGGGCGCTGGCCGATGTCACCGCGATGATTGGTGCCTGTCGCGAAGCCGGAATCCCGGTACTCGTCGACCCGAAAGGCACGGATTTCGAAAAATACCGCGGGGCTTCGCTGATCACGCCCAACCAGACCGAGTTCGAGGCGGTGGCCGGCAAGAGCGCGTCGGACGACGAACTCGTCGAACGGGCGCGCTCGATGATGGCCGACCTGCAGCTCGATGCACTGCTCGTCACCCGCAGCGAAAAAGGCATGCTGCTGATCGAAGCCGGTGAAGAACCCCTGTTCCTGTCGACGCAGGCGCGAGAGGTGTTTGACGTCACGGGCGCGGGCGATACGGTCATCGCAACGCTGGCCGCTGCCCTGGCCAGCGGCCAGGGGCTGGCGTCGGCTGCCGCACTGGCCAATATTGCCGCAGGACTCGTGGTCCGCAAGATCGGCGTTGCCTCGGTTACGCCCGGCGAGATTTCCGCTGCCTTGCACCAACGCGGGCAGGGCGGCAGGGGACTGGTCCAACTGGATGCGCTGCTCGCGCTGGTTGGCGAAGCGCATGGACGCAACGAAAAGGTCATCATGACCAACGGCTGCTTCGATGTATTGCATGCCGGCCACGTCGCGTACCTCGAGGAAGCCAAGAGCCTCGGCGACCGCTTGATCGTGGCGGTCAACGACGACGACTCCGTGCGCCGGCTGAAAGGCGAGTCCCGTCCGATCAATGCGCTCGAAGATCGTCTCCTGGTGCTGGCAGGGCTGGCCGCCGTCGACTGGGTGGTGCCGTTCTCCGAGGACACGCCGGCCAGGCTGATCGAGGCGGTGCTGCCGGATGTGCTCGTCAAGGGCGGCGACTACCGGCCCGAGGAGATTGTCGGTGCCAGGGAAGTGCTGCGTAACGGCGGCGAGGTTCGCGTGCTCGCATTCCGGGACGGTCACTCGTCGAGCCGCATCATCGACAGGCTCAAAGACGAATAGCCTGAGCCGGTCGTGCGCTTTCTCTACAACCTGCTTACCTACCTGCTGCTGATTCCGTTCGCGTTCTACTGGCTGCTGCGGGGTATCGGCAACCGAACCTACTTTGAAAAACTCGGCCAACGCTTCGGCTTGGGCTTCCCGAAGCTCGATAGCTGCATCTGGGTGCACGCGGTCTCTGTCGGCGAAGTCCAGGCGGCGGCGCCGTTGATTCGGGCGCTCATGGAACGGTTCCCGGAGCGGCAACTGCTGATCACCACGGTCACGCCGACCGGTGCCGCGCGGGTCAGGTCCTTGTTCGGCGACCGCGTGTTGCATTGCTACATTCCGTTCGAGTTTCCGAACGCGATCGCCAGCTTTTTCCGGGCTGTAAAACCCGACGCGGCGTTGATCATGGAAACCGAGATCTGGCCGAATCTTTATCGTGCCTGCGGCGTCCGGCAGATACCGCTGATCCTCGTCAGCGCGAGAATCTCGCCCCGCTCGGTGCCGGGCTACCGCAAACTCCTTCCCCTGATTCGCGAAACGCTGTCTCACGGCATCATCATCGCGGCACAGAGCCAGCCCGACGCAGATCGATTCCTCGCACTGGGCGCCAACCCGGTGCGAACGCTTGTGATGGGCAACATCAAGTTCGACGTCGAGCCGGATCCGGATGTCTCGGCCAGGGGCAGGGCGCTGCGGGAGGAATTGTTCGGCGATCGACCGGTCTGGATTGCCGCCAGCACGCACGAAGGCGAAGAACCGCTCGTGCTCGACGTGCATCGGCGGTTGCGCGCTCGCCACCCGGATCTCCTCCTGGTCCTCGTGCCGCGTCACCCCGAGCGTTTTCAGGCGGTCCGGGATCTCGTTGGGAGAGAGGGGCTTGATGTCGTTTCGAGGACGGAGGACAAACCGGCCGGCAATGCCTCCGTATTTCTCTGCGATACGATGGGTGAAGTACCGATGTTCTATGCGGCGAGCGATGTGGCGTTTGTCGCCGGCAGCCTGGTTCCCATCGGCGGCCACAACTTGCTGGAGCCCGCCGTGCTCGGCATCCCGATCGTGACCGGCCCGCATAATTTCAATGGCCAGGATATTGCGGACCTGTTTGTCGACCTGGGCGCGTGTCGCCGGGTCGAGGGTCCCGACGAACTCGTAACGACCGTCAGCGAGTTGTTGTCCGATCCCGCGCAGGCTGTGCGCCTGGGAAGCGCGGGCCAGTCCGTGTTGCGGGAGAACAGGGGGGCGCTCGAGCGGCTTCTCGTGCTCCTCGAGCCGCTGCTTGGCGATCGCAGGCCTGCCTAGTTACCCGGGTTCTGCGCCTCTTCCTCTGCAAACATCTGTTCCGGCGTCTTGCGAGTCATCAGGAACTGGTCGATTTCCTCGAGGTCCTGCACCTGCAGCGTACCCGCCGCCTGCTTGAGTCTGAGGACGTTCAGGATGTAGTTGTAGCGGCTCTGGTAGTAGTTGGTGATGGCCTGGTACAGCGAAAACTGGGAATTCAGAACGTCGACAATCGTTCGCGTGCCCACCTCGAAACCGGCCTGGGTCGCCTCGAGCGCCGTACGGCTGGATGCGACGGCCTGGCCTAGCGCCTTTACGCGACTCTCCTCGGACAGGACGCCGAGGTAGGCGTCGCGCGACTGCCGCTCGGTTTCACGCGTGACTCGCTGCAACTGTTCGCGACTTGCGCGGTGCAGGTAGACAGCCTCCCGGACGCGGGACGACGTTCCACCACCCGCGAATAAGGGCAGGTTGAAGGACAGGAATATGCCGTCGCTTTCGCCAGGGATGCTGTCCGAAAACGATACCGATGCCGGCTGTCCCGTCAACGGATCGATAAAGTCGTAGGTCTGGTCCGTGTCCGTATCCGTGTCATTGATTCTCGCGGTGAGTGCGAGGGTCGGGTAATGACCGCTCCTGCGGAACGAAATCTCATCGCGCGCGAGTTTCTCATCGAGCCGGCTGGCGACGAGGTTGAGGTTCTGGCTAAGCGACATGTCCACCCAGTCGCGTTCCGACTTATCGGGTCGCCGCAACGGAAAGTCTTCCTTGGGCGCGGACAGCTCGGTCACGTACTCACCCGTTATCTCACGCAGGAACTCGCGTGCCGTCGCGAGTTGGCGCTTGGCATCGATTTCGTTGGCGACCGACTGGTCATAGGCGGCCTGTGATTCCTGCACATCGGTAATCGCGATCAGGCCAACTTCGAAGCGTTGCTTGGCCTGTTCGAGGCTCCTGGCGATCGCCGTCCGGTCCGCGTGGATCGACGTCAGGCGATCTTCGGCGGCGAGCACGTCGAAGTAGCGCTGCGCCACCCGGATGATCAGATCCTGCTGTGCCGCTTCGCGCACGGCTTCCGCTCTCGCGATCTGTTTGTCGGCGCGTTGCAGGTTGACGATGGTGTCCCACCGGAAGACCGTCTGGGTCAGCGTGATGCCCCAGTCCATGACGTCATTCTCGATCGTCCGCTCGGCTTCGATTCGCGGCTGGGTGAGATCGGGCTGGAAGAACGTGGGTCCGGAGTTTTCCGTCATGCTGTAATCGCCCGAAAGCGACAACTGGGGCAGGTAGGCACTGCGAGCCTGGGGTTTGGCCTCGAGCGCGGCCAGGCGCCTGGCCTCGGCTTCGTGAATCTGCGGGTCACTCTGTAATGCCTGCTGGTAAATCTCCAGCAATGACGCGGCGTC
>Ga0224496_10002324_pt1 | contig 11350 bp, 13 predicted proteins | sample SF_Jul11_sed_USG_2_FD_168127 | JGI IMG/M metagenome (GOLD analysis project Ga0224496, IMG submission 168127) | Sediment microbial communities from San Francisco Bay, California, United States - SF_Jul11_sed_USGS_8_1 | ecosystem: Environmental > Aquatic > Marine > Sediment | place: USA... | reverse complement strand
GGCCAGCGCCGTGGCGGAAAGTTTCGACTGGCTGCACACCCTGGACAGCGTGAAGCTGGCAACCAAACTCGCCGCTCACCGGCCACAGCAGGCACGCCCGCTGGGCGTGCTGCTGCAGGTGAATATAGCCCGTGACCCGGCAAAGTACGGGCTCTTGCCGGAAGCAGTGTATTCCGTGACTGATGCCCTGTTAAACACCGCGCTACCGGGCATCAGCCTTCAGGGGCTCATGACGATCGGCCAGCAAGGCGCAAACGAAGCGCAACGCCGGGCCGAATTTTCCGCCCTGCGCGAGTTGGGTGCAGATTGCGCCATCCGTTTCGGCCGAGAGCACTTCTGCGAGCTGTCCATGGGCATGAGCGACGACTTCGAACTGGCAATTGCCGAGGGTGCCACTATGGTCCGCGTCGGCAGCTCTATTTTCGGCTCGCGCGAGCCGCTCGACTGACGCGTCACGCAGCAGGCCCGGCGTGTCCGGGCAAGTCCTGCCGTACGCTGGCAGGCCAGGCGATCATCTTTGTATGATGTCATCCGGATACAGTACAATGTCGGCACCTGGACGCTCACACGGAGACAATCAATGATTGCACTGGACGGATCTACCTCTCTCTGGATTCTCGGGCTACTGAGTTTTCTGCTGGGTTCGTTCATTGGTTGCATCCTGACCTACACCATCGTCGCGCGGAACAACCGCACGCACCAGTTGCAGATCGAACTGAACGAGCTGACGAATGATTTCAGGGACTACCGCGACCAGGTCACGCACCACTTCATGCGCAGCTCCGAACTGGTGCAGGTAATGACCCAGAGCTACCGCGCCGTCTACGAACACCTTGCCAGTGGCGCCCAGCACCTGTGTGGTGATAACGAGGCCGCCGCGCTCCACCATGCAGCTACCTCACGGGTCACGGCAGAAGGCGCCCCATCCGGCAATACCGGGTTCGATGGTGACTACGACGAGCTGGAGGAACTGGCGAAAATCAGGAATGATATTGACGAGCTGCTGGGCGAGTCGCCGCGCGTCCCGGATATCAAGACAAAGCCCGGCAAGGACAGCTCGTTGCAACACTAGGCAGGCATTTATTCGCCGCTCACTGAAACCGTAATATGACGCCGGTGTCCGCGCGTCCTGTGTTCCCATAAATAAACCCCCTGCCAGGTTCCCAGGCTGCAGCGCCCGTCACTGACTGGCAGGGTCAGGTCTGTGTGTGTCAGCATCGACCGGACATGTGCCGGCATATCATCAGGCCCTTCTGCCACATGCTCGAACAGCGAGTCGCCATCAGGTACTAACCGCACCATGAAGTGCTCCATATCGGTGCGCACATCAGGATCGGCATTTTCACACAGCACCAGCGAGGCGCTGGTGTGATGCAGGAATACGTGGCAGAGACCTCGCGTTATGCCTGAGGCTGCGACGTGCTGGTGGATGGTATCGGTAATCTGGAAACTGCCCCGTCCGGAGGTCCTGATATCGAACGAAGCCTGGTGAATTTTCAGCTGCTGCACTTGCCCTGGTAGACCGACATGATTGACACAAGCTCATCCAGGACAACAACGCGCTCGTCCTGCGTGAGCGCGTCCAGCTCGGGCATGGACTGGTTGTTTTGCAGTGCCTCGATAAAAATCGACACCTTCATACAGCCCTGTTCACACAGGTATTCAACGTACTGATCAACAGTCGACTGCTGCTTCTGAAGCGGGTTAGCGTGCATAAAATTACCTGCCCAATCCGGCGGGAATCAAACCTCAGAAACCCACCTGCATCACGGTTTGCCGACCACGACGTGCATACACTTGAATACAGGTCGCGGTAATCGCGCATCATTATATCAGCATTTACCGGTACAGGTAAATGAGGCTTATGAAACAGCTAGTTATATATACCTTGCCGCTGCTCGCCCTCCTCTTCATACCGGCCTGTAGCCACCAGCCGGCAACACGCCTGACGTCCGGCATGGTGGACGCCAGCGCCCTGCCAGCATCCACGCCGGGACTGGATCATTACATTGCCTGGGTGCCGGCTGAGGCGGCACAAACGGCCTCGGTCGCAGAGGCCCTGGTGCATATTTCATTGCAACAGGCACGCGAACGGGTCAGCGAGGAGATGTGTGAAGGGCAAGCAATTGCACGGGGAATCGTGGTCGAGAAGCATGGCCCGGTTGCCGTGCGAAGCCCGGCCAGCATGGGCGCCACCCCGGCCTGGTACTACCGTATCAGCCAGCGCCCGGGCTTACAGGGTTGCGGTGCAGAATCTGCAAACAAGCTGCAGCGTGCGATACAGTCCAGCTTGCCAGCCTGGATAAGCGTTACTCCCGGCGAGCCGGGCATCAGTCATGCGGCCGCCGTCGAGACCAGTCACTAGTCAGCCGCCCGCCGCAGGCAACAAATCGACGCTGCCGTCTTCATGCTCCATCGACAATATAAGGTCTTTCAGCGTCCGCGCTCCCAGCAAGGTTTCGTTTGAGGCGTTGATCTCCGCCATAAGCTTGCCAACCGCTGTCACCGGCGTGAGCTGCTCGATACTCAGGAAACGACTCTCACCGGCATTGCGTACAGCGGTCAGTATATCCACCAGCCGGATCGAATCGACATCGTGCATCGGCAAATATGCAGTGCCAGATTCTTCAATATTCTCCACCAGGAATTTCTCCTTCACGAGTATGTTCAGCATCCGGCTGACCGGCTCATCCGGCATATCAAGATACTCAATCAGTTGATCCAGCTGCCATGGATCGCGGTTATGCATATGGTTGTATCCGACCAGGTACATGATCTGCAGTGACAGCTGCTCGCGCAGTCGATTGCTCAACACAAACTCGACGCGATGCAGCGTCATATACTTCGGGTTCTGCACGAAGTAGGCAATCTGCGAGCCAACCAGCAAGATCAGCCAACTGAGGTACATCCAGATCAGTAACAGGATAAGAATCGCAAAACCTGAATAAATCGCTGCATACTTCGCCGACGAGGCAATGAAAGCGGCGAAACCCCAGCCGGTAACTTTCCACAATACGCCGGCCAGCACACCGCCGACCAGTGCGGCACGAAACTGCACGCGGGTATTCGGGATCAGGATATAAATAAAGGTGAATGCCAGGCAAATCAGCACATAGGGCAGCAACTCACCGGCATACAGCATCAATGTACCAAACGGCTCCACCGCCGCGATTTGCTGTGCAATACCGGTGTTCAGCATGGTGGCAGCAATACCGACAGCACTGAACAGCAGTGCCGGCCCGATGGTTATGACGCTCAGGTAATTACTGAATCGCTGCGACATGGAACGCAGACGATCAATCTGCCAGACGAAATTAAAGGCCGCCTCAATTTTTTGCACCAGCGCAACCACGGTATAAATCAATAGCGCGAAACCCAGTGAACCCAGCATGCCGACCTTTACGTTGTCGACAAAACCCATAATTGTTGCGGCCACATCTGCACCACTCGGACCCAGCGGCTCGAGCATGATCCCGAACAGGTAAGTCTCCAGCCGTGCGTGGAAACCAAATCCTTTCAATACCGAGAAGCTGACCGCGAGCAGCGGCACTATCGACAACAGCGTGGTGTAAACCAGGCTCATGGCGCGCAAGTTAAGCTCGCCGCCGAGCAACTCCCTGAACAACAGGTGCGCCACGCGCAACACGAATACGACAGCCCGCCGCACACCCGTCAGCCGGCGCAGATCATCATTCCAGACGAAGGCAGTGATACTCGCGAAATTCATACCGGGTAATCGCATCATTCTGGCCTGGCTATCCATGGTTGGTCATGACTGGCGAGGACTGGAACCGGGTCCCGCCTCACCCTGCATCGGCAGGATAATACCCCGCTGATTGTCCCCTGAGCCTTTGTTTCATAATAGCACCACTTCGCTGCAAGCAGCGGTTTGTACATGGATTTTTCACTAAAACCGCCGCCCGGAAACGGGTCGTATCCGTTAAAGGTTAGGGTCGACTCGCCGATACGAATCCATGAACCTGCACCTGTACTGGATTGCCAAATGAGTGACGCCCCCGGAAACAAACAACGTCTCCTGATTGTCGATGATTCCAAGGTTATCCGGGTAACCGCGCGGAAGATCCTGCAAAATCATTTCGAGACGGTTGAGGCCGTTGACGGCAACAATGCATGGGACGTGCTCGCCAGCGACAAGCCATTCTCGCTGGTCGTCTCTGACCTGACCATGCCGGGCATGGACGGTTTCGGGCTGCTGGAAAAAATCCGCAGTTCACACCTGCCGCACGTCAGCAGGATTCCGGTCATCATAATTACCGGTGCGAATGATTCCGAGTCAACCATGCAACGCGCCACCGCAGCGGGTGCAACCGATTTTATCGGCAAACCATTCGACGCCATCCATCTTCTCGCCAGAACCCAGGCACATGCCGATGCGTACAGCACCGAGCAGTCGCTGACACAGGAAACCATGACACTGGAGGACCAGGCCCTGGTCGATCCTTCGTCCGGTCTGCCCAACGAAACGGCGTTCATCGAGCGAGGCCACCAGCAACTGTCCTATGCAGTACGCCACAACTCTACACTGGCGCTGTTCTACATAGACATAGACAACTTCGGCGATCTGTTCATGAAGCATGGCGAGGCAGCAACCATCGAGGCTGTCAGGGCCGTAGCCGGCGTCCTGACCGCCTGCAAACGCAAGGAAGATGTTGCCGCAAGAACCGGGACATCACGTTTCACCATGTTACTGCCCGGCATGAACAATGACGGCATCCGCAACCTGGCGGAGCGGATCATCAGCGATGTTAAAGCCCTGCAAGGCAGTGGTAGCGATGCGCTCGTTTCACTGACTGTCAGCATCGGCGTTGCGACACCGGATATCAGCAGCGAAACTGAATTCGAATCCATCCTGGCAACAGCAGCAGGCAACCAGCAACAGGCAACCAGCCGGGGTGGCAACCAGGTTGTGTTTACAGAATCCGCAGTACCCGATATTGCGCCTGAACTGCCTTCCCTGGATGAAACGCTGCAATCGGCGCCAGCTGTGGACATGGTCGACACTGCAACCGATGAATCAACTTCCGGGACAGTTGTCGATTCATTCCCTGATCTTGAACTCGTCGGCACTGAAGCCGAAACGCAGGATGAACTGCAACCGGAAACAGCCAGCAGTTTTCCGTTCGCGGACGTGGCCTTTGATGAAGACGAAACCATTATCATTACCGCACCGGGTGACTACTACTCCCTGGACTGCCATGTGACCGCCGCAGCCGGCGACACGTCCGGACTGTCGGATGCCTCCGCCGCATCGGCAACCCTGACCGATGCCCAGGGTGGCGAATCGTCGCCCGTCGTCATGCAGGCACCGGGCAACGCCAACGATTCACCCGATGGCGAGACTGAACGACGCGGGATCTTCTCCCGTTTCAGGTCATTATTCAGACGCAAGCGCTGAACAAATACCAGGCTGGCATGGCTAGATTGGCCACTGCGTTCCAGTCAACGCATAAATTCAATATAATTCCGGGAAATGTTGCCACCTGCAGGCGACGTGGAGACCGGGATGCCATCATTTGACGTCGTTTCTGAAGTCGATTTACACGAGGTAAGCAATGCGGTCGACCAGGCCAACCGTGAAGTCGGCAACCGGTTCGACTTCAAGGGATCCGATGCCCGCGTTGAACAGGCCGATCATGTATTGACCGTCCACGGCGACAATGAATTCCAGATCAGGCAGGTCATCGACATTCTCCACAAGAAACTGGCAAAGCGTGGCGTCAATATCGCCGCACTGCTTGAAGGTGAGGTTATTGTCAGCGGCCGCAAGGCGCGCATCGAAATCTCCGTACGTCATGGCATCGACCCGGACACGGCGCGTGACCTGATCAAGCAGATCAAGGCATCCAAAATCAGGGTGCAGGCCAGCATACAGGGTGACAAGGTTCGGGTAAGCGGCAAGAAACGCGATGATTTGCAGAATATAATCAGTAACTTGAAGGATTCTGCGCCCGACCTGCCGCTGCAATATATCAATTTCAGGGATTGACCGTGACGTACACAGCGTGTTGATACCGGCACAGCACCGCCGGTTCCCGGCAGGCATACAAGCGCACGCAAAATAGACTAGAATACGCGACTTGAATTCAACAGGTTTCGCACCGTCCATGACTAATATCGACGCGCCGGCATCAACCCCGGAAAAAAACAGCTTCACTTACGAAGAACTTCTCGACTGCGGACATGCGCGCCTGTTCGGGCAAGGCAACGCCCAGCTCCCGCTTCCCCCGATGCTGATGTTCGACCGGATTATCGAAATCAACAACAATGGTGGTGAGAACAGCAAAGGTGAAATCATTGCTGAACTCGATGTCAAACCCGATCTGTGGTTTTTTGACTGCCACTTCGAGAATGACCCGGTCATGCCCGGCTGCCTCGGCCTGGATGCCATGTGGCAGCTGGTCGGATTTTACCTCGGCTGGGCCGGCAGCCCCGGGCGCGGACGTGCACTGGGTGCCGGCGAGGTCAAGTTCACCGGCCAGGTAACACCGAAGAACAAGCTGATCACCTATCGGATCAGCATGAAGCGTGTTATTCAGCGCAAACTGAATATGGGTATCGCCGATGGCGTAATGGAAGTTGATGGTCGCGAAATCTACAGTGCCAGCAACCTTCGCGTCGGCCTGTTTACATCAACAGAAAATTTCTAGGAACTGGATTATGCGTCGTGTAGTTGTTACCGGGTTGGGTATTGTTTCAAGCATCGGGAATAACCGGGAAGAGGTTCTTGACTCCCTGCGTGCAGGCAGGTCCGGCATTGAATATGTCGATGAATACAAGGAACTCGGCTTCCGCAGTCACATCGCCGGCACGGTTAATATCAACACCGAGGAATTGATTGACCGCAAGCTGCGCCGCTTCATGGGCAACAGCGCCGCCTACAATTATATTGCCATGCAGGAAGCTGTCGCAGATGCCGGCCTGGCAGACAACATGGTTTCCAACGAGCGCACCGGGCTGATTGCAGGCTCCGGTGGCGCGTCTACCGAGAACGTCTCGCTTGCCGTCGACCTGCTGCGTGAAAAAGGCCTGCGTCGCGTCGGGCCTTACATGGTGCCGAGAACCATGTCGAGCACGAACTCCGCCTGCCTGGCAACACCGTTCAGGATCCACGGCGTCAACTATTCCATCAGTTCCGCCTGTTCCACCAGCGCCCACTGCATCGGCAATGGTTACGAACTCATTCAATGGGACAAGCAGGATATCGTGTTTGCCGGTGGCGGTGAGGAACTGCACTGGACCCTGACCCTGATGTTCGATGCAATGGGTGCCCTGTCCTCAAAATACAATGATGCGCCGGAAACGGCATCACGGCCATATGATGCCACCCGTGACGGTTTTGTTATTGCCGGCGGCGGCGGCATGGTCGTACTCGAAGAGCTGGAACACGCGCGTGCGCGCGGCGCAAAAATCTACGCGGAAGTCGTCGGCTACGGCGCAACTTCTGATGGCTACGACATGGTACAGCCATCCGGTGAAGGCGCAGTGCGCTGCATGCAGCAGGCAATGAAAACCGTCGATACGCCGATTGACTACATCAATGCACACGGCACCAGCACCCCGGTCGGGGATATGCGCGAACTGGAAGCGGTACGCACCGTGTTCGGCGACAATATTCCGAAAATCAATTCAACCAAGTCACTGTCCGGCCACTCACTGGGCGCTGCCGGCGTTCACGAAGCAATATTTTCACTGTTGATGATGCAGGATGATTTTCTCTGCGCATCGGCAAACATTAATGAAATCGATCCGTTGGGCGCCGACTTCCCGATTGTGCGAGAACGCATAGACAACGCAGGCGTCAATACCATGATGTCCAACAGCTTCGGCTTCGGTGGCACCAACGCGACACTCGTCTTCAAACGCTGGCAGGACAGTTAACCGGCTGCGCAATACCTTGCCACAGCGGCTTATTCCTTGAATTCCCGCGGCCGACGCGATTCACGCCAGCGCTGAAATGTCGCATGCTCGCGAAAGCCGCCGGTAATAATGTAGTCGAGTACGTTACGCAAGCGGTAGAACTGCACCACGGAATCCACCCGGATAATCTCGCTGCCGTCGGTATCGAAAAAGATCAGCGTTGGCGTATAAAAAAGCCCGAGTTGCTCCGCCCACCGTCGCGCCGTGGTACGCTCACCGGACGGTGTGACCACCGGCGTATCCGACCAGTAAGACAGCTGCACCGATTCCATTTGATCAAGTCTCGAGCGTATCTCGTCATCCTGCAACGGACCGGTATGCAGCACATCGCAGGCATGGCAGTTACCTTGCTCGAAGAACACAACCAGCGGCCGCTCGCCCTTGAAGCGACTGCGGTCAAGCATATAGGGGCCAGCGAGAAAAAATGGCTCGTTACTCAGGTCCCCGGGTTCGAATATAAGCGGCACATCGGCGCGTGCCAGGTATTCGGTGAATTTCTCGTTACGGTAATGACCGTCCGCGATATATTCCAGCGCAGCCCTGAACCGGTATGGCGGGTAGTAGCCGCGCAGACGCAAAACCTCCTCGCCCTCGGTTGAATAAAACACCACTGACGGCGTGAAGTTGGTTTCCTCGCGAACCGCCAGCATTGTCTCGTTCAGGATGTTGCCATCAAAATCGGTGACAGACCGGTGACCATGAATATCGATCCCGATAATATCGTAGCGTTCCGCCATATACGTCCTGATGTCATCCTGGACCAGGTCTTTCTCCAGGAACTGGCGGCAGTAGGCGCAATACTTTTGCCCGTAATAGATGATCAATCCATCCTTGCCGGCCTCTTTGGCCTCAAGCAGGTCTTCATTGAAATCCAGAAAACTGAGCTTGAACCAGTCCGGAAAACCCAATGGCTCATCCAGCGGGCTGTCGTCGAACAGCGGAAAATCCGCGTCGGGGGCATCGGCAGCCACCCACGACATCATGGAGAACAACAACAAGGCAAATAGAATCCGCAACATACCCCCGGAACCTGTTTTGTTTCTAGCTATTTAGCACATGCAGGCGCATCGTTACCTGACATGACTCAAGCACCCCTCCCATAACTCGCGTAACTTGTGTCCGTCTCCCACAAGGTCACATCGACCACCGGGTAACCCTCCGCTGCCACGTAGTCAAATATCATTCGCGCAATATTTTCCGCCGTGGGATTGAAATCGGTTACCCGCACGCGCTCGCCGGCTGCCTGTAATACCGGCAGCACCGGATCATCGCGGTGCAGCAACAGGGTGTGATCAATTTCATTGTCCAGCCACGTCCAGACCAGTTGCTTGACGCGGCTGAAGTCCTCGACCATGCCGAGTGCATCAAGCTGCTCGCTGGCGAGCGTAATGACCGCGCGCGCATTGTGGCCATGCAGGTGTGCGCACTTGCCATCGTAATTCAGCAGGCGATGCCCGTAACAAAAGGCAACTGACTTGGAAACCTGGTACATAACGAACACCCACTTTCATGTAGTTATCAAACAGACGTGAAAGTCAGCTTCGGATTTCACGCCTAACTGGCTGCGAGGTGATGTTTTACCTGCCAATGGTTTCATTCTATGGGGGCTATCCAACATTGGCTATACTTTATGCAGACAATGTCATTAGAATGACCAGCATGTTAATGATTACCCTGGCTTTCGCCCGCGCATAATGGCCGGCATGCCGACCTGGACCATTCTTGGTGGTGGCTATCAGTCCTACCTGAAGGGCGATTACAGCGCCGCCTACGAAGAATGGCTGCCGCTGGCCGAGCTTGGCGATGCCGAGGCACAGTACAACCTGGGCGTCATGTACGACGAAGGCGCCGGCCGGAAAGCTGATCTTGCCCTGGCGGCAGAGTGGTATCAGAAAGCCGCTGAACAGGGCTTCATCGACGCACAAACCAATCTGGGCATCATGTACCTGGGCGGACAGGGTGTACCGAAAGACCCCGACATCGCCCGCAAGTGGCTGCAGAAAGCCGCCGAACAGGGCGACAAGGAAGCCACCCAGCTGTTGCAGGACATGGTCACCGAGCCGGCCTGACCATACCGGCAATCCACTAATTAAACTTATTATTCAATTAGTTGTATAACGTAATACAAGTTTCTTATCGAGGACATCACGGCAAATCATGAGTGCACCCCGCGACAATGAACTGCCGCCTGTTATCACCGCCCCGGACTACCCCCTGCCCGGCAGCGTTGGCACACCTGACTATGCCCCGGGTGAACGCAGCGCCCTGATCGAAGAGATCAAGACACTGCTACGGGAAAAAGACGCCGTGCTGGTGGCGCACTATTACACCGATGAAGACCTGCAAATGATCGCTGACGAAACCGGCGGGACGGTGGCCGACTCACTCGAAATGGCGCGTTTCGGCAGCAAGCATCCAGCCACTACACTGGTCGTTGCGGGTGTGCGCTTCATGGGCGAAACGGCAAAGATTCTCAACCCGGAAAAACGCGTACTGATGCCCACGCTGGAGGCCGAGTGTTCACTTGACCTCGGCTGTCCGCCGGAAAAGTTCATCCCCTTCTGTGATGCGCACCCGGATCGCACCGTGGTCGTCTATGCGAACACCTGCGCCGAGGTAAAGGCACGTGCCGACTGGGTTGTCACATCCAGCATCGCGGTTGACGTGGTCAGGCACCTGAAGGCACAAGGGAAAAAGATAATCTGGGCGCCGGATCGTTTCCTCGGCAGTTATGTACAACGCACCACCGGTGCCGACATGCTGCTCTGGCAGTCGAGCTGCATTGTGCATGAACGCTTCAAGGCCGCGGCTATTGCCAACCTGTCCAGGCAATACCCGGATGCCGCCATCCTCGTACATCCCGAGTCGCCCGACAGCGTCATCGAACTCGCCGATGTGGTTGGCTCTACCACGCAGTTAATCAACGCGGCCAGGGATTTACCCAACAAGCGATTTATTGTCGCAACTGACAATGGCATTTTCTACAAAATGCGCCAGGCGGCACCGGACAAGATCTTCATGGAAGCACCGTCCGCCGGCGAAGGCGCAACCTGCGAAAGTTGCGCGCACTGCCCATGGATGGCGATGAATCATCTCCGCAACCTGGCCGATGTGCTACGGAACGGTAATAACGAGATTCATGTGCCGGAAGACATTCGTGTCCGCGCCCTCAGGGCCACCCAGCGCATGGTCGACTTCGTGGCCGCCAGGAACTGAGCACGCGCGGATGCTGCCGTCACGCAGCGGACAGATCAGGCGCTGGCCCGCCTTCCTGCTCGTCTCACTTCTGCCCGTTCTGGCCGCCTGCGACGGTCTGTCACCGACACCGCACACCACCACTGAGGAAACAGCCACTGCCGCTATTGGCGCCGCCGAGCTCGGACTGATCGTCAATACGCGCGACCCGGTTAGC
>Ga0224496_10002323_pt1 | contig 11351 bp, 12 predicted proteins | sample SF_Jul11_sed_USG_2_FD_168127 | JGI IMG/M metagenome (GOLD analysis project Ga0224496, IMG submission 168127) | Sediment microbial communities from San Francisco Bay, California, United States - SF_Jul11_sed_USGS_8_1 | ecosystem: Environmental > Aquatic > Marine > Sediment | place: USA... | reverse complement strand
CATTAGAGACGTTGTCCTTCATGAGCAAACAGACGTGACTGAACATGAATTGGCGGCAAAGATGGGCATACCCCATGGTGAGGCTCTAATTATTCTCTACGAACTTCGAAAGCAAAAATCCAAAGGATTACCTGAAGGCGAAAACTCTAGCCAAACTTGATGGTGTTGGAGCATCTTCGTGAAAGCGGTAGATGACCGGAATGCGCGCGCACATAGGAATTATTAAAATGCATGCATGCACTTAAATTTCCCATGTCTATTATGTTTATTAGAGGCAGTGTAATAGAAATTTAGGAGGAATGAGAATGGAAATGGAAGAAGCTGATAAATTAACAAAATATTTGATTGAAAATCTAAGAGTGTCTTTGCTCTATTACTGCTCTGTTAGTGAGACTCAACTTAGGAATCTTAGTTCTGAGATATCTTATTTATTAGGGAAATACAAGTAGGGATAAATATTATGACATGCGCGCGCGACGCCTGATGTTGTAACTAGTCTAATGCAAGCGCGGATCTGCTTTTGGCTTTAGAAGTGAAAAAGGAGGGATCGCCAATACCAGGTAGAGATGTTTCAGGTCGCCTAATTCCTTCGCAGGCTCCTCAAGGAACTAAACGGACTTCGAAGCGCTTTTTCTCTAACGTTCAATGCGAAGGATGCATGCATAAACGAACAGTCTACTGTTGGAGGCAGTGTCCCTACAACACATGGAAACGAGAGGCGCAGAGAAGAAAGTTTTGAAAGAGCATGCATGCGCGCGCATTAGCTCTCTTTCGCCTCTATCAATTCAACCCTTCTCTTTCCTTTTGTGAGAGTGGAGACGTATACTTTGCCTTGTATTTCCAGTCTCATCAAGGTCTTGTTTAGGTCTCCAAATCCTGCTTCTCCATGGGTGTCCTTAATCAGGTCGTAGAGCTCTACATCTGTCAGGGGGCCTTTTCTCTCCAAGATTTCCACTATTGTCGTGTATAGAGGATGAGGTTTCCAGGTTTTTGTAGACAACTCTAGATCCTACGCCACCGGTGTTGTGGTTTTTTCACTTGCCGAACCTGCTTCATAAAGTTTTTGCACGCGCTAAAGCCTACAAAAGAATTAGCATAAAATGCAGAACATTTAAGCCTTAAAGTGAGCATTATCATCACAAATGTAGAAAGAGGAAGATGCCTTATGAGTTATTCGAGAAGAAGTAGTTATGGCCATGAGAGAAGACGTGGTCATGGCAAAGGCTTTAAGCGTTGCCCAGTTGAGACGGGAAAGGAATACGAAGTGGATATAACGGAAACGAGCCGCCAAGGAGAAGGTGTAGCCAGAATCCAGGGTTTCGTAATATACGTTGCCAACGCAAAGCCTCGAGACCATGTGAGAATAAAGATCACGAGGATAGGCGTTAAAAACGCAAACGCAGAAATAGTCAAATAGAACCTTAATCCCCAAAACATGCATGCATTGCATACTTTCTCAGCCGTTCAACGTAGTTTCTTCAAGCAATAACACCTGTAAAAAGTTTAAATTCTTTTAGAGTTGATAGATTATCTATGACAGAAACGACCAATATTAAGGACACTATATTTCAAACACTTCATACACCTAACAAGAGTATTTTGAAAAGAGTTCCAAATTTAAACCCAGAAGATTATTCTCGATTACTTTATTTAGTTATAGGACATGACTTGGGTAAAGGAAAGTATTTTGGATTGACATTCCCTTTGGAAGATAGTACTCATATAGCGGAATTAAGAGCCTTAAGCAACGGTTATGTTGAATTTAGAGATGGTGTTGTTAGAATGGGAGTGATCAAGTTAGAAAATTTAGGGAAAATATTGAGCTCCTTACATTAAGCCTAGAAGTATACATATTTTGTGAAATCTGCCAGATAGACCCATTAGTCATTGCGCGCGCATAACGTTTCTTGTAGTGTCTCCTAAAGTGCCAAAGTGGGCTATTTCAGGAAAATAAAAAACCCTATAGAAGAAACTTCCAAGCTCAAGCGATTGCTGAAAAAAGTATAAAGGGGACTGGCACTTTCATCATGCTTGATTACTTAAAAGATGAGGAGGAAATAACGTGGCGTATTTAACGCAAACCCAAAGCGGTGAACCAGTACTTATACTAAAGGAGGGAACTGGTCGAAGTAGGGGAAGAGAAGCGCAGAGAAACAATATTATGGCTGCCAAGGTCATCGCTGAGGCGATTAGATCCACGCTGGGGCCGCGTGGCATGGACAAAATGTTGGTGAGCGGCATAGGCGATATAACAATCACCAATGATGGTGCGGCAATACTTGATGAGATAGATGTCCAACATCCAGCAGCAAAGATGATCGTTGAAGTCGCTAAAACCCAAGACGACATGGTGGGAGATGGAACAACCACTGCTGTGGTTCTATCAGGAGAACTGCTAAAAGAGGCTGAAGAACTGCTAGAACAGAATATTCATCCAACATTAATCGTAAGCGGATATAGAAAAGCAGCTCAAAGAGCTATGGAAGTACTGGACAAGATGGGAATTACCGTAGATTTGGATGACAGAGAAACGCTGAAGAAGGTTGCTGTCACTTCGATGGGAAGCAAGGCTGTAGGTACAGCACGCGAACACTTTGCTGACATCGCTGTTGACGCAGTTAAGCAAATAGCTGAAAAACGTGGAGACAAGTGGGTCGTTGACATCGACAACGTCCAGATCGTAAAGAAAGAAGGCAAAAGCCTTCAAGACACAGAGCTTGTAAGCGGCATAATACTAGACAAGGAAGTCGCCCACTCAGGCATGCCCAAAAGCCTGAAACAGGCCCAAATTGCCCTTGTAAATACACCGTTTGAAGTTGAGAAGACAGAGGTTAGCGCTGAGATTAGAATAAGAGACCCAACTCAGATAAAGGCGTTCCTTGACAAGGAGACCAACATGCTCAAGGGGATGGTTGAGAAAGTCAAGAAAGCAAAAGCTAATGTCTTGATTTGCCAGAAGGGCATCGACGACATGGCCCAACATTTCCTGGCCAAGGAAGGCATACTAACGGTTAGACGCACAAAAGAGTCTGACATGGAAAAGCTCTCAAGAGCAACCGCTGGAAAGGTTATAACAAACCTGTCTGATTTGAAACCGGAAGATTTGGGTTATGCTGAGCTTGTTGAGGAACGAAAGATCGGCGATGACAAGATGGTCTTCGTTGAAGGGTGTAAGAACCCAAAATCTGTTTCGATCCTGATACGTGCAGGTTTACAACGGATGGTAGACGAAGCTGAACGTGTTATGCACGATGCTTTGTCAGTTGTTGCTGATATATTCGCTAAGAACAAGGTCGTTGTGGGTGGCGGAGCCGTAGAAACTGAGGTGGCTAAGAAACTACGCGAGTATGCAGTCCAGATCGGCGGGAGAGAACAACTGGCAGTCGAGGCTTTTGCGAAATCCTTGGAAGCAATTCCTAAGACATTAGCTGAGAATGCTGGTTTAGAACAAATTGACATCATGGTTGAACTGAGGTCAGCCCACGAGAAACCCAAAGGACACTCGATGGGTGTCGACGTTTTCGCAGGCAAAGTTGTTAATATGTACGAGAGAGGGGTTATTGAACCGTTGAGCGTTAAGGAACAAGCAATAAAATCAGCCGCAGAGGCATCAACTATGATTTTGAGGATTGACGATGTAATATCTGGCGGAAAGACCAAGGCTCCTCCTGGCGGTCCAGGTGGAATGCCTGGCGGCTATTGAGGAATGCCTCCAGCGCGCGCGGACAAATGGAGAGATCACCCAACACCAGCAAATTCCTACAGACATTTCCCCCGCTAACCCCCATTTTTCTATGGCATATCTCCATAATTGAAACGCTACGGGATCAGGAAAAATCGATGCGCGGTTGCCCTAGCCTCGTAATAAATGGAGATGTCTCCAATTCCCCTCTCGCAAACCCCTATTTTTCTGGTTATGAAATGCACCCTACTATAAAGTGATGCAATTGGTTCATAGAAATGCGCGCGCTAGATGGCTTCGTACAACAAGAAAATTTATTTATGCATGCATACCCGTAAGAATATCATAGGCTGAGTCCGAAGATGAGAAAATTTGCCTCCCAAGCATGATAAGAAGGAAGCCGACGGTGAAAAAGAAGAGATCTGCACGAAAAATGTGACAGAACTCGAGGCTTCGCTCAAGGAAAAGACAAAAATAGAGGAGACATACCTCAACCAACTCAAATACGCCAGAGCTGACCTTGAAAACCTGCAGAAACACATGCAAAAGCGTATTGATGAAGGAGTGGCCATGGAAAAGGAGAAGCTCATCCTGCAACTGGTACCTGTTGCCGAAGAACTCGATCTTGCCCTAGAAGAGGCGAGAAAAGATAGGAATGGCAGTCTCCTAGAAGGGACAGAGATGGTAACAAAGAAACTCTGGAAAGTACTCAATTGTGAGGGACTATGCCCAATAGACGCCGTTGGAAAACCTTTCGACCCGCACATACATGAAGCTGTGCAGGAAGTTGAGACATGCAACCAGCCTGAGGGAACAGTAATAGAGGAGGTTAGAAAGGGCTACCTCCTAAACGACAAAGTGCTCAGACCTAGCATGGTGAAAGTAGCATGCAATCCGCGCCCCATCAGAGTTCAAAAGGTGAATGAAAAATGAGCAACGAAAAAAGAGAAAGAATATTAGGAATCGACCTCGGCACCACGAATTCTGCCGCGGCCGTGGTAATAGGAGGAAAACCAGCCATAATTCCGAGCGCCGAAGGACCGACCGTGGCGGGGAAAATGTTTCCGTCTGTTGTCGCTTTTACTAGAGATGGACAGCTACTTATTGGAGAACCCGCAAGAAGACAGGCCATTACTAACCCCGAGGGTACGATACGCGAGATCAAGCGACAAATGGGGACAGACTATAAAGCTAAAGTTTTCGGGAAGGAATACTCACCACAACAGATCTCGGCTTTTATCCTACAGAAGATTCTGCGCGATTCTGAAACCTATCTTGGTGAGAAAATTACCAAGGCAGTAATAACCGTTCCAGCGCATTTCAATGATAATCAACGTCAGGCGACGATAGACGCTGGCGAGATTGCAGGGCTGAAAGTAACAAGAATCGTTAACGAACCGACAGCTGCAGCCCTCGCTTATGGTTTAGACAAGGCTGGCCAAGAACTGAAGATTCTAGTCTTCAGTTTCGGCGGTGGCACAAACGACACGACGGTGATGGACTTCGGTGGAGGCGTCTTCGAGGTTTTGGCCACCAGCGGAGACACTAAAACTGGTGGAACGGACCTCGACCAGGCGGTCATGGATTATTTGATCTCTGAGTTCAAACGCGAAACGGGAATCGACCTCGCGCGAGACATGAAAGCTATGGCTCGCTTGAAGGATGCGGCCGAACAGGCCAAAATCGAACTATCAAACCTAATAACAACAGACATTAATCTGCCCTACATTGCCACTGACACTGCAGGTCCAAAGAATCTACACACGACTTTGACGAGAGCTAAACTTGAGCAGCTGACCAGACCTATAGTTGAGCGGATTAGGGAGCCTATCCTGAAAACCTTATCGGACGCAAAGCTGAACCCTGTACAAATCGACAAGATAATTCTCATGGGTGGACAGACGAAGATGCCGCTTGTTCAACAATTCATCGAGGATGTAATAGGCAAGAAGCCTGAGAGGGGTATTGACCCGATGGAATGCGTTGCCATAGGCGCAGCTATTCAAGGAGCAGTCCTCACAGGGGAGATCTCAGACATAGTACTCCTCGACGTAACCCCACTTTCTCTCGGGGTAGAAACTCTAGGAGGCGTCTTAACCCGGGTCATCGAGCGGAACACGACAATACCGGCTAAGCAAAGCCAAACCTTCACGACGGCTGCTGATTTTCAAACGGCTGTCACCATACGTGTACTACAAGGGGAACGCACCATGGCTAAGGACAACATCAGCCTGGGTCAGTTCGACCTCACAGGCATTCCGCCTGCACCTCGAGGCGTCCCGCAGGTTGAGGTGACATTCGACATCAATGCAGATGGTGTCCTCAACGTTTCAGCGAAGGACTTGGGCACGGGCAAACAGATGGGAATCAAGATAACGGCTTCAACCAAGCTCAGCCAAGCAGAGAAGAATCGAATGGTGAGAGAGGCGGAGCAATTCGCCGAGCAAGACAAGCGCTCCAAAGAAGAGGCTGAGATGCGAAACACTGCCGACTCACTCATCTACACGACTGAGAAGACACTTGGCGAGATTGGAGACAAGCTTACCCAAGAACAAAAGCTGAAGGTCCAAGAAGCCCTTCAAGCGCTAAAAGATGCACAGAAGACTGGAGGCCTAGCTGAGATCGGCACAAAGGTCGAGGAGCTGAGAAGATTGGTTCAAGAGGCAGGCGCGACAGTCTACCAGCAGGCAGCATCTCAAAGAGCTCAGCAACAAGCAAATCAGGAGGCACCATCGCCTGGAGAAGAGCAGCAGGAAAAGAAAACCGTCGAAGCAGAGTACAAGGTTGTGGACGAGGAGAAAGAGTAACACTTTTTCTCACTTCCGTCTATTCTACTAGGCTACGTGATGGTTTAGTTGGCGAGCAAACTAGATTACTATGATCTTCTAGGGGTCAGTCGGGATGCGTCCCAAGATGATATCAAACGCGCATTCCGTAAGCTCGCCTTCAAATTTCACCCTGATAGGAACAAGAGACCTGACGCCGAAGAGAGATTCAAGGAAGTATCAGAGGCATACGCCGTTCTTTCCGACCCTGAGAAGAGGGAGCAGTATGATACTCGAGGCTTAGAAGGAATTAAGAGGCAATATACGCAGGAGGACATCTTCAACCGCAGAACATTCCAAGATGTTTTTTCAGAGTTCGGCTTCAATGCTGATGATCTCTTCAGTCGAATCTTTGGGCGAGGTTTCAACGTTCAGTGGCGTCAACCCGAGGCTCCTCGCGGTCGTGATCTGGAGGCTCAGATGGAGATCACGTTGGAGCAGGCAGCCTTCGGCACTGAGTTGGCAGTTGCTGTGCCTAGGCTGAAGAGATGTAGAAGATGTAATGGCTCAGGGGTCGAGCCTGGTAGTAATGTGGTGACTTGCCCCAAGTGCGGGGGCACAGGAGCAATCGAACATGAAGCTGTGCGGGGATTCATCGTGGTCGGTTCCTGTGACCGGTGCATGGGCAGAGGACAGACAGCTGAGAAGGCTTGCAAGGCATGTAAGGGTAATGGGCTCAAGGAAAGGAGAGTGCAGCTACAAGTTAGAATACCACCCGGCATTGACAATGGCGACCACTTAGTTCTTCGAAGACAAGGTGAAGACGGTCCTTACGGTGGCCCACCCGGGGACTTCTACGTGACGATAAGGGTCAAACCTCACCGATACCTAGCCCGTAGGGGGGTTGACCTCATATACGAAGCCAATATCAATCTTGCCCAAGCTACTCTGGGGGCTGAGATAAAAGTTCCGACGCTAACAAGCGAGAGGAGAGTCAAAGTCCCTCCTGGAACACAGTGCGGCACCATGCTCCGACTGAGAGGAGAAGGAATAAGAAGCAGCCACGGCCGAGGAGATGAACTCGTTCAGATTAATGTTCGGATTCCTGAGAAACTGACTCCCAAGGAGAGGAAGCTTATGGAGGAGCTCTCAAAGGAGTTCAAGGTCGAAGAACCTCAATGACGACATAATGCGCACGCTAACCTTCACTTCATGGTTAAACAAATAACTAGCGCGCGCATATTCACAGTCATACGGCTTTGGCTACGATGTTCATATGCGTTAACGGGCTCATTGGTTGAAGTGTTGACAGGTTTCCATAAGAAGCAACTGTTTCCCATCCAGCCTTTAGCAGAAGGGAAGAGAGTTCACTGAGACGCGCGCGCCAAGGGAAAGCACAAATATTAGCGGCGGAGATTATATCCTTAGTTGAAGCAATTAAGGGTAAACAAGTTTTGGAGGAATGTAATCTTGTCTACACAAGCAGGTGGGGTACCTGTTTTAATTCTAAGGGAAGGATCTTCTAGATCGAGAGGGCATGATGCTCAACACGCTAACATTATGGCGGCTCAGATAGTGGCCGAAGCGGTCAAGAGCGCCCTCGGACCTAAGGGAATGGATAAGATGCTTGTGGACAGCTTAGGCGATGTCACCATCACCAGCGACGGACGAACCATCCTGGACGAGATGGACATTCAACACCCTGCCGCCAAGATGATGGTGGAAGTTGCTAAGACCCAGGATGAAGAGGTTGGAGACGGAACCACAACAGCGGTCATCGTGGCTGGAGAGCTCCTAGGAAAGGCTGAAGAATTGGTAGACAAAAAAGTCCATCCAACCGTCATAATTGATGGCTATCGCAAGGCAGCGGATAAAGCTCTGGAAACACTGGAGAAGATAGCGATTACAGTGAAGCCGACAGACAAAGAATCCCTAAAGAAAGTTGCAATGACCTCTATGGCTAGCAAGCTGGTAGCCCAAAATCGAGAACAACTTGCAGAACTAACTGTCGACGCAATCCTCTATGTAGCCGAAAAGGTTGGAGAAGAGTACAGAGTTGACTTAGACGACATCATGGTGGAGAAGAAACCCGGAGAATCCATTACAGATACCAAGCTCATCAAAGGAATAGTTCTAGACAAAGAAGTCGTGCATCCAGGCATGCCTAAACGTGTAGAGAAGGCTAGAATTGCTTTGCTGGACACGGCGCTTGAGATTAAAAAAACCGAGTTCGACGCCAAAATCAACATTGAAACACCAGAACAGATGGAAACATTCCTAAAAGAAGAAGAAAACATGCTCCGAGACCTGGTTGACAGGATAGCCAAGACAGGCGCTAATTTGCTCATCTGCCAAAAAGGCATTGATGACATGGTTCAACACTTCTTAGCAAGGAAGGGAATCTCAGCGATAAGACGCGCTAAGAAATCCGATATGGAGAAACTAGCTAAAGCCACTGGAGGAAAGGTAGTCACCAGCCTAGAAGATATCACGAAGAAAGATATTGGCTACGCAGAGCTCGTAGAGGAAAGGAAGATTGGCGATGATAAGATGACCTTCATCGAAGGATGCAAAAATCCCCGTTCAGTAGCCATATTAATCCGGGGAGGAACCGAACGAATCGTAGATGAAGCTGAACGTTCAATTCACGACGCCCTGTGCGTGGTTCGAGATGTAGTGCAGGAGCCAAAGATCGTGGCCGGAGGAGGAGCACCTGAGCTGGAAGTCGCCAGGGTTCTTAGAGAATACGCGGACACGCTGCTCGGTAGGGAAGCGCTTGCGGTACAGCAATACGCAGAAGCCTTGGAAGCAGTTCCAACAACCCTGAGTGATAACGCTGGACTTGACCCCATTGACATAATCTCTGAGCTTCGGGCTCGTCACGAGAAGGGTGAAGTCTGGGCTGGAGTCGACGTCCACGAAGGAAAAGTCAAAGATATGGAAAAACTGGAAGTTTACGAACCCTTAGCCGTCAAAAAACAGGTCATCAAATCGGCTACCGAAGCTGCCACCATGATACTGAAAATCGATGACATCATCGCTGCCGGAAAGACGAAAATGCCACCTATGCCTCCTGGTGGTCCAGGGGGGATGCCACCTGGCGGATACGGAGGAATGCCTCCAGAATATTAGGCGCGCGCTAGTAAGTTTACAGGATGAAAGGAGGTGAAAAGGGTTGAGATTGAAGTATCCTATCGAGTATGAATTGAACCCTACGGAGATGGATAAGGGAAAGCAATGGCTAACATTGACACTGAAAAACACAGGAAGTAAAACTCTTAAAAGACTTGACGTGGAATTGCACTCTCTAGATACTTTTTATCTTTTCCCTTTTATCTTTCCTTCTGGAATAGGACACTACATCGGAGAGCTTAAGCCAAATGAAGAGAGAGAAGTGGATTTCCAAGTTAACGCAAACGGATCAGCTGATGTATATGCCACTATCCGTGCACGTAAGGATGGAGACTACTTCGGGTGGGAATCCGGTTGGACGCATATCTCTGTAAGCGAGCAAAAAGCAGAAATCGGACGCCTAGTAGTGCTTTCACACCCGTATACGACAATTGGAAAGACCCTCTCGGCTGAGGCAACCATTAAGGGCTTAGGAAAAGGTACGGGACTGAAACTGGAATTCTGGGTGGAAACACCCTCAGGAAATTTTGAAAAGCAGGCCACAATAGATATAAAGGAACTTTCCGTTGGAGAGGAAGTCCGTTACTCCGCTGAGTTCACACCCAAGGAAACGGGGTACTACACCATATACGCGTATTTATACGATGGATATAGAAGAATAAGCCACAACACAGATTCCATCTATGCGCAGGAAGAATAGCAATCACCAAGCCGACTTGGAAATTTCCAACTCCCTTTGTTTGTTTAACAAAAACTTGATTACTCCACAAAGCAAAATAAAACAGAACATGTGTCAAAGAGTCAGAAATGAGTGGAACACATGAACACTGATGTGGTAAGCATAATTGCACCGAGCACACTGGCAGGCTTGGGCACCTCTTTCTCTTTAATTTCGTGTATTGTGTCTGGCAGTATGGATAGGCTTCTTCTAAGATGTTCGGAGATTCTCTGAGTCAAAGTATCCAAAAGTAAGCCGCCAAACTTAGGATTTGCTCCATCTTGCTGAGAAACACTTTATATTGGATGTTGCCTTTTTTTGTCATTATAGTGGTAATATGAGTAAAAAGAAAACGAGGAAGAAAGAGACAGAAGGTACAAACATTTATGGTGGCGAAGAGGAGGAAGAGACGGAATCCGGAGATATTTATGACAAGAAGCAGAGGGAAGAAATGCTGGAGGAAGGTGAGATCACCGAGGCTGAAGACGCGTTCATGCAAGGAAGAAAGATGAAGCCGGAAAAGAGAAAACGTCGCACACATAAAGACACAGTTTCAGTTGAACTCGCTGCAGATGAATACAAATAAGACTAAATCGACGGAAGTTGTATTCAGGACGTGCTTGTAGCGCGCGCAGGAATTATTAAAACTACGGCTGGTCTTCAAGCGAGAAATATATGCATGCAATCATGAAAAGTGAAGCCTATGAGTGAGAACCGAACAATGTCTGTCATGCTGTTTGTTCTAGGCCTGTTCTTAATCGCTGTTGGAATAATCTTATCTACAGTTACGCAAACAGTAACAAAATACCGAAACGTTTACGGTTTTCAAGTTCCCTATCAAGAAACGATTCAACCTTATGTGGGTGTCGGCGGTTTCATGGTTTTGGTTGGCATAATCGTTCTAGTTGTTGCGTTCATAAGTACTAGAAGCAAGAAGACCTTTTCAATGAGAGAGAGATGGAGATACCCAAAAACTGAACAAGTCTAAAAGATGAGACTGAAACATGCGGAAAACTTATAGCAGAACCAAAAAAACTCGTAAAGATAAAGAAAA
>Ga0224496_10002322_pt1 | contig 11360 bp, 10 predicted proteins | sample SF_Jul11_sed_USG_2_FD_168127 | JGI IMG/M metagenome (GOLD analysis project Ga0224496, IMG submission 168127) | Sediment microbial communities from San Francisco Bay, California, United States - SF_Jul11_sed_USGS_8_1 | ecosystem: Environmental > Aquatic > Marine > Sediment | place: USA... | reverse complement strand
TGGCGCGGTCGAGCACGTTCAGCGCAACCTCGAAATGATCGACGAGCTCAATCCGGGGCACAAGCACGTGCTGATCGTCGCGAGCGGCATCAACTTCATCGATGTCGCCGGCGCCGAGATGCTGGTACGCGAAGCCAACCGCCGGAAGAACCTCGGCGGCGGGCTTTATTTCTACCGGCTGAAGGACGAGGCGCAGCGCCTGCTCACGCGCGGCGGGTACCTGGCCGCGATCAGGCCCGACCACGTCTTCCCGGTCAAGGTTCGGGCGGTGGGCGAAATCTACAAGCGACTCGACTCGGAGATCTGCCGCAAGTGCCGCGCGCGCATCTTCCGCGAGTGCTGGGTGAGCTTGCCCAACGGCGAACCGGCGCCAGCGAAGACGATCAAGCCCCACGGCTAGCGCGGCGTGCGTGGGCGCAGCACGCGGGTTAAACTACGGTTGCCGGCCGCCCAAGAACACCAAGATGCCCTCGCTTCATTCCTATTTCCCTTTCTTGCGCTGGTTCCCCATGACGGGCGCCAATCTGCGCGCCGATGCCGTCGCCGGGATCACTGTCGCGCTGGTGCTGATTCCGCAGTCGATGGCGTATGCCCAGCTCGCCGGGCTTCCCGCCTACTACGGCCTGTACGCGGCCTTCCTGCCAGTGGTCATCGGCGCGCTGTGGGGCTCCTCGCATCAGCTCGCCACCGGACCCGTGGCGATGGTTTCGCTGCTCACCGGCACCGCGCTCGCGCAGTTCGCCTCACCGGGCTCAGACCAGTTCATCGCGCTCGCCATCACGCTCGCGCTGATGGTAGGCATCATGGAGCTCGCAATCGGCGTGTTCCGGCTCGGCGCGATCGTCAATTTCATGTCGCACCCGGTCATCATCGGCTTCACCAACGCCGCTGCGATCATCATCGCGCTCTCGCAACTGAACAAGCTGCTTGGCGTGCCGGTCGGGCGCAGCGAGCAGTTCATGGCCGACATCTGGAGCGTGGTGCTGCAGACTGGCGACACTCACCTGCCGACGCTCGCGATGGGCCTCGCGGCGGTCGCCATGATGTGGCTCTTGAAACACTACCTGCCTAAGTGGCCCGGCGTGCTGGTCGCAGTGGTCTTTACCACCGCCGTGAGCTGGGCAATCGGCTTCGAACGCCATGCCAGCGCCGAGCTTTCGCAGTTCGCCGATCTCGACGTGCGCAACGTGGTCGAGTACGTCACAGGGACGGCCAACCGCGTGCAGGAGCTGCAGGCCGAGATCTCCGACAAGTCGGCGCTGCAGCAGCGTCTGGAAAGGACGATCGGCACCATCAGCCCGCGCATCGTGGTGCTTTCCGCCGACATCGAGATCCTGCGCCTGGAAGCGAAGACCATCGCGCGCGAGCATCGGCTGCGGCTGCGCGAGCTGCGCCGCTTCGCCTTCGAGCAGGTGCGCGATGCGAACGGCGAGGTGCGCTTTCACCTTACGAACAGCCTGCCCGAGGGCGCGAAGGGCGACGGCCAACGCTGGCGGGTCACCAAGGTCGCCGACGGCCGGCTGCATCTCTCCGGCGGTGGGGAAGTGGTCGGCCAGGTTCCGCCGGGCCTGCCCTCGTTCGAGTTGCCAACATTCGACTGGGACACCCTGCGGCTGCTGCTCGCCAGCGCCTTCGTCATCAGCCTGGTCGGGTTTACCGAGGCGATCTCAATCGCCAAAGCCATGGCGACCCGCACCAAGCAGCGCGTCGACCCTAATCAGGAGCTGGTCGGCCAGGGCTTGGCGAACATCGTCGGCAGCGTGTTCCAGTCCTTCCCGGTGAGCGGCTCGTTCTCGCGTTCCGCGGTGAACCTCGCGGCAGGAGCGAGAACGGGCGTCTCGTCGGTCGTATCGGGCGTGATCGTGGTGATCACGCTACTGCTGTTGACCCCGCTCCTCTACCACCTTCCGCAGGCGGCACTCGCTGCTGTGATTATTATCGCGGTAAGCAATCTCATCAATTTCCAAGCGGTCCTCCAAGCCTGGCGCACACACCGCCATGACGGCATTGCCGCCATTGTCACCTTCATCGCAACCCTGGGTTTCGCACCGCATCTCGATACCGGCATCCTGTTCGGCGCGGGGCTTGCGATCGTGCTCTATCTCTATCGCACGATGCGACCGCGGGTTGCCATTCTCGGCCGGCACCCCGACGGCACGCTGCGCGACGCGAGCCTGTACCACCTGACGACCACAGAGCACATCATCTGCTTGCGCTTCGACGGCTCGCTCTACTTCGCCAACGTGCCGTACTTTGAGGAGGCCATCCTCGATCAGTCTGCCGCCAATCCCAAGGCGAAGTACATCCTGGTCGTGGGAGATGGCATCAACGAGATCGATGCCTCGGGCGAGGAGATGATCCGCCACCTCGTGAACAGCCTGCGGGAGAATGAAGTCACAATCACGTTCAGCGGGCTCAAACGTCAGGTGCTGTCCGTGATGGAAAAGACCGGGCTCTACGCGCTGATCGGCGCACAGCATTTCTTTCGCACCGAGGACGACGCGCTCGACGCAATCTTCCAGTGGATCGCGGATCCCACGTTCGACGCGAAGTTCTGCCCGCTGAAGCGCGGTGGGGCCGATGCGGTCAAGGAGACCGAAGCACCGGCCGCCGCCGCGGCAGACCAGGCACCCGCCGCTTGACCAGGCGGAGACGCTCACAGCCCGTACATCAGCACCAGCATCGTGAGCAAGCCCACCCACATGATGAGCGTGAGCGGGATTCCCGCACGTAGGAAATCCGAGAACTGATAGCCGCCCGCGCTCATGATGAGCAGGTTGGTCTGGTAGCCCATCGGCGTGGCATAGCTCATGTTGGCGCCAAACAGGACGGCAAGCACGAATGGCTCGGCCGGCATGCCGAGCTGGCCGGCGATGCTTATCGCAATCGGCGTGCCGATCACCGCGGCCGCGTTGTTCGACACGATGTTGGTCAGCAGCGCCATCACCAGCATCAGCCCGCCCAGCACGACAATGGTGGGCAAGCCGGAGGAGACCGCGACATAAAGCGTCGCCAGGTACTCGGCGCCGCCGGTACGCATCAGCGCGAGGCCCAATGCCAAGCTCACCACCACGATCAGGATTACGCGCGTGCTCAACGCCGCCGCCGCGTCTTCCCAGTCGAGGCAGCCCGTGCCGAGCATGAGCGCGACGCCGCACAGCGCGGCGATCGAAATCGGCATGACGCCGGCCGCCGCGACGGCGACCACGCCGAACATGATGAGGAGCGCGAGCTTGGCACGCTTAGTTTCCGGCAGGTCGACCGTTGCGTCGAGCACGAGCAGCCCGCTCTTGCGCAACTCCGCGATACGCTCGCCAGCGCCCTGCATTAGCAGCACGTCACCGCTCTCGAGCCGCACATCGGCAAGCTCGCCCCTGATCGCCGGGTGACCGGGCGAGCGGTGGATCGCCAAGATGACAACGTTGTAGCTTTCCGAGAAGCGCAGCTGCTTGAGCGTGTGGTGGTAGAGCGGGGAGCCTTCCGTTACCACCACTTCCGCGAGCTGCTGATCCTCGGCCAACAGTGGGTGCTCCTCGTCGACGGGGTGCTCAATATCGGAAACGTTGTACAAAGTTGCGCCAAGCGCTTTCTCGAATTCCTTGAGATTCTCAGGCGAGTCGCGCACCACCAGCCGGTCTCCCGCGCGCAGCTGCGCGGTCGGCAGGTTGGCGAGCACGAGTCCCTCGCCGCGCTGAATACGTAGTACCCTCATCCGGCGCTCGGTTGTTTTTAGGACGTCTGCCAGCGTCTTGCCGGCGGCCTCGCTTTTCTCGTTGACGTGAAGCACCGCATCGAAGACCCGGGGCGACGTGTCGGTCATCAGCGCCTGCCGCTCGGGCAGCAGACGCGGGGCAATGAGCCACAGGTAGAGAATCCCGAAAGCGCCGGCCACCGCCACGGGAAGCGCGAAATCGAACATCTGGAAGCGCCTGAGGCCCAGATCCGCGGCGATCGACACCACCAACAAGTTAGTCGAGGTGCCGATGGTGGTCGACATTCCGCCCACGATCGTGGCAAGCCCCATGGGCATGAGGATGCCGGAGGCGGATTGCTTGCTACGGAGCGACACGCCAATCAGGATCGGCAGCAGCATGACGACGATGGGCGTGTTATTTAGGAATGCGGAGAGCGCGGCGGCCGACACCAGTGTCGCGAGCAGGGACAGGAGCGGGCTCTTTGCCCACATCCGCGACAGCATCCCCGCGAGCGGACGAAGCGCACCGGTGGTCTCCAAGCCCTGCCCGAGGATCATCAGCGCGCAGATCGCAATCAGCGCCTCGTTGCCAAAGCCCTCGAAGAACTCGATCGGACTCAATGCCAGGCCGTCCCGATGGTACGGGAACACGTAGAAACCGACCACGAGCAGAATCAGCACCAGCAGCGAGGAGGTCTCGAGTGGGATGCTGTCCCGGGTGAAGAGATAGAGCGCGATCACGATTAGCGCAAGGACGGCGATGGCGTGAATATCGGGCAGCGAGGGCAGCATAGCTTCCTGTTCGATTTGGCGATTGCGCGAAGGCGCGGCCGAATTCAGCCGCCGCAGCGCGCGCCGATTCTAATCCGCCTCTCCGCGCGTGTCATGGGCGGGGCACGGGGGTGCCGACGAATCGCAGCGCTCCATGTTTTATATATAATGGCGCCAAGGCCCCGCCGGCACGATTGATCTCGACCGATGCACGCGCGGGATCGTCAAGACAGGATACCACCTCATGAGCCTACGACTCATCCTCTCACTCGCGATCGCGGCGCTGGCCGTGATTTTCACGCTTTACAACTATGAACCGGTGCCGGTGAAATTTGCCGTGTGGGAATTTAAGAGCCCGCTCGCGCTGGTGATTGCGCTTACACTCATTCTCGGCGCCGCGGCAGCGGCGCTGGTCGCAGCGCCCTCCGCGCTGCGCAAGAGCTGGAAACTCTCGCGCGAAGAGCGCCACAGCGCCGAGCTCAATGCGCGCATTGCGGAGCTCGAGCAGGCGATCGCGGCCAAGGACCGGCGCATCCGCGAGCTCGAAGCGCGGGTCGGCGCCACTGCGACCAGCGTCTGACGGCCGCCCATACCGGGCGCCGCTTCCCCCGGCCTGAGCGGAGATTGCCATCGCGCGCCGCGGTGTCGCGCGCCTTACGCGCTCGCGGGCTTCTCGCGGTCCCCGGGCACGATCATCAGCAGAATGTCGCCGGGTTGCACAGTGTTCTTCGCGGTCTCCCAGAATCCGATGTGCTCGCCACCGCGGTAGATTCGAACCAGCAGGCCGTCGGTGATCTCGGCCGGGCGGCGCCCGGCTTCCTCGGCGGTTGCCGGACGCTCGAGCAGGCGGACGCGACCGTTGGCCGTCAAAAGATCCATCACGTAGTCGGCCACGTGCCAGTTCGTCACCGCGTCGGCGACGAGGTAGCCGCCGACGCGCGAGGGCGAGACGATCACGTTGGCGCCCGCCTGGCGAATCAGCTTGAAGTTCTCGTGCTCGGTCACCACGGCGACGATTTTCACCCGCGGATTGACATTGCGGATGGTAAGCACGATCAGCACGCTCGTGTCGTCGCGCCCGGGGCTAATGATCACGACCTTGGCGCGCTCAACCGTCGCCCGCCGCATCACCTCTTCGCGTGCGGCATCACCGCGCAGCCCGATGAACCCGTTCTGGGCCGCCGCGCGCAGATTCTCCTCGCGCAGGTCGATCACCACGATCTTTTCGGGAAGGAACCCTTTGGCGAGCATCTCGCGCGCGGCGACCTGGCCGGTCGTACCGTAGCCGCAGATGACGATGTGTTCATGCAACTGTTGCTGCACTTTCGACATGCGGAAATCCTCCAGCACCCTTTGGATCACGAGTTCGTACGCCGTGCCGAGAAACACGAACCATACGAAAATGCGCACCGGCGTGACCAGAAACGCGTCGATTAACCGCGCTCTCTCGGTAACCGGAACAATGTCGCCGTAGCCGACCGTGGTAACGGTCACCATGGTGAAATACAGTACGTCGGCGAACGAGACCTCCCCGTCCAGCGAATCGACGAGGCCGTTGCGGTCGAACCAGAAGACAACGACCACCAGCGCGAGCGCCGCAAGCACCAACCCGATGCGGACCAGAATGGTGCGCTCCGGGCTCGCCTCGATTTCGGTGAACAGGATGCGCGCGTGGCGTCCGGAGCGCACGTCCTTGAATTGCGCGTAGCGCTCGCGCCATGCCGCGGGACGCATGCGCGACATCATGGCGGGTCGCGGCACACGTCGCCGCGCATGCTATAACTCATTGTTTATCATGCCAAATACCACTGCCACCCGCCGCCCTCAGCGTACTACCAGCACCGGGCGCCGGCAATGCGTGAGCACCTTGGTCGTTTCACTGCCGAGCAGAAGCGACGTGATCCCCCGTCGGCCATGCGAGGCCATGACGATGACGTCGCATTTGCGGTGGCGCGCTTCGGCAATGATCGCCTTGTACGGAAAGTTTGAAGTCACGAGCCGCGTCGCGCACTCCACCTCTGCTTTGCGCGCGGCTCCGGCCGCACGTTGAAGATGCTGCTCCCCCTTTTCGCGCGCGGCCGCCTCGTAGTCCTTCAGCGTCTCGGCGCCAACAACGTATCCTTCGGCGTAAATGAGGGGGTCGAACGGCGCGACGACGTGCAGCACCGTGAGGCGCGCCCGCGCAAGCCGGGCAAGCTTGACGGCGGAATTGAGCGCCTTCAACGACAGCCGCGAACCGTCAATGGGGACCAAAAGGTGCTTGTACATGCCGCCTCCAGGCTGTTCGGGCCAGAAACCGCGCCCGGGGGCGCAGAGTGAACCATGCGCCTTGACGCCGGATCCAAAAAAAAGCCGGATTGCCGCGACGGATCAGCATAGCACGACCCGCATGCGCCGGGCATGACGGTGAGCGGTCGGAGCACGTTCCACGCTGTTCACGTGCGACGCCGCTCTCTATAATCGTCCGCTCATCGGGAGTCGCATCACGACGATGGCGCATCGGCTGACGAAAATTGTAACCCGCACCGGGGACGGCGGCACGACCGGGCTCGCTGACGGCACACGCCTGCCCAAGGATGCGCCGCGCATCGAGGCGATGGGCGCAGTCGACGAGCTGAGCAGCACCATCGGGATGCTGCTCGCGCAAGACGTGCCCGAGGCGATCCGCGCCTGCCTCACCGACGTGCAGCATGATCTGTTCGATCTCGGCGGCGAGCTCTCTGCGCCCGGGCATCCTGTGCTCGCCGACGCGCACGTGGCCCGGCTCGACGCCGAGCTTGAGCGCCACAACGCAGCGCTGCCGTCGCTCAAGGAGTTTATTCTTCCCGGCGGCACGTGCGCGGCCGCACTGGCGCATCTGGCGCGCACAGTCTGCCGTCGCGCCGAGCGTCGCGTCGTCGTGCTCGCGCGCGCGGAAAGTATTTCTCCGCTCGCGCAACAGTATCTCAACCGCCTGTCGGACCTGATGTTCGTGCTGGCGCGGGCGCTTAACCGGCACGCGGGCGTGAACGACACGCTGTGGCGCGGTCCCGGCGAGCGTCCATGAACCGCCCGTCCCCGGAAACTGACGCGCAAGCTGCTGAGCTGGCGGCCCTTTTGGCGCAATGCGGGCTGGGCAAGCAGGATGCGTTCGCTGCGCTTTACCGCGCGACATCGGCGAAACTGTACGGCCTTGCGATCCGTATATTGAGAAGAGAGGATTGGGCCGAGGAAGTCCTGCAGGAGGCATATGTGAACATCTGGAACCACGCCGCCGACTACGCTGCCGCCAAGAGCGCGCCGCTCACCTGGATGGCGAGCATCGTGCGCAACCGGTGCATCGACTGGCTGCGCCGGCCGCAGCGCGAGTTGGGCGGCGAGCAGTCCGAGTTCACCATCGAGTCCCGGGAGGACGAGGCACCCGGGCCGCTCGAGCAGGCGCTGGCCGCGGGCGAGGCCGGCGCGCTTGCGCGCTGCCTGGAACGCCTCGAGGGCGACCAGCGTCGCGCAATCCAGCTCGCCTTCTACCACGGCCTGACCCACCCCGAGGTCGCCGCCAAGATGAAGCGCCCGGTGGGCACCGTCAAGACCTGGATCCGGCGCGGGCTGATGCAACTCAAAGGCTGCCTCGACTCGGGAGATCATCAATGAGATATCGCGATCCCGAACTGCGCGACAGACTGGCCGCCGAGTACGTCCTCGGCACGATGAGCGCGCGCGCGCGGGCACGCTTCAAGAGCTTGCTCAAGTACGACGCCGGATTGCGCGGCGTCGTTGCCCAGTGGGAAACGCGGCTCTCCCCGCTGGCGAATGCGGCGCCGGCGGTGGAACCGCCGGCGCGGTTATGGCAGGGCATCGAATCGCGCATTCGCCCGCAGCGGCGGGCACCGGGCTTCTGGAACGCACTCGGTTTTTGGCGCTCGCTGGCGGCCGCCGGCATCACTGCCGCGCTCGTCGTCGCGATCTTCCTCGGCGGTGCACCGGCAACGGATCCGCCCGTCGACATGGTCGCGGTAATGACCGACAAGCAGTCGGCTCCGGCAATGATGGTGCTGTGGCCGCAGCAGAAAACGAAGGAGTATCCGTACCTGCGCGTGCAGGCAGTCTATCCGCCGCAGATTCTGCCCGGCACCTCGCTCGAGCTGTGGATGCTGCCGACCGGTTCCGCTCCGCCGGTGTCGCTTGGCCTGGTGAATCCAGCCGAGGCCACTCAGTTGGTCAAGATGAAGGCGGCGCTCGCCCGCACGGTCGGCGAAGCGTGGGGCGTCGCACTCAGCATGGAGCCGCAGGGCGGGTCGCCCACCGGCAAGCCCACCACCGGGTTCCTCTACGAGGGCCAGTGCGTCAAAGTGATGTAGCCGTGCCCGCCCGCCGGACCCACCTGACGCGCTGACGCGATCTGGAACCAGCAGCGGCTTGCATTATCTAGCCCGGAGGGCACGCACGCGCTCGAGCTCGGCGCAGATAGTCGAGGCGCCTGCGGCAAGCCGCGGACCGGCACGCTGGATGGCGTCCGCCGGGACGAATGCAACGGGAATCGCGCGCAGCGCGGCCACCGGCTCGGCACGCCACTGCGCGACGAAATCCGCAGCGCTCGCCGCCGAGCTGCCACCGATGATTGCCTCGGGATGCGCGGCCAGCACCGCCTCGAGCGATACCGTCGGCGTGAGCAGCGGCGCTCGGTCAAACACGTTCACCCCGCCGCACAGGGCAATCACGTCGCTGATAAAGTGCTTGCCGTTGACGGTGATGAGCGGCCGGTGCCAGATTTCATAGAAGACGCGCACCGGCGGGCGCGTTGCGTGGCGATGCCTCAGCCCTGCCACCGCCTGCTCGAACGCGGCGGCAGCGTCAACGGCAGAATCCGCGGAGCCGGCGAGCGTGCCCACGGCGCGGATCAACCGCGGAATGTCCGCGAGGCGTGTCGGCTCGGTCACGAACACGGTGACGCCGAGGTCCTCGAGCCGTGTAATGTCCGCGGCCTGATTCCCGCTCTTCCAAGCGAGCACCAGATCGGGCTTTAGTGCGAGGATGCGTTCCGCGTCCACGCGCGCGGCATCTCCGACCTCGGGCAGCGCGCGCGCATCCGGCGGGAAATCGCTGAAGCGCGCCACGCCGGCAAGCTTCGGGCCCGCACCGGCCGCGTACACGAGCTCGGCGAGATGCGGGGCGAGCGTGACGATGCGGGCAGCGGCTGCGGGCATCCGCACCGCGACGCCGCGGTCGTCCGCAAGCTCGAGGGCCTGCGCGCCGCAGGCGATGCACAGTAGTGCGCCGCAGGCGAGGACGCGATGCCACGCGCAAGAAACGGAGTCGCCGGGAAACAGCGGATCGGGCAATGGCGCCGCCGACGCCCGCTAGCGGCTGCGTTCCATGTACTTCAGCAGCCTTACGCTTGTCTGCCGCAGACGCAGCGACAGCATGGTCACGAGCTTCACCAGGATCTTCGACCCCAGGCTCGGCTGGTCGAGAATGATCTGCGCCATGGTGTCGCGGGTAAGTACCGCAAACACGGTGGGCTGCGTTGCAACACAAGTGGCGAACCGCGGCTCGCCGTCGATCATTGACATCTCGCCCAGCGTCATCCCAGGCCCGGCGCTGGTCATGTACAGCTCGCTGCGGATGCCGCGCTTGAGAATGTCCACCGCGCCTTCAATGACGAGCAGCATGAAGTTGCCGCTATCGCCCTCACGGATGATCAACCGGCCCGACTGCGCACGGTAGACGTCCACGTAGCCCATCAGGATTGAGATGTCCTCGCGCGAGAATTCCGCGAAGAACTGCGAGCGGCCGACCAGGCTGAAGATCTTGTCGGTCAGCGCCGCACCCTTGTTGACGCGGTCGAGCTGGGTCAGGTTGTCCTGATCGGATTCCCGCCCATTCTCGTGTTCCTGCTGCGCCATGTTCGTCCTGTCAATGACAATTGGATCGAGCGCTGCACGCTTGCGGCCGCTGCGCCTACTGGGCCTCGACCTCGGCCCTGACACGCCGCTTGCGCACCGCCTCCGCCAGTGCGTCCAGCAGTTTGCGGCTGTCCTCCCAGCCGATGCAGCCGTCGGTGATGCTCTGGCCGTAAACGAGCGGCTTGCCGGGAATCAGGTCCTGCCGTCCGGCTTTGAGGTGGCTTTCGACCATGATACCGAAGATGCGATCCTCGCCGCCGGCGATCTGCCGGCTCACATCCTGCCCGACGTCGATCTGCTTCTGCGGCTGTTTGCTGCTGTTGCCGTGGCTAAAGTCGATCATCAGCCGCGCCGGCGCGCCGGCACCGGCGAGCCCCTTGGCGGCGGCGGCGACGCTCGCCGCATCATAGTTGGGCGAATTGCCGCCGCGCAAGATGACGTGACAGTCCTCGTTGCCGGTGGTCGAGACGATGGCCGAATGCCCACCCTTGGTCACCGACAGGAAATGGTGCGGCGCCTGGGCCGCGCGGATCGCATCGACGGCGATGCGGATGCTGCCGTCGGTGCCGTTCTTGAACCCAACCGGGCACGACAGCCCGGAGGCGAGCTCGCGATGAATCTGCGACTCGGTCGTGCGCGCGCCGATCGCGCCCCACGACACCAGGTCCGCGATGTATTGCGGCGTGATCATATCGAGAAATTCGCAGCCCACCGGCATGCCCGAAGTATTCAAATCACGCAGCAGCTCACGCGCGATTCTAAGGCCATCGTTGATGCGGAAACTGCCGTCAAGGTTCGGGTCGTTGATCAAACCCTTCCAGCCAACCGTGGTGCGTGGCTTCTCAAAGTAGACGCGCATCACGACGAGCAGGTCGGTTGCGAGCCGGTCCTTTGCCTCTTTCAGCCGCGCCGCATATTCCTTGGCTGCCCTGACATCGTGGATCGAGCACGGCCCGATGATTACGAGCAGGCGGTCGTCGGCACCATGCAGGATGCGGTGAATCGCCGTGCGC
>Ga0224496_10002320_pt1 | contig 11364 bp, 6 predicted proteins | sample SF_Jul11_sed_USG_2_FD_168127 | JGI IMG/M metagenome (GOLD analysis project Ga0224496, IMG submission 168127) | Sediment microbial communities from San Francisco Bay, California, United States - SF_Jul11_sed_USGS_8_1 | ecosystem: Environmental > Aquatic > Marine > Sediment | place: USA... | reverse complement strand
CGCGAGGCAAGGGCATCAGAGCCAGAACGAACGCCTGGGTCGGTGGAAGGAACGGTGAAACGTTCCTCTAACGGTCCAGGCGTTCGTGTTTGCCGAACCGGTGCAGGAAGCCCTCGTGGATGTCCTGCATGCGAGAGGTGATGTCCCGTTCAAGGTCGTTCGCCCCTTGTTGCCAGTCTGTGGCGACAAACCCCAACCGGCGGGCCAAAAAGACTAATTCTTCGGATCCTGATGGTGGAAGGACGAGATCTTGTGCATGGCCGCGCACGATGCGGAGGGCATCGATCAGTTGCCTGAGAAACAGATAGTGGTCGGAAAGGGAATCCCGTTCCCGTTGAGAAATCAATGAGGCCGCGCACAGTTCCTGAACCGCATGGAGCGTGTTGGGTGTGCGAATGGAAGGATGGGAATGCCCATGCATCAGTTGCAGGTACTGCACGGTATATTCGATATCGATTAAGCCACCGGGGCCGTACTTTACATGCGTGGAACCGGGAGGGACGAGTTCCTTGGTTTGGCGCATGCGGAGATGGAGGGCGGTTGCCAGATCCCAAGGTTCATCGCTATAGACAAACGCATCCCGGTGCCGTTCCACGGCTTTGCCGATAGCCGCATTGCCCCCAACATAGCGAAGTTTGATCAAGGCTTGCCGCTCGAAGGGGGCCGTGGCGCCCTCGGGGCCATAATATCGGCTGATTTCCGGGAGTGAATTGGCCAAGACCCCTTTATCCCCATGCGGACGCAGGCGGGTATCCAGATGGAAAATGCCCTCTTGCTTGGCTTCAATCCATTGAAGGAATTCCTGGGCCCAGCGTTCAAAGTAATCGGTGGAAAAGGCAGAAGAGGCTCGAGGGGAAGCGGGCACATCATACACAAACAATATTTCAATATCGGAGGCATACCCCAGTTCTGTGCCTCCAAGTTTTCCCAAACCAAAAATAGCCATCGGGATAGTGGGCGACCGCGAAAGGCGGGGGTCGATCACCCGGCGGGATTCAAGAAGGGTCTGGGTGAGAATCACATCCGCCAAATGCGTCAGGGCCTTAGAAAAATCGGGCAGGGGACTGTTCTTGAGCAGATGCCGCATATCGATCCGGAAGAGCTCCTGGTCTTTGAATTGATTCAGTCGCGCTTTTCGGGTTTCAGGCGTTTTGGCGGTTTTGAGTAAGGCCTCCAGGCTGCGTTGCAGAGTAGCCTTGGGACGAATCAAGGGGCCCTTTTGATACTGGTTCATCATGGGCAGCAAATTGTGGTGTTGCCGTCTCAATAAATCTTCCCAAAGATAATCACTACTCCCGAATAACTGAGCGAGCTGCTCCAATGTGGAGGCCTTTCCCAGCGTCATGAGTGAGGATTTAGTCTGAGGTTCTTCCAGGAGTTGGTCCAAAAACTGATCGAAATGTTCGAGCGCCTTGCCCGGATCCGGCGCCCATCGAAGGAAATGACTAAATTCCTTAATCAGCGCCGCCGTGGTGCGGAGTTCCTGCTGTTCAAGCTTTTTTTGAATTTTTCCGCCATGGCGTCCACGGACAAACAGGCGATTGCGTACGCGCTGCTTGTCAACTTCGATTTTGGCTTTCACCAGATAGACGCCTCGCATCGCGAGGGCATTGGCAAAGGCATACAAAAAGGCCGGGGTATCGGTCGATCGAATATCCAAGACGGTTTCATGCTCTGCAAGGGAATTAGAGAAAGTAATCTGAACGGGTTGCACCACACGGGTGGTGGGCAAATGCAGTCGCTCCAGAGATTCCACCAGGTGCCGATTAATTTGGCGCCGGACCTGTCGAAGATGATTTTTCTGGAGCAATAACAGCAACGCCTCCAGCGTTTCGGAAAAACGCTGCTGTTCGGAGGGCCCAAACTCAAATCCCTCCAAGGCCTGCAGGGTAAAGACATCCACCCCAATTTTGCGGGTCAGGCCGGGTTGGGGCCGTCGTGGCGAAAGTCCGCGTGACGCATAGGGCACATGGCGAGGCACAGAGGAGGCACCGGATTTCGGGGGGGCTTCCGGAGAGGAAGTGAAAATTAAGGCTTCACGAATATCCAGGCCAAACGACGACAGGAGACCACAAAATGTGGCAAATTCGGAAAAGTAATCATAGGCTACAATCGTCAATTGATAGCGACGGTGGGGAAGACATTCTAACTCGATCGCACAAGGCTGAGCCAGAGTCAGTTGATGAACCAAGAACACATGGCGAGCAATCGTAGACAGCGAAAAGCTGGAAAAGTAATCAGGGTCCATACCCCGAATGAAATCTTCAATCAGCTTCGGCGGCAGGTCGGGGCAGAGGGCGTGAATGCGCTGAACAGAATCTTCCTCAATCATCATCGTGGAGTATACTGAAATTTTTTGGCGTTGTAAGGCCTGGCTGGGTCTCGTATAATTTCTCGTCTTCATGAAACCTTCCACACCACGCATTTTTCAACAACGGGCGCGTGGGGAAAAAGTGAACAGCACGGATTTTCCTAATCCTACGCCTATTTTGCTGGCGACCGATCTGGCTTCGACCGAAGTCGCACGATTACTTCAAGCCTATGGCATTCATGATTGGAAACGTGCGGACCAGAATCTTCAGGCGATGGCCGGCGACCCGGACACACGGAAAGCCTTAGCGAGGGTTCTTCCGTTCCTGTTGCGCGGCCTGTCTAAGACCGCCGATCCCGATCAAGGGTTAAATGAATGGGAACGGTATGTGGATTCGGGGATTCATCGCCTGCAACTGTTTCAATATTTAGCGAACGTGCCCCATATTCTTGAGGTACTCGGATCCGTCTTCGGTAACAGTCAGGCGATGGCACAGACGCTGATTCGCGATCCTTTATTGGTCTATTGGATCGAAGATGATCGAGTGCTCGTCGAGCGTCGGACCCGGTCCAAGCTGTTGAGCACCGGACAGGCGATGCTGGACGGCGTGAAAAGTTATGAAGCCAAGTGTGAAGCGTTGCGACGGTTGAAGCGGCGAGAAATGCTGCGCCTGGGTATTCGTGACCTGCTTGGCATTGCCACACCGAGTGAAACCTATACCACCTTGTCCGACCTGGCCGCCGAAGTCATTCAAGCCGCGTATGAATTGGTCGATCATGATCTCCAACGCCAACATGGGGGTTGGGGGTCTTCATCGTCGAGGGTTGGGGCAAAACGAATAGGCTTTTCCGTGCTGGCCATGGGGAAACTGGGCGGCTGGGAACTCAATTATAGTTCGGATGTGGATTTGATTTATGTCTTTCAGGCTTCTCAACAGATGACGAAAGCAGGGAAAGGACAACAGGCTCTTTCTGGCCCGGAATTTTTCCATGCGCTGGCCAGGGAGTTGACCAATGTGTTATCGGCCTCCACCTCTGAAGGAGCATTATTTCGGGTGGACTTGCGGTTGCGTCCTGAAGGTCATGTCGGATCATTAGCCTGTTCCGTGGAAGATGCCTGTCATTATTATCAAACGCGAGGGCGGACATGGGAACGCTTGGCATTTCTGAAGGCCAAACCCATCGCGGGCGATCTTCGCATTGGACAATCCCTGATCAAAAAGTTAGAAAAATTTGTGTATGGCACGAGAGAAGAGGCCCCTCAGGTGTTTACGGCCATTCATGCCCTCCGCTCCCAAATGGTATCGAAGATCACTCGCCGAGGAGAACTGGAACGGAATGTGAAGTTAGGTATAGGTGGCATCCGCGAAATTGAATTTATTGTGCAGAGTCTTCAGTTGCGGTGGGGCTATCAGTATCCCAGCATTCGGGATCGCCAAACCTTAAAAAGTTTGATGAAATTAATGAAGGTGGGAAAATTAAAGATTGGTGTGGTGAAGCAACTCAAAGAATCCTATCTGTTTTTACGCAATCTCGAGAATAAGATTCAAATGGTGCACGAGTTACAAACGCACCTGTTGCCTGCAAAAACGGAGGAGATCGCCAAATCTGCCATTAGAATGGGATTCCCGAAAGGGGAAACCATCAAGGAGACCGCTGAATATTTGCTGGCCGACTATCGTGGGCATACCCAAACTGTTCACCATCTTTACCAAGAAATCGTCAAAGCAGGTGAGTCCAGTTAAGGCAAATGGATCGGCCATTTTCCAATCGATGTTCTTTCCCTCATCTTTCAGTTCCATCTTGAAGCGGCAATCCCGTGATTCCTTTTCAATCAGGGATGTGAGAAACTCTCACTTGGCGCTTCCATGTATGTCCTAGAAAATTCTCCAAGCCCTTTTTTTCGCGTCGTGAGTTGAAAAAGTTGGGTGTGAGGGCTTGAAAGCCTGTCGTGGGTGGTTATCTTTGAAGTGAGCCCAGAAGGCGGCAGTCGGGGGGGGCGATTTTATATGAAGAGAAAAATATAACGGAGGGAGTGCCCTGATGAATCCGAATGAGATGACCATCAAAGTTCAAGAAGCCTTACAAGCCGCCTCCGGTCTGGCGATGCGTCGTAATCATCAAGGCATTGACGTCGAACATCTTTTGATCGCCTTACTCGAACAAGCCGATGGCTCGACGGTGCCGATTCTTGAGCAAGCGGGTGTGTCTCCGAAGTCCGTGACCAATGCCGCCGAGCAGGCTCTAAAAAAAATCCCCCAAGTGCAGGTAAGCGGTTCCGCCCCTGGACAGGTGCATTTGACCCCACGGTTAGGAAAAGTTCTCAATCAGGCCGAAGTGGAAATGAAAGAACTGCGCGACGAGTACCTGAGCGTCGAACATATCTTGTTAGCGATGGTCGGCGAAGGGGGCGTGTTTCAAACATTGGGATTAAAGCGGGATAAGCTGTTAGCCGGTCTCCAGCATGTGCGTGGCAATCAACGGGTCACGAGCCAGGATCCAGAGGGGACGTACCAGTCATTGGAGAAGTATGGCCGGGATCTGACGCGGTTTGCCAGTCAGGGAAAACTGGATCCGGTCATTGGCCGGGACGAAGAAATTCGTCGAGTCATTCAAATTCTCTCCCGACGCACGAAGAATAATCCGGTGCTCATCGGGGAACCCGGTGTGGGAAAAACCGCCATTGTGGAAGGACTGGCCCAGCGCATCATCAAAGGTGATGTGCCAGAAGGACTCAAGCAAAAACGGCTGATTGTACTGGATATGGGGGCACTGGTGGCCGGGGCGAAATTTCGTGGGGAATTTGAGGAACGGCTGAAAGCCGTCTTGAAAGAAGTGCAATCATCGCAAGGGCAGATTCTGCTGTTCATTGATGAATTGCACACAGTCGTGGGGGCAGGGGCCGCCGAAGGAGCGATGGACGCAGCTAATTTGTTGAAGCCAATGTTGGCCCGTGGGGAGTTGCATTTAATCGGTGCCACCACACTCGATGAATACCGCAAACATATTGAAAAAGATGCGGCGCTTGAACGCCGGTTTCAACCGGTTGTTGTTGATCAACCGTCAGTTGAAGATACCATTTCCATTCTACGCGGGCTGAGGGAACGCTATGAAGTGCATCATGGTGTACGGATTAAAGATTCGGCGCTTGTCGCGGCGGCACGTCTGTCTCATCGTTATATCGGAGATCGATTTTTGCCGGATAAAGCCATTGACTTGATCGATGAATCGGCAGCGAGATTGCGGACTGAAATCGACAGTATGCCAGCCGAAATGGATGAAATTTCCCGAAAAGTCTTGCAGCTGGAAATTGAACGGGAAGCCCTCAAAAAAGAAACAGATCAGGCCAGCCAAACCCGGCTCACCAACTTAGAACAGGAGCTTCAGAACAAGCAGGCCGCCCTGCAGGAATTGAACACCCAGTGGGATGCGGAGAAGTCGTCAGTCGGAAAATTACAACAAATCCGACAAGAAACCGAAGGGGTGAAGCAAGAAATCGAACAGGCGGAGCGGCAATATGATTTGAATCGCGTGGCGGAATTGCGCTACGGAACGCTCCCAAAGCTGGAAAAAGATATGAAAGAAGAAGAGGAACGATTGGCCAACCAGCAAGTGACCAGCCGACTTCTGAAAGAAGAAGTGGATGAAGAAGATATTGCCGAAGTCGTGAGTCGGTGGACCGGCATTCCCCTGAACCGGCTGATGCAAGGCGAAGTGGAAAAACTCTTACATTTGGATGAGCATTTACACCAACGGGTGATCGGACAAGATCAAGCGGTTCGGGCCGTGGCGGATGCGGTGTTGCGGGCACGATCGGGCATAAAAGATCCCAATCGCCCAATCGGGTCGTTCTTATTCCTGGGCCCCACCGGCGTCGGTAAAACCGAATTGGCGCGGGCCTTGGCGCACACTCTCTTTGACGATGAGGCCAACATGGTCCGCATCGACATGTCCGAATACATGGAAAAACATACGGTCGCCCGGTTGATCGGCGCCCCTCCGGGATATGTGGGTTACGAAGAAGGCGGGCAACTGACAGAAGCCGTAAGGCGCAAACCCTTCTCCGTGATATTGTTTGATGAGGTGGAAAAAGCCCACCATGATGTATTTAATGTGTTACTTCAAGTTTTAGATGATGGCCGATTAACGGACTCGCAAGGCCGGACCGTCGACTTCAAAAACACCGTCCTCATTATGACCTCTAACCTGGGCAGCCAGGAAATTCTGGAAGCCCAACAACGGAATATGGAGTACGAAGGTATTCGGGCGTTAGTCCTCCAAGAAATTCAAAAACATTTCCGTCCGGAATTCCTAAACCGGGTCGATGAAGTAGTGGTCTTCCATCCGCTGACCCAGGAGGAACTGGGTCCGATTGTGGAAATTCAATTGCAACGATTGCGGGCCAGATTGGCGGATCGACAGATGACCCTGGAGCTCTCGCCGGCGGCCGTGTCCGACCTGGCAGCACGAGGGTATGACCATGTCTATGGAGCGCGCCCATTAAAGCGACTCATCCAACAAGACATAGAAACGCCTCTCTCCAGGCTGATCATCCAGGGCAAAGCCGTGGACGGCCAACACATTGTGGGCGATCTTGTCGACGGCAAACTGGTGCTGACCGCCCAAGAAAAAGTAGAAACCTAACGCCCCTCTAAAATAAACAGGGGAGAAAGATTATCTTTCTCCCCCTGTTCTATCCTTTTTCCTACCCTAATACAGCCAACCCAATCCCTCCCTCATCCCCGCAGGTGGTAGGCAGGGATCTATCCTTCTCCGTCATGCCCGACAGTCGTCAGCGGGAGTCCATCTGCCTCCTCTCGCACTTTTTTTTACTCCCCCATTCACTTTTATATTCAGCTCCCATTTCCATCCACCGATAAATACACTGAAGGTCCAAAAACTCCAAATCCCCATACTCAAAGTAAAATCCACCACACATGGACCAAGCCACCCGAACACGTCTCGCACATAATCTCTTTCCCGCCGCGTATCAAGCCTGTGAACCATGGGAAACATTTCCGTGGCACGCGGGCAGGGGAGGAGCCATTGATACACATGTGGCACATTCCTCCCAAGCACTGGCCATCGATGTCTTCGGTACCATCAAAACCTCTGCAAATTGCGACACCATTCTTGATGCCCTCGCACAGACCATTGGGCTGCCAATAGGCGGTCCCTGGGCTATCACCCTGGAATGGACCGCGCGCCCAACATTGCTCAATGAACCTCGTCCGACCCAAGTGGATGTCTATGCCGAAAGCCCCCAGTCAGTCATCCTGTTTGAATGTAAATTCACCGAACAGGATGGAGGCGCCTGTTCGCAAACGGTGAAGCGAAAGGGCACCATTCCGTGCAATGGCAATTATGTGCTGCAAATCAATCATGAGAACGACATGACCGGGCGTTGCGCTCTAAGCGGAAAAGGTATCCAGTATTGGGACATCATCCCGAAGGTCTTTCATCTCGATGCCGAAGCCGATTATCAGCCCTGCCCATTCGCAGGACCGGCCTACCAATGGATGCGCAATCTGGTGGTGGCCTATAAGGTGGCCAGGCAGAAAAACAAGCAACCGGCGGTGGTCATCGTTTATGCCGATCATCCCGGCCTGTCCATGGCACAAAAGGTCAGATCCCAGGAATGGACGGCATTCACCAAAAGCTTGCGGCAGAATCAAGTGTCTTTGCACGTGCGGTCGTATCAGGACATGCTCACGCTCGCGCAAGAAACCACCCGGCACGGCAGTGGGGAACAAATCGTATGGAAGGAATTAGACGAGTGGGTCAATAAAAAAATATCGGCAATCAAAAAAGACCGGAGAAAACCCAAAAAAAGAAGTCAATCCCAATCCAACACGATGTCAGTCAATAGAAACGGGTGAGGGGAGGAGAGCCCGAGGGCTGTACATACAAGAGACCATTGATGCGTGATGGCAAGGCAGACCCCATTTGCTAGCGGGTATCCATCCATACAAATGCCTTCCGGACCCTTTTACGCCCGGGCAGGCTAGGCGTACTGATTGGGCGCCTCCCAAAGGACATAACCGTTGGCTGGCAAAAACGACCTCAAACTATGTCCGCCCGTGTGCATCCATTCAATGTTGGACGTCAGCTTCGAAAAAGAATTTTCTCAAAAAGTATTATTTTGGGGAATTTAATCGAGTCTGACCCCTAACTATGGGAAGTGGGTCATTACGATCCGGGGGAGGAGCTAGTAAATTGACTGGCGTCCATTAAGACTCCCTTGTTTTCAAAGGGCAGTCGTATCCCTTGGACATGAACGACACCGCTCACCTGATAGGTCAGGTCCTGGTTTTGGCGAAAATTAAGGAGTTGACGCACCACATCAAGGGTGGAGGTCGTCGTCTCCACGGAAAGGACAGAATCTCCTAGCCTTGGAATAGTCGAGGCTGTATTCGTCAGTCCACGGGCGAGGCGTTGCTCATTGAGGTGAAGAGTAAAATCAAGGCCGGTCACCTCCAAATCAAAATCATTGGGATTGCGAACGCGCAGGTCAACCTTCAGCCGTTGTTCAAACATCGTGGTGTCCAACGGGGTAATATTGACCAGCAGCACCTCGGGAGATTCAGGCTGTAACGACACAGGAGTCATGGACTGGCAGCTTGTCAGAACAAGAACCCCGAACGCTAATGCGAATGCACCCCAACATGGCTTCAACATCATAAAAAATCATACCTCATTTCAGAGGACAAAGCGAAACATTGGGCAACACATCATGCCTGTACATCCCAAGAATGATGCCATCTGCCACACAAAAGCCCGGTTGTTCGACCTACAGGTGATGGGTAGGTGAAATCACTTCATATTTTCTACTGGCTGATATCTTTCTTTCCTTATAACGGTAGCAAAGATGGATTCCCGCCAGTGGTTGGCGGGGACCCATCTGAAAGGACACGAAGATGGATGCCCGATGACGACTGGCGGGCATGACGGAGGGGGGAGCGAAAATTGATGTTCGATAACGGATGTCGGGTATGATGTGAAGATCCGATAGATGCCGGGTTTCGGCCCGGCAGCCGAGCTCTTTTTGTTTCGGCAAAAGGACTCAAAACCATTGACGCCCCGCCCGTCTTATCAGATTGGATGGACGCAAAGCATAGGATGGCGAGCCAACTCGCTGCGCTCAGACAAGGCCCGCCAATTGTTAAGAGCATCCGACCATGGGGACGGGCGGCAGGCGTCAGTCAGAGGGAAAAGGAGGTGAGACACGACCATGTGTATGTTGCCCGTATCCTGCATGGCCGCATGGATTTCCCTCAGCATGGCCATGACCAAAGGTCATGAGGAGATCCCGGTATGACGGCAAGAAAGGAAGAGTCGAAGCTTTATTGTTGGGTTTTGAGGATGATGAAGGAGGCCCGCGCTTCCCTCTCACTGGGCTGTGCCATGTCTAGACGGATGGTGCTTCTTGCTCTGATCGTGGGCTCCTTCTGGGTGGGCTGCCAATCCACTGCACCGTTCCGTCCACAGGACACCCACCTGGCTGTCTCTTTGCGCTGTGCGGAGATCGCGCGGCATATCAATTTTGAAGATCGGATCAATACCCTCCGCGATATTTACCAGGCCTTCTCTGCCGGATGTGACAACACGGTTATTACGTATGGGACACAGGCCCAAGATACTTTCAAATATAAGACGTTTCGGGTGTTCAAGGAAGCCAGTAACATCTTTTTGCCTGATGGGACGTTCATCGATTACGTCCTGGAAAGTTACGAACGTGGGTTTCTGAGTGTTCTCCTGGCCATCAACTATTATCGCGCAAACAATCGTGACGCCACTCAAGTGGAATTACGAAGGCTGGACCATGAAATTTTCACCCCGCTGTATAACTACGGGGCCGATCCGGTCAATCTGATCTTTAGCGCCATCCTCTGGGAAGTGCTTGGTGAACCTCAGGAAGCATGGGTCGATTGGAACCGTCTGCAACAACAAGAAGGCCAGGATGAGGCGGTTCGGACCTTTGCGTCGCATCGCCTGGGCCAGTTGAATGGAAGGGAAGGCCTCTCTAAAGATTGGAGCGTGTATGCCATGGGGAGCTTTCCTGGCATTGACTGGAATATTGAATTCCAGGACTCCTCCACGGGGTACTTTTCGGTGAATCCCCGACACGGCTTTCTTCCCGGGTGTTTCTCCGAGAGCGGGGTCCGCGTTTCGACCAACAGTTGGTTTCAGAAAATCGCGATGCGCCATGATCAAGGCTATCATCCTTTGTTACATGCCCAGAGCTGGCTCAGATTGCCCGTCGGGGTGGTCTACAGCCTTATCACTTTTTCCGCGGGGGCGGGCATTATGGTTGGGGGCTGTTTTGTCGATATGGCAGCGGAGGGCAATGGCTCGTTGTGTAAGTTGTCCATACATGGAGGAATGGTCTTGATGCAGGAATCTCCCCATGTGCTCCGATATGCCCTCCGTCCCGATCTCAGGCATTGGGACAATGTCCCGTCCAGTTTCCTTTTTACGTGGGCGCCTGACATCAAGGACGAGCCGTGCTGGAGAAATGTCTCGGCTCAGTATCAAGGCCGGACGATAAAAATCTTTGGGCGACACGAAACAATGAATGCAGTCAAAGGGCTATAAATATTGGAGACGACCATGTCTATCACCCCCTTCGTTCCTCTTCGGACCGAAGCCCCAAAGGCACAAGGAATTTTTGAAATGTCTTGGTTGAAAGTCACCTGACTATAGGTGCTTGGATTTTCCGGCTGGGCACAGATTTTTCGCTAAGCCTGCCGTGAGCGCATTCGAAGGGGCGCAGGACGAAACTGCGGGGATACGGAGATGGACGCCCGATAGAACATGTCGGGAAAGAACTCAACTTTGTCATCTCCGCAAGTGATTGGCGGGATCCATCTGAAAGGACACGAAGATGGATGCCCGATGACGACTGTTGGGCATTACGGAGGGGGAGGGGTTCCTGCTATCTAGCGGGAGGAATGACGAGGATGCGAAGATGGATTCCCCCCTGCCAACGACTGCAGGGGCAGGCTCAACGACTGTCGGGGATAATGGTATGGACTCCCCCTTTGCGGACGGCAT
>Ga0224496_10002319_pt1 | contig 11367 bp, 9 predicted proteins | sample SF_Jul11_sed_USG_2_FD_168127 | JGI IMG/M metagenome (GOLD analysis project Ga0224496, IMG submission 168127) | Sediment microbial communities from San Francisco Bay, California, United States - SF_Jul11_sed_USGS_8_1 | ecosystem: Environmental > Aquatic > Marine > Sediment | place: USA... | reverse complement strand
TCGAGCGTTTCGATTGCGTCGTGCTTGTCGAGGCGGTACTTGTTGACGCCGACGATCACGTCCTTGCCGGCATCGATGCGGGCCTGCTTCTCGGCCGCGCTGGCTTCGATCTTCAGCTTGGCCCAGCCGCTGTCGACGGCCTTGATCATGCCGCCCATCGCATCGACTTCCTCGATGATGGCCCAGGCGGCGTCGGCCATCTGCTGCGTCAGCTTCTCCATCATGTAGCTGCCGGCCCAGGGGTCGACGACGTTGGTGATGTGTGTCTCCTCCTGGATGATCAACTGCGTGTTGCGCGCGATGCGGGCACTGAACTCGGTCGGCAGCGCGATCGCCTCGTCGAGCGCGTTGGTGTGCAGGCTCTGCGTGCCGCCGAACACCGCCGCCATCGCCTCGATCGTCGTGCGCACGACGTTGTTGTAGGGGTCCTGCTCGGCCAGGCTCCAGCCCGAGGTCTGGCAATGGGTGCGCAGCATCAGGCTCTTCGGGTTTTGCGCGCCGAAGCCGTTCATGATCTTCCACCACAGCAGCCGCGCAGCGCGCATCTTGGCCACTTCGAGGTAGAAGTTCATGCCGATGGCCCAGAAGAAGCTCAGGCGCGGCGCGAAGTCGTCGACGTCCAGGCCCTTGGCCAGGGCGGTCTTGACGTATTCCTTGCCGTCGGCCAGCGTGAATGCGAGCTCGAGCGCCTGGTTTGCGCCGGCCTCCTGCATGTGGTAACCCGAGATCGAGATCGAGTTGAACTTCGGCATGTTCTTCGCCGTGTACTCGATGATGTCGCCGACGATGCGCATGCTCGGCTCGGGCGGGTAGATGTAGGTGTTGCGGACCATGAACTCCTTCAGGATGTCGTTCTGAATGGTCCCGCTCAGCTTCGCCTGCTGCACCCCCTGCTCCTCGGCCGCCACCACGTAGCCGGCCAGCACCGGCAGCACCGCGCCGTTCATCGTCATCGACACGCTGACCTTGTCGAGCGGTATGGCGTCGAACAGGATCTTCATGTCCTCGACGCTGTCGATCGCAACGCCGGCCTTGCCGACGTCACCGGTCACGCGCGGATGGTCGCTGTCGTAGCCGCGGTGCGTCGCCAGATCGAAAGCCACGCTGACGCCCTGCCCGCCGGCAGCAAGCGACTTGCGGTAGAAATCGTTCGACGCCTCGGCGGTCGAAAAACCGGCGTACTGGCGGATCGTCCACGGTCTAACTGCATACATCGTCGCCTGCGGGCCACGCACGAACGGCGCGAAGCCCGGCAGCGTGTCGGTGTGCGGCAGGCTGTGCAGGTCTTGCGCCGTGTAGAGCGGCTTGACCACGATGCCTTCCGGCGTGGTCCAGTCCAGCGACTCGAGAGCGCCACCCGGCGCCGACCTGGCGGCGGCCTGGCGCCAGTTGGCCAGGGCCTCTGGATTCGGGTTCGGTTTGTCGCCCATCTGGATCCCTTCGACAATTCACGCCCTGGCGGCCGATCGCATCGGCGCCGCCTGGAGGCGGGCCCTTGCAAAACCGGACCACCATAATTCAAAATTGAATTATATACTGCGCTCTCCGGCTTTCACGAGGCTTTCGATTTCAGACTTGTCATGGCGCAATCTCCAACCCGCGCGCAACCCCGGCAAAGCAGCGTGGCGCCGACACGCCGCCCGCTGCCCCAGCGTGCGCTGTACGAACAGGTGGCCGAGAAGCTACGTGCGCGCATTCTTGCGCACACCCTGGGCGCCGGCAGCTGGATCGACGAGCAGGCGCTGGCGGCCGAGTTCGGCATCAGCCGCACGCCGCTGCGCGAGGCGCTGAAAGTGCTGGCCTCAGAAGGCTTGGTGACGATGAAGCTGCGCCGCGGCGCCTACGTGACCGAGGTCTCGGCGCGCGACCTCGCCGAGGTGTTCCACCTGCTCGCCTTGCTGGAGAGCGATGCGGCGGCAATCGTGGCCCGGACGGCGAGCACGGCGCAATTGGCCGAACTGGAGTCCATGCACCTCAAGCTCGAGAACGCAGTCGACGATCGCGAACGGTTCTTCGCTGCCAACGAGGCATTCCACATGCGCCTGCTGGAGATGGCGGACAACCGATGGCGCGTGCAGATGGTGACCGACCTGCGCAAGGTCATGAAGCTGAACCGCCACCATTCGCTGTTCAAGCAGGGGCGCCCGCAGGCCTCGCTGCGGGAACACCAGGCCCTGCTCGCAGCGCTCAAGCGCCATGACGCCGAACAAGCGCAACAACTGATGCGCGAGCACATGGCGCAGGGCCAGCGGGCGGCCTCGCTCACGTGACGGCGCCCGGCGCCATCGCCACGGGCGGCCCGATGAGAGTTCAGCGATGAGCACCTCCGCTGCCGGCACCGGCGCCGCGTTGTCCGGCACCGCCTTCGCGATCCTGCTGCTGATCGCCTTCATGATGGGCGCCAACCATGTGGCCGCGCGGGTGGCGTTCGATCATGGCGTCGACGTGGCCACCGCGGTGACCGTGCGCAGCGCCATCACCGCGCTGGTGGTGGGCCTGTTGTTGGTCGTGCAGGGCGTGTCGGTGCGCCTGACGGCACGCCACAAGCGCGCCCTGCCCGCCATCGGCCTGCTGGTGGGCGTGCAGAGCCTGTGCCTGTATTCCGCGGTGGCACGCCTGCCGGTCGCCCTGGCCCTGCTGGCCTTCAACACCTACCCGCTCTGGGCCGCGCTGTGGGCGCGCGCCGTCTATGGTCACCGGCCCGAGCCGCGTGTGTTGCGCGCCATGCCGGTCATGCTGATCGGGCTCGCGCTGGCGCTGGACGTGCTGGGTGCGGCGTCGGGCCTGGGTGCCGCCGCCCACTGGGGGCGCATCGGCATCGGCGTGGCCTTCGCCGTCGCGGCGGCGGCCACCTTCGGGCTGGCTCTGGTGATGACGCAGCACGAAGCGGGTGACCTGGATGGGCGCGTGCGCACCGTCAGCACGCTGGGCCTGGTGGCCTTGCTGGCATTGGCCGGCGTCGGCACGCAGGGTGGTTTTCACTTGCCGCAGGCCGCCATCGGCTGGTGGGGGCTGGCGGCATTGACCTTCCTGTACGGCACCGCCTTCACCATCATGTTCACCGTCCTGCCGCGCCTGGGCGTGGTCGGCAATTCGGCGATCATGAACATCGAGCCGATCTTCGCGCTGGCGTTGGCTTGGGCCATCCTGGGCCAGTCCATTGCGCCGACACAGGTGGCCGGCGGCCTGCTGGTGGTCGCCACGGTCATGTGGCTGGGTCTGCGCAGGCGCTGAGGACCTGCGCGCCGCGCCCGTCCTGCGGCTCACCAGCGCGGCGGGTCCGGCACGAAACCATGCGATTGCGACTTCGGGAACGCCCGCGGGTGCCCAAGGTCGATGTCGCGAACGATGCCAGCCCGGGCGAGGTTCTCGAAGCTGTCGTAGCGGATGCTGACCAGTTCGAGGGGCCGATGGCTGTTGCGCACGAAGGTGGTCGTGCTGGCGTGCGAGGTCTCACGCGCGCCGTGGCCGGTGCCGAGCTTGGCCGCCGGCTCGGGCGCCGAACGGCGCGCGCCGTGGTTTGCAGCGTCGGCCGCTGCCGCGGGGGCTTCCGCCTGCGCCGATTTCTCAGCGCTCGCACCGGCGCGGCCTTCGTGCCGCCCGCGGCTGTCGTCGCGGCTCATCTCCGGGAATGGCGCCGGCGCGACGGCCCGCTCGGCGAACACCGCCACGCCGATCACGCCCACCTCGTTCGGCCGGCCAGTGCGGGCGGCGTACGAGTCGGGCAGCACCGTGAACTCGAACGCGGCCACCTCGTGCCGGCTCTTGCGCCAGCCGGTGATCTCGTGCGTCTGCCACGGCTCGAGCACGTAGCCGCCCTGATTCCACGACGCCGTCTGGCCGCTGACGATGTTGACGCCGTCGACCGACATGACAGCGAGCACCCTGCCCCCGGTGCGATTGCTGACCCGGATGGCATAACGCGCGCCCGGCCGGCCGGCGACATAGTGCGAGCCCCTGTGCGCGTAAGGGTGAAGGACCTGGCCGCTGTCGCGTTCGACCACCTGCACATCAAGCATCGATCCGAGCGCGAGCGCCTGGCCGGCCCAGAACATCGATCCGGCAGCGACCAGCAATGCCGGGCCCACCGATCGAACACCGTGCCAGGCACGCCGAAACTCATCGAGGCACTTCAGTTTCATGGAATCCTCACCCGTGGTTGATTGCGACACTGCTTTCACGCACCACCCATTCGCATGGGGTGAAGCGGTTACATATGGCTGGCCGCGCGCGGCAATGCCGACCTTGTGGCCCCAGGCCACGCTTCGTAACGCCGGCATGGCATCGCGCGATACTTGCCAGTTCGACCACGGCACACAAACAATCGATCGATCGCGAACACACCCCATGAAGATTGCCACCTGGAACGTCAACTCCCTCAACGTCAGGCTGCCCCAATTGCTCGATTGGCTGTCGGCCAACCCGGTCGACGCGATCGTGCTGCAGGAGACCAAGCTCGCCGACGACAAGTTTCCGCTCGCCGACATCGAAGCCGCCGGCTACCAGGCGCAGGTCTTCGGGCAGAAGACCTACAACGGCGTCGCCCTGCTGACGCGCGGCGCCGGCGTCGCCAGCGACGTGCAGCGCAACATTCCCGGCTTCGACGACGAGCAGGCACGCGTGATCGCGGCCACCGTGCCCGGTAACGGTGCCGGCCCTCTGCGTGTGATCGGCGCCTATTTTCCGAACGGCCAGGCGCCGGACAGCGACAAGTTCAGCTACAAGATGCGCTGGCTCGAGGCGCTGCGCGGCTGGGTGCAGGACGACCTGACACGCCACGAGCGCCTGGTGCTGCTGGGCGACTACAACATTGCGCCCGAAGACCGCGACGTGCACGACCCGGTGGCCTGGGCCGGGCAGATCCATTGCACGCCCGAAGAGCGCGCGCACTTCCAGCAGTTGCTGGGCATCGGCCTGGTCGATGCCTTCCGGCTGTTCGAGCAGCCGCCGAAGAGCTGGAGCTGGTGGGACTATCGCAACCTGGCATTCCGCCGCAACCAGGGCTTGCGCATCGACCACATCCTGGTCAGCAAGGCCTTGAAGCCGCTGGTCAGCGCCTGCGTGATCGACAAGCTGCCACGCAAGAACCAACGACCCAGCGACCACGCGCCTGTGATCGTCGACCTGGCGCTTCAGTCGTCGAGCCCGAGTTCCTGAATCTTGCGCGTGATGGTGTTGCGACCGATGCCGAGCTTCTGCGCGGCCTCGATGCGGCGCCCGCGCGTCAGCTCCAGCGCGGTGTGGATCAACTGGGCCTCGAACTTGCGGGTCAGCGCGTCCCACACCTCGGGCACGCCTTCCCGCAACATGCGGTTCACCTCGACCTCGAGGCCGGCGCGCCAGTCCGCGGCGCCATTGGCGCTGACCGCCGCGCTGCTTGCCGATGATGCTGCCGCCGCAGCCGGCGCCGAATGAAAAGGCGCCTGCGGCGATAGCGCCGGCGCGGCAGCCGGTGCCGGATGCACCGCGGCCGGTGCGCTTGCCTCGGTGACGTCGGCCGGCGCGCGCAGCGGTGGCGTGGCGGCGCTCAGTTCGGGCGGAAGGTCCTTCGGCTCGATGACCTGGGCCGGTGCCATCACGGTCAGCCAATGGCAGATGTTTTCCAGCTGTCGCACGTTGCCGGGAAAGTCGAACTTCCTGAGCCGGGCCAGCGCCGGGTCGGTGATGCGCTTGGCCTCCACCCCGAGTTCCTTCGCGCTCTTCTGCAGGAAGAAGCGCGCCAGCGCCGGCACGTCTTCGGCACGCTCGCGCAGGGCCGGCAGGCGCAGCCGAATCACGTTCAGGCGGTGGAACAGGTCTTCGCGGAAAGCACCCTGCCTGACCCGGTCCTCCAGGTTCTGGTGCGTGGCGGCGATCACGCGCACATTGCTGCGCATCGGGTTGTGCCCGCCGACGCGGTAGAACTGGCCATCGCTGAGCACACGCAGCAGGCGGGTCTGCAGGTCGAACGGCATGTCGCCGATCTCGTCGAGGAACAGCGTGCCGCCGTCGGCCTGCTCGAAGCGCCCGCGCCGCGTCGTCTGCGCGCCGGTGAAGGCGCCGCGTTCATGGCCGAACAGTTCGGACTCGAGCAGGTCCTTGGGGATCGCCGCCGTGTTGATGGCCACGAACGGCCCGCCCGAACGCGGGCTGTGCTTGTGCAGGGCATTGGCCACCAATTCCTTGCCCGAACCCGACTCGCCGGTGATCAGCACGGTGACGATACTCTGGCTCAGGCGGCCGATGGCGCGGAACACGTCCTGCATGGCCGGAGCCTGGCCGAGCATCTCGGGCATCTGCGCACTGCGGTCGTCGAGCACCGCCTCGCGCAGGCTCTCCTCGACGGCGCGGCGTATCAGTTCGACCGCCGTGGGCACGTCGAAAGGCTTGGGAAGGTATTCGAAAGCGCCGCCCTGGAATGCGCTGACCGCGCCGTCGAGGTCGGAGAAGGCCGTCATGATGATGACCGGCAGGCCTGGCAATTTCTCCTTGACCTTGCCGAGCAGGTCGATTCCCGAGCCGCCCGGCATGCGGATGTCGGACACCAGCACCTGCGGCTGCTCGTCATTGAGCGCCGAGATCACGTCCCGCGCGTTGGCGAAGCTGCGCACCGGCAGGTCTTCGCGCGCCAGTGCCTTCTCGAGCACGAAGCGAATGGATTGGTCGTCGTCAACGATCCAGATGGGTTTCATGGGCTGCCTGCGGTAGAGGGAAGGTCCACCGCGCAGCGCCGGTCCGGCTCAGGGCAGTGGAATCACGATCTTGAAGCTTGTCTTGCCCGGCTCGCTTTCGCACTCGATGGTGCCTTGGTGTTGCTGCACAAATGTCTGGGCCAGCGTGAGTCCCAAGCCCGAACCGCCATCGCGCCCCGTCACCAGAGGGTAGAAGATGCGATCGCGAATCGACTCGGGCACGCCTGGGCCGTTGTCCTGCACATGCAATTCCAGTGCCAGACGATAGCGCAGCTTGCCCAGCGTGACCTGGCGGGCAATGCGGGTGCGCAGCGTGATGCACGCGTCACCGGCCGCGATTCGATCGACCAGCGCCTGCGCCGCATTGCGGGTGACGTTCAGGACGGCCTGGATCAACTGCTCGCGATCGCCGCGGAACTCGGGGATCGACGTGTCGTAGTCGCGCCGCAGGCGCAGGCCGCGCGGGAACTCCGCCTGCACCAGCGCACGCACACGTTCGCAGACCTCATGGATGTTCACGTCGCCCACCACGTGCGGCAAGCTGTGCGGCGCCAGCAGCCGATCGACCAGCAATTGCAGCCGATCGGCCTCCTTGATGATGACTTGGGTGTACTCGGTCAGCGGCTTGAATCCGAGTTCCATCTCGAGCAACTGGGCCGATCCGCGAATGCCACCCAGCGGGTTCTTGATCTCGTGCGCCAGGTTGCGGATCAGCTCCTTGTTGGCCTGCAACTGACCCAGCGCGCGTTCCTCGCGGTCCTGGCGCGACTGTTGTTCGATCTCGACCAGTTCGACCACCACATGGCTCGGACCATCCATCTGGTTGACGATCACATGCACCGGCAGCAACGCCTCGCTGCCCCCGGCCGCGGGCCAGCGCAGTTGCGCCTCGAGGCGTCCGGTGGCGAACTGATTGGCGATCACCGCGCCGACGGTCTCGCGCAGTTTGCGCGCATCGACGAACCAGTCGAACATCGACTGGCGCTGCAAGCTTCGGCGCGACAGCCCGAGCACGTCCTCGAACGCCGCATTGGCAAAGACGGTCTGGCCGTCTGCAGCAATCACGGCGACCATCGTCGCCAGCTGATCGAACGCGCTGTAGAGCTTGAGTGGATCGGCGCGATCCGCGCGTGCGGGGCGGCGCGGCTCGCCCCCGGTGCTCACTGCGGCAACTTGGCCAGTTCGCGCTTGAGCGCGGCGATGTCGCTTTCCTTGCGCGCGATGCCGGCCTTCAACTCGGCCGTGCGGTCCAGGTACTTCTGGTAGTTGCGCTCGTCGCCGCGCCGCTCGGGCTCGCCGCTGTTGTATTCCTTCTGCAGCATGACCAGCCGTTCGTTCTCGGCGCGCAACTCGTTCTCGAGGATGCGCCGGGCGTCACTGTCGCGCGCGCGCTGCTCGTTGGGATCGACCTTCGAGTCGGCAGGCCGCGGGCCTGAGCTCGCCGCCGCGGCGGGGCGGGATTCGCGCGGCCGGTTGCCCTGCACGATGGTGACTGGCAACCCCTCCAGCGTACGACAGCTCTTGTCCTTGGCCTCCTGCGGCGTGATGGTGTCGGTGTAGACATTCCCGGGGCAGCGGTAGACCACGGTCCCCTGCGCCTGCGCAGACCCGGCGGCACCGATCGCCGCGCCAATCACGCAGCCGCAAAACGCCTTGGAAAAACCCATTCAGAAATCTCCTGCTACCCCGATCAACGCACCAGTGTGCATCAGCGCCGGACCGACTCGGTCGATTGTCGAGCATCTTCGCCAACTCTGACGCAGTCAAGGGGCCGCAGTTCCACCTCAACGCAAAAAGGGACGGCTCTCGCCGTCCCTTTTTTCGCTGGCCCGACAGGTGTCGGGCAGTCATTGCGTCAGAGCGCGTAGTACATGTCGTACTCGATCGGGTGCGTGGTCATGCGGAAGCGCGTCACCTCCTGCATCTTCAGCTCGATGTAGGCGTCGATGTAGGTGTCGGTGAACACACCACCCTTGGTCAGGAACGCGCGCTCGCGGTCCAGGTACTCGAGGGCCTGGTCCAGGCTGTGGCAGACGGTCGGGATCTTCGCGTCCTCTTCCGGCGGCAGGTGATACAGGTCCTTGGTGGCGGCCTCACCCGGGTGGATCTTGTTCTCCACGCCGTCCAGCCCAGCCATCAGCAGCGCGGTGAATGCCAGGTAGGGGTTGGCCGTGGGGTCCGGGAAGCGCGCCTCGATGCGGCGACCCTTGGGGTTGGCGACATAGGGAATGCGGATCGACGCCGAGCGGTTCTTCGCTGAATAGGCCAGCTTGACCGGTGCCTCGAAGCCCGGCACGAGCCGCTTGTAGCTGTTGGTGCCTGGGTTGGTGATGGCGTTCAGCGCGCGTGCATGCTTGATGATGCCGCCGATGTAGAAAAGCGCGAACTCCGACAGGCCGGCATAACCGTCGCCGGCGAACAGGTTCTTGCCGTCCTTGAAGACCGACTGGTGCACGTGCATGCCCGAGCCGTTGTCGCCGACGATCGGCTTGGGCATGAAAGTCGCGGTCTTGCCATACGCGTGGGCGACGTTCTGGATCACGTACTTCTGCAACTGCAGCCAGTCTGCGCGCTGCACCAGGGTGCTGAACTTGGTGCCGAGTTCCATCTGGCCGGCGGTGCCGACCTCGTGGTGGTGCACCTCGACCGGAATGCCCAACTGCTCGAGGAGCAGGCACATCTCGGAGCGCAGGTCCTGGAAGCTGTCGACCGGCGGCACCGGGAAGTAGCCGCCCTTCACGCCGGGACGGTAGCCCGAGTTGCCGTGTTCGTATTCCTTGCCGCTGTTCCAGGCCGCTTCCTCGGACTCGATCTTGACGAAGCAGCCCGACATGTCGGCGCCCCAGCGAATGCTGTCGAAAACGAAGAACTCGGGTTCAGGCCCGAAATAGGCGGCGTCACCCAGGCCGGACGCCTTCAGGTACGCCTCGGCCCGCTTGGCCAATGAACGTGGATCGCGCTCGTAGGCCTTGCCGTCGGTCGGGTCGATGACATCGCAGGTCAGCAGCAGGGTCGGCTCTTCGAAGAACGGGTCGACGTTGGCCGTGTTCGGATCGGGCATCAGCAGCATGTCCGAGGCCTCGATGCCCTTCCAGCCGGCAATCGAAGACCCGTCGAAGGCATGTCCGGACGAGAACTTGTCCTCATCGAATGCGGACACGGGCACGGACACGTGCTGTTCTTTGCCGCGGGTGTCGGTAAAACGCAGGTCAACGAATTTGATCTCGTTTTCTTTCACCATCTTCATCACGTCGGCAACTGTCTTTGCCATCAGGTTCTCCTAGCGGGCGGTTCTTGGGGTTGGAAGGGGGGCGAAACGTCGATGACGGACCGTCCAGCGGTGAGCTTTGGGCCTGAAATGCGCACAGGAATGTAGCAGAAAGCGTGCCAGTCCTCGCCCTTGCCGGCGCGAGGTCGGCGCATCAAACACTGGGCCGACGCACGTGGCTTGTGCAGTGGATCAATGTCGAGTCCGGACCGGCTGGCGCACCAATCATGCGCCAAACAACGCCCACTCTTGGTGCGCACCAATGGCGGTTATCGCACCAATTCGGGGCCAAGTCTTGCGCCTTGCGCGCGCAAACCTGTCAACAGCGCGGCATAGGCTGGATCCAGCAGCGTGGCATCCCCCTTCACGCCCAGTTCGATATGGGCACCCCACTGTGGGTGGTCGACGCTGGGCAGGCTGAACACCCTGACGCCACGGTGGTCGGCCTCGACGGACTGCATCAGCGGCGTCAGGGTCGCCTCCATCGCGCCGAACACGATGACCGAGCGCTCCGCTATGCGGGTCGCGCCGCGCAGGTGGACGAACTTCTGATCGAGCACCCATTCGATCATCGGCCATGCCATGACCGGAAAGCCCGGCACGAAGAAGACCTGGCCGACGGAAAAGCCGGCGATCTTGTTGAACGGGTTCGGAATGATCTGCGCGCCCTGCGGAAACACGCCCATGTTGAGCCGGTGCACGTTGTCGTGCCGATCGGGTTCGAACGGCAACCCCTTTTCCAGCGCCACGTCGCGCATGCGCTCGAGGATCAGGTCGCGCGCCTGGGGGTGCAACTCCAGCGGCACGCCGAGCGCGGATGCCGCACACTGACGCGTGTGGTCGTCGGGCGTGGCGCCGATGCCGCCGCACGAAAACACCACGTCGCCAGAGGCAAACGCGTGCCGCAGGTCGGCAGTGATGCGAGCCGGGTCGTCGCCGACATAGCGCGCCCAGCCGAGCGCCAGACTGCGCTCGTCGAGCAATTCGATCACCTTGGCCAGGTGCTTGTCCGCACGCTTGCCGGACAGGATTTCGTCGCCGATGACGATCAGGCCGAAGTTCATGTTGGCGGCGCTGATCGTGTGATGGAGTTGCCCAGGGACGATGGCGGGTTCGGGGCCGGCAGCCCGGGCTCCAGCACGGTCGTCACGGGCGTGGGTGCGTTGGCCTTGCGCAGCACCTGCAATGCAGCAAGCGTGTAGTGAGCGAACCACAACGCCGAGAAGGCGAACACCAGGGTGTAGATCCACACCGCGACGACGATCAGCAGGGGGGCGAAGATCAGGAAGGCCGCGCTCACCGCCCACACCAGCGACGGCGCCGCGCCCAGGTAGCCGGTCACGACGCCGATCGTCAGCAACGGCAGGCGGTGGGTGCGCATGATCTGCCTGCGCTCGGCGTCGTGACCGGCTACCTGGGCGCGGCGCC
>Ga0224496_10002318_pt1 | contig 11367 bp, 7 predicted proteins | sample SF_Jul11_sed_USG_2_FD_168127 | JGI IMG/M metagenome (GOLD analysis project Ga0224496, IMG submission 168127) | Sediment microbial communities from San Francisco Bay, California, United States - SF_Jul11_sed_USGS_8_1 | ecosystem: Environmental > Aquatic > Marine > Sediment | place: USA... | reverse complement strand
CCGCTCGGGTATCTGGTCCTGGTACTTCTCCACGAGGCGGGCGTTTGATTCGAACCAGTTGGGTAGTTCATAGCCGGCAAATGTCGTGAAGGACGCTCCGGCCTCGATGTGGCGAGTGTGCATCGGGGTGAGGCGCACCTCCCGGGGGTCGCTGTTCGGCTGCCGGGGATGAACGATGTCGTAGATTTCGCGGTAGTTCTTCTTGGTGACCCGCTCAATAAACTTTGGAGTCGTCGCGTGGCTTTGGAACCGGTACAGGTTGCAGGCTCGCATATCCCATTCTGTTTCGCCCGTGGTCATCCATTCAGCCAGCGACTTGGCGATCCCACCGGCGTGAGTTATCCACCCGGCGTTCGCTGACCAGAGTCCCTTGACTTCCCGTGACTCTCCAATAATCGGCATGCCATCGGCCGAAAAAGCGAACATGCCGTTGAAAGCGGTATCGAACTTTGGTTCCTTGTTCCGCAGCATCGGGATGAGTTCTTGGGCGAGCTTCCATGGCTCGGCAAAGTCGTCTGGGGTAAAGGGCCGCATCGCCGACGGGCCGACGTCACTCGGGCGGACCATCTGAGGAGCGTGGTGATAGGAACCGATCCCCAAGGCGTCCCAATGCTTGCGGTAATACATGGCACTGTCGATGTCTCGCAGGAGCGGAAAACTCATCTCGGCGTCGAGGTTGCCTGGGCTGTATTCGGCCAATTCTGGGAGCGGCGAAGTGATCGCGTACGGATGTTGGTAGGCCATGAGCGGCACCTGAAATCCGAACGCGTCCCGAATGGCCGGCGTCCAGATGTTGGCGGCGATCACCACATGATCACAGTCGATGCGGGGCAAGGCATGATTGTTGGTAGTGACGCCCCGTACCCGTCCGTTCGATTGCAGGATGGATTCAAGTTTCGTGTGGGCGTGGAAGCTGGCGCCGCGAGCCCGGCTGCGCTTCATGAGGTCGCCGACCACGTGGTAGCCCTTTATCTGGGCTGACTTCGGAGCGAACAGTGCACCAACGAAGGCGGCCGGGTCGAGGATGTGCATTCGCTCAACGGCCTCTTCAGGACTCAGCAGATGGGTCTCGACGCCCCACCCGGTGCATTCCCCGTGCAGGCGAACCAGGTCTTCCATCCGCTCGTCGGTTCGGGCGAGTTCCAAGCCGCCGACCTTTGTGTAGTGACGGTGTTTGTCGTCATATTGGTCGAGGCTCCCGTACAGGTCGGAGGAATAGACGGCCATGCGGGTGAGAGTCTGGTTGTGGCTAACTGCCACAACGCCGCCTGGAGCATGGGAGGTGGATCCGGCGTTGTACGGCAGATCGCCTTGATCGATCACGACGACCTCGGTCCAACCGTGCAGGTTGGTGAGGTGATACGCGGTGAGCGCACCGATAATGCCTCCGCCGACGATAACTACTTTCCCTGCCATGATTCTCTCACTGTTGAGTCCTGCGCCCGAACAAGTCTCGCGGATCGGGACCCGCCTTGCGCAGCCGAGGCTGGTTTTCTCCCGCGGTTATCGGATTGCCACGCGGCGGGAGGTCAGATCGACGGCCACACCACGATGGTGCCGCCGCCGTTCACCAGGATCACCGATGCCATCGTGAAGATCATCAGGTCGTACTCCCAACCTCCCGAAGCAGCCCAGTATTTGCTCTTCCATTTGAAGATATGGAACGACATCGAACCGATCATCGATGCCATGATGACCATCGCGGCCAATTGGGGAAGGATGCCGAGAATAAATCCAATCCCGCCGGCGGCTTCGGCAAACACGAGTCCCCATGCCACCGGGACGCTGAGTCCGTTGTGTTCGGCGAAGGCAGGGACGTCGTTGAGCTTGTTGCGAACCGCCACGACGAAGACCAGACCTACGACCAGCCGGACCAGCAACAGCGGTAGGTCCGGGTAGTCGAGCAGCGAATCAAACAGGGTCCGAATTGTGTCAGTCATCGTTGTCTCCTTCGACGTGTATCTGCTCCAACCTGATCCGTGGCGACATTGAGGAGAAAATGTCAACCAGGCGACAATTGGGTCGGAGTCGCTCGAGCGCATGGACGCTACAGTCGTTCCGGTATGGTTGCTGATCGCCTGGCTCCTTTTGGGGCCACCATTTTCACGACGATTACCGCCCTGGCCCACGAGCATCAGGCCATCGATCTCGGGCAGGGTTATCCATCGTGGGAAGGGCCTGACTTCGTAAAGGAGGCCGCCAGGGAAGCTTTGCTGCACGAATCAAATCAGTACCCGCCCTCGATGGGCATTGGCATCCTTCAGCGAGCCATCGCCGACCGTTTTCTGGTGACGAGCGGTATCGAGGTTGATCCGAGCGCTGAGATTACGGTCACCTCAGGCTGTACCGAAGCGCTCGCCGCCACCTTCCTCGGGTACCTGAACCCCGGCGATGAAGTGGTCCTGTTCGAGCCGGCCTACGACGCCTACCCGGTTGGGTGTGCCTTGGCCGGAGCCATCCCGCGCTACGTCACGCTTCACGCACCTGATTTCCGCTTCGATGAGACGGAGCTCCGAGCTGCGTTTGGTCCTCGGACTCGCATGATTGTCGTCAATAGTCCCCACAATCCGACCGGGCGGGTGTTCGATCGCGCCGAGATGACCCTGATCGCTGAGCTCTGCCAGGAGCACGACGTTGTCGCAGTTACGGATGAGGTCTACGAGTACATCACCTATGGCACCGAGCACATCCGTATGGCGACACTTCCCGGGATGTGGGACAGGACTCTGACGTTGTCATCCATCGGCAAATCGTTCTCCGTAACCGGCTGGAAGACGGGTTGGGCGATCGGTCCAGAACCGCTCACGCGGGCGTTGCGGGCCGCACACCAGTACCTGACCTTCACGACTCCCAATCCCATGCAGCATGGCGCGGCGGCCGCGTTGAAAGCTCCCGAGTCGTATTTCTCCGAGCTGCGTTCGATGTACCAAGCCAAGCGCGATACGCTCGTCGCCGGTCTGCAGGCGGTCGGATTTCAAGCGACCGCTCCGGAAGGTGCATATTACGTTTTGGCCGACCATCGATCGTTCGGGTTCGCCAACGATGTGGAGTTCGTGCGGAATCTCATCACAAACATCGGTGTGGCGGCCATTCCGCCTTCGGCGTTCTATCACCGCTCGACCGAGGGCGACCATCTCGTGAGATTTGCGTTCTGTAAGGATGAAGCCACGTTACGCGCGGCGTTGGAACGCATCGCCAGGCTGTGACGATGCTTAAGCGAGCAGCGTGCGCACCTGGCGGATGGCAACGATCATTGGGGTGAGGTCGTCATGGGAGGCGGTCTCGAAACTCGCCATGACTCGATCAATCCTGGCGATTTGCTGGGCGTGCCGCTTCACGTAGGCGGCGACGGCTTCCTCGCCGGTTAGGCCTTCTGCCTTCCTGAGAACCGCAGCCCCCAGTCGCCGCCGTAATCCAATCAGATCGTCCATGATGCTCTGGATCGCCCACCGTTCCCATGGCACCCTCGGAGTGAAGTTCTGCTGGACCTCGTCGAGTCGATCCAGCCGTACGGCTTCGCCGACCGCCAGCATGATCTGGAGGCACTCAAGGGGATCACGGTCGTATCGTTGGGCGAGTCGAATCGCCCCGGGGGCGTGTACAAAGATCGGCCCGTACGCGTACCACTTGGCAACGTCGACCGGTACGTTCGAGATGACGAGATGATCGATGGTGCTGGCCCGGATCGTTCGCCAGCGATCAGACCCGCCGACATCCATGATCGCTTCGATGGCCACATAGCCGTCGACCGACGTTGAGATCACTTCACCGATTGGGGTAGTTTCCTTCACTTCGGCCAGGTAGCGGCGAGTGAGGGCCGCGACGAGCGCGTCTGCTCCGGACATGAGCTTGTGCCAGATCCCCGTCTCGAGGACGTCGAATAGCTCCTCGATCGCGTCCCACCGCTTGGTTACTCCACTTGCTTCCCGGGCGATGCGATAGGCCTTGATGACCTCGGCTTTCTCCGCTCCCACTCGTTGGCACAGTCGAGATACGAAGGTCGGACCCTCTGAGTTGATGACCTCATTGGAAAGGATCGTGGCGATAAGGCGCTTACGAAGCGGATGGTGGGCAATCAGATCTCCGAATCGCTCGGTCACTGCCGGCGGAAAGTATTCGCGCAGATCGCCATCGAAATATGGGTCGTCGAGTAACACGGAACTCTCGATTGCTTCACGCAGGCTGCGTTTGGAGTAGGCAAGGAGGACGGCCAGTTCGGGCCGGGTAAGGCCTTCGCCTGCGGCTCGTTTCTCGGTCATTTGTTCGGTGGTTGGGAGTCCCTCGATGGCTCGATCGAGGATCCCTTCGGCCTCGAGTTCGGCCATGAGATCCTCATGTGCGTCGAGGCGAGGGGCTGAGCTACGCACCTCTTGGGAAAGTATCTGCGCCTGGAGATAGTTGTCGTAGAGGACTCCCTTGACCACATCGGGAGCGACCGCGGCGATCAGTTCGTCGCGCTCTTCGAGGGTGAGCCGACCGGCATCCATCGCCGTCCGTAGGAGAATCTTCAGATTGACTTCGCGGTCCGAGCAGTCAACTCCTCCCGAATTGTCGATGAAGTCCGTATTGATGTTTCCGCCAGTGTGGGCGAACTCAATGCGAGCCTGCTGCGTGAGTCCGAGGTTGCCTCCTTCGGTGACCACCCGGGTCCGGAGGTCGGCACCGTTCACCCGCAAACCGTCGTTGGATCGGTCCCCAACCTCTTCATGCGACTCGGACGAAGCCTTGACGTAGGTGCCGATTCCGCCATTCCAGAGGACATCGACTGGCGCTTTGAGAATCGCCGAAATCAGCTCTGTCGGTGTGAACGATTCGACATCGGTTCCGATGGCCTCACGGGCGGCTTCGCTGAGGGTGATCGTCTTGGCAGATCGCGGCCAGATGGCACCGCCGGCCGAGATGAGGTCTCGGTTGTAATCGTCCCAGGAGGAACGCGGCACGTTGAACAGGCGCTGGCGTTCGGCAAATGACCTAGTCGGGTCCGGATCCGGATCGATCATGATATGACGATGGTCGAACGCAGCCACCAGTTTGATCTTGTCGGACAAAAGCATGCCATTGCCGAACACGTCTCCCGACATGTCACCGATGCCGACTACCCGGAATTCGTCCTCGGCGGGGTCGAGGCCCAGTTCGCCGAAGTGGCGCTTGAGAGACTCCCAGGCACCCTTGGCCGTAATCGCCAAGGCCTTATGGTCGTATCCGGCCGAACCACCTGATGCGAATGCGTCGCCGAGCCAGAAGTTGTAGCGGGCGGCGATACTGTTCGCCAGGTCGCTGAACGTGGCAGTTCCCTTGTCCGCAGCCACGACGAGGTACGTGTCGTCGCCGTCGTAATAGCGCACCGCCGGCGGGTGGACGACCTTGCCGTCGATCAGATTGTCGGTGACGTCGAGAAGGCCGGCCACAAACTCTTCGTATTGGGTTTGCACGGCGACGCGGTGTTCGTCACGGTCGGTCGGCGGATTGCGAAGGACAAATCCACCTTTGGCGCCGTCGGGCACGATGACCGCGTTCTTGGTCATCTGCGCTTTCATAAGTCCGAGTACTTCGGTCCGATAGTCCTCCCGACGGTCTGAGGCCCGTAACCCGCCCCGGGCCACCATGCCCCCTCGCAGGTGAATGCCTTCGACGTGTGGACCGAGCACGAAGATCTCGAAGAGGGGGCGAGGGGCGGGGATATCAGGCACCAGTGCCGAACGCATCTTGAGGCTGAGTACCCGACTATCAGGCTGGTAATAGTTGGTGCGCATGGTGGCCTGCACGAGGGTTACGAGGGCACGGAGAATTCGATCGTCGTCCGCAGTCGGAACCGCGTCGAGCTTGGTCAGAACCGCTTCTGCTGCCGCATCCAGGTCGTTCGGTTCGCGTCCAGGGTCGAACTTGTCTTCGAAAAGGCGAACGACGTCTCCGGCGATTCCCCCATATCGCAGGAGGGCTTCGTTGATGTAACCCTCGGTGAATACCGGGCGGATGCGCCGCCAGTAGGTCCGATAGGCCCGGAGGATTTCGACCTGGTGATGGTCGAGGCCGGCACTGACGATGAGTCCGCTCAGGGTGTCTGAGTCGCTGGCTCCCGACCAAACTGCCTCCAACGCGGCGGCGATTCGCCCCCCGACCTCGTCGGCATCGAGTGGTTCGCCGTCTTGGCCCAATACACCGAAATCGTGCAGGTACTGGCCGGTGCGTACCCGGGTCGGTACCTCCTCGACCACCTGGAGGCCGAGGTTTTCAAGCGCCGGAACAAGCTCCGTAAGCGTCTGTTTCTCACCTTCTCGATAAAGCGTTATCCGAGTGAGGCGTTCGCCAAACGTGTGGCCGGGTTCGTTGTGAACACCAACGCGAAACTTGCTGCCAGATGTCGCCAGAGCGTCGAGATTTTCGAGATCCATGGCGGCGATCGCCAAGGGGGTCGACGAGCGGTAGTACTCAGGAAGTTGATCACACCACAGGGCGCATAGGCGCTCTGCGTCGGCTCCGCGTTCGACGAGCGCGTCGTAAACCTGGTCGCGCCACGATCTCGCCATGCGGCGGACGTCGGCTTCGAGTTCGCTGAAAGGCACCTCCGGGATTCCGTCTTCGTCAACCCAAATGGTGAAGTGGATCTGGGCTGCGGTAGCTTCGGCGAGGTTCAGGTGGTAGTCGACGGATGTCCCGCGAAACTTCTCAAGGAAGTACGACTGCAGCTGGCGGCGGAGGCGGGCATTGAAGCTCTCATGCGGCAGCGACAAGAGCACAAAGACGGACCGCTCCAGCTGGTCTCGCCTGACGTAGAGATGAACGGCACCCGATTTGGCCATTTGGAGAAGGCCAACCACCTCGCGCTTGAGGTCGGCGGTGGGGCTGGCGAACAGATCGTGCTTCGAGAACCCATCGAACATTTGGATGGCGGCCTTATGGTCGCGGGAACCCTCGATGAGATCTTCTGATTCGATGATCGCCTGGAGCTTGCGGCGAAGGATTGGTGTTTCCAAGGCTGACTCTGACGCAGACTTTGTCGTGAACAGCCCGATGAGGCGCGCTTCGCCGGTCGTCTCACCCTTCTCGTTGACGAGACGAAGGCCGATGTAGTCCATTTTGGTGTCGCGCTGAACCGATGATCGGCGGTTGGTCTTCGTGATCGTCAACAGTGGTCCGTCGAGGTACCGGGCCGCCAGTTCCGGGCGGAGGCTCGACAGTAGGACCGGTTCGCCGACCTTGGAATTCGCCATATCCCGAAGTAGGCCGAATCCCGAATCGGGCACGGCGTTTACAGCCTTGCCTTCCGAGGTCGTGGTGATCGCATATTCGCGGTAGCCGAGAAAGATGAAGTTGCCTTTGCGTAGCCAATCGAGGAACGCGGAGATTTCGCTGATGGTGTCTTCCGGATAACAGCCGTCTGCCTGGTGGGCCAGGCTGATCATCCGGTCTACCCGGTTGAGCATGTTCTGGTGGTCGACAGCGACCTGCTGAGCGTCGCTGATCACTCGCCGTACGGCCGTTTCGAGTTCCGAGATTTCGGCGGCGTCGAGGCGTTTGTTCAGTTCGAAATGCTGGACCGACTCGCGATGGCCAGACTGTCGGCCCGGAACAATGCTGGTGAGGACGTTGTCTTCGCGGACGGTTCCGATCACTGGATGCTCGGCTCGCAAAACTTTCAGATCGTGGCGATGGAGTTCGGCTGCAACCGTGTCGAACAGGAATGGACCGTCGTCAACGCTGAGCTCGAGCACCGTGCCGGTCGAGGTATATCCGTGTTCGGCCATCGTTGAGTTGAATGCCCGAATTTTGGCTTTTTCGGATCGGTCTTCGATGAACCCGAAGAGCTCGATGACACGTGCGTAGGTTTCATCGACGCTTAGCGTGTCGTCCTCGCTGTGCCGCAGATAGGCTTTGGCCAGTTGGGCGATCGCCTCGCCCCGGGAGCCGGGTACGGCGGTGGCGATACGTTCGAGTACTGCGGAAAGCGTGTCCACGGGTCGTATCGTAACGAGTCAACCGGTTAGCTGTCGGCTCATCGGCGATCCGGACGGTAAGCTCGAACCCATGCTCGTCCTCGCCGTCGTTTTTGGAATCCTGTCCGGGCTATTGCATATTCAGTTCTGGCTACTCGAAGCGGTGTGGTGGCGCCAAGCCCGAGTCTGGAAACGTTTTGGCGTCCAATCCCAGGATCAAGCCGACAGACTTGCGTTCAACATGATCAACCAGGGCTACTACAACCTCTTCCTGGGCATCGGGGCGGTCGTCGGAGCGATTTTGTTGGCCGTCGACGTTCCAGGAAGAACGACTCTTCTCGGATATTGCTGTCTCTTCATGGCCGGAGCAGGATTGGTGCTCTTCGTCAGCCGCCGTTCGATGGCGAGGGCTGCGCTGATCCAGGCAGTTCCGCCCCTCATCACGCTGTTCGCCCTCATCTGGATCTGAACCCGGAATCGGATTCCGAACGTCAAAACTCCATGACTCATCGATGTGCGCTTGCCCTCCTGTTCATCGCCGCGTGCACCACCCCGATCGTCCAGACCACGACGCCGGTAGGTGAACGACATGCCGGAACGGTTTTTACGCATTGCGGGTTCTATGAGGTCGACTTTGCCGATAGGAGATGGACCCCTTCGTCTATCGAACGAGGGGCTATGCCTGAAGGCACCGACAGCATGGCTACCGATGGCACCTTCGAATTGATGGGGACCGACGAACTGCTGTTCAGAGCCGATTCTGGTCTTGAGGTCAGGTATCGGCCTGCACCGGCGGACCTGGAACCGGTACCCGGGTGTGACTAGGTGTCGGCGATCTCCTGTTGCATCCAGTCTGCCGAGTTGTGAAAGTCGGCGACTGCGCTCCCGGGCCGACAGATCCGATCAACCTCAGGAATGAGGGCTTCCGGGAATGTCATGTCACCGACCGGGATCAAGCCGGTCAGTTGCTCGAGGGTCTTCGGTCCAATGAGCGGCGCCGCCACGGCGGGTTGGTCTTTGACCCAGCAGATAGCCAGTTGGGCAGGGTGGTAACCGTGGTCACGGGCCAACCTGGCGAACGTGTTACCAGCCCGAACTGCCGCCGACGAAACCCGTTCGGCGTATATACCCCCCCGGATGGCTGCGCGGGACTGGGTTGGGCGCCTGGTATCGTCGGAATATCGACCAGCCAGCATGCCCATCGCCAGTGGAGACCACGGGAACAGGCCAAGGCCAAACTGAAGGGCCATGGGCACGAGTTCGTTCTCGATTCTCCGGTCGAGAATGTTGTACGGGGGTTGTTCGGTGACGAATCCCGCCCATCCCTGGGCTTCGGCTACCTTTACTCCTTCGAGGGTGCGCCAGGCCGGCGATGTGGAACTTCCGACAAAACGTGCTTTCCCAGCTTCGACCAGTTCGTGAAGGGCTCCCATGGTCTCTTCCATCGGCACATCAAAATCTGGCCGGTGGAGTTGGAAAAAGTCGATGTAGTCGGTTCCCAACCGATCCAGCGACGCATTACACGCCTTGAGCAGCGCCGCCCGTGAGTTGCCCCGATCGTCCGACTCGGGACCGGTCGGGTAGTAAGCCTTCGTGGCGATGAGTGCCTCGGGTCTCCTGTCGCGCAGGGCTTTCCCGAGTATCCGCTCGGCTTCGCCTTTCGCGTAGGTATTGGCAGTATCGAAGAGGGTGATTCCGGCATCGAGCGCCGCGTGAACCAGCCTGATGGCATCGCCTTCTGGCGTCGGATTCGCGAAGTTGTCCGTGCCGAGGGCGAGGGAGGAGACGTCGAGATTGGCTCTCGGTAGCCGCCGATACTGCATCTACCTTGCTCCGTACCCTGCGTCGACGCTGACCATTGCCCCGGTCATGTAGCTAGAACGGTTCGACGCCAGGAAGGCGACCACCTCGGCGACCTCTACCGGTTGGGCAAGCCGACCCATCGGAACGGTCGCCGCGATGTTTTCCAGCATGTCGGACGAGACCGGTTCGGCGCGGGCTGATCGCAGCATCGGGGTATCCACCTCGCCAGGACAGACTGCGTTGACCCTGATCCCATCCTTGGCGTGCTCGATCGCCAATGCCCGGGTCAGATTGTGGACCGCACCCTTCGATGCGCAATAAGCGGCGACTCCGTCGGCTCCCAGATCTCCCCAGATCGACCCGAAGTTCACTATCGTTCCGCCCCAGGCCATCGAACGCACCGCCGCACGGCACATGAAGAAGGTGCCATCGACATTCACGCGCATTATCCGATGCCATTCCTCGTCGCTGGTCGCCGCCGCCGTGGCACGCACGATGACCCCGGCTGCGTTGATGGCCACGTCGAGCTGTCCATATCGGTCGATGGTGTCGGCAACGACCTGATCGCAGAATGCTGAATCGCTGACGTCTCCGATTTGCGGTACGGCCAAATCGTGAGTCATGCTCAGCTCGGCGGCGGCTGCGGCGTTCTGATCCACAATCACGACGTTGGCGCCCCGCGAGGCGAGAAGTACTGCTGTGGCTGCTCCCATCCCGGATGCGCCGCCGGTAACCACGGCTACTTTCGCTGAAAAATCATTGGTCATCGCTGCGACATTACTCGGCGGTCAAATCGCAGGTATCGATAGCTAGTCTCATACGCAAGTACGCGTCAAGGAGTCGTTATGAACAAGGTCAGCCACTGGGTCTCCGGATCGCACTGGGACGGTGTCGGCAGAGACACGGCTCCCGTCTTCAACCCTGCCACCGGTCAGCAATCTGCTGAGGTGGTGCTCGGCGGGTCCGAAGATGTGAATCAGGCAGTTGCCGCTGCCTCGAAGGCGTTCCTGGACTGGCGCGATACCCCGCTCACTCGTCGCCAGAACATCATGTTCGACTTCCGACGAATTCTGACCGAACGCCGGGCTGACCTGGCCCGCCAGGTCAGTGCCGAGCACGGCAAGACGTTCGACGACGCCCTCGGCGAGGTCCAACGCGGACTGGAAGTGGTCGAGTTTGTTTGCAACATTGCTCATCTTCTCAAAGGCGAGTATTCAGAGCAGGTTTCGAATTCGGTCGACACCTACAGCATCCGCCAACCGCTGGGGGTCGTGGCAGGCGTCACTCCGTTCAACTTTCCGGCAATGGTGCCCATGTGGATGTACCCGGTGGCCATCGCCTGCGGCAACACCTTCGTACTGAAGCCTTCTGAGAAGGATCCTTCGGTCAGCATGATGGCGGCCGAGATGTTCCAGGAAGCCGGGCTCCCCGATGGCGTGTTCAACATCGTGCATGGCCAGAAGCCGGCCGTTGATGCGCTGTTGACGCATCCTGATGTGGCCGCCCTCAGCTTCGTCGGTTCGACACCCATCGCCCGGTACATTTACGAGACCGGTACGAAGGCCGGCAAGCGGGTCCAGGCGCTCGGCGGAGCGAAGAACCACATGATCGTCCTGCCCGATGCGGATAT
>Ga0224496_10002317_pt1 | contig 11370 bp, 11 predicted proteins | sample SF_Jul11_sed_USG_2_FD_168127 | JGI IMG/M metagenome (GOLD analysis project Ga0224496, IMG submission 168127) | Sediment microbial communities from San Francisco Bay, California, United States - SF_Jul11_sed_USGS_8_1 | ecosystem: Environmental > Aquatic > Marine > Sediment | place: USA... | reverse complement strand
AGATAGAGAGAAGGAGGCAAGATGCCATGACAATACCGGGCCTTGATCCCAGTGGAGAACTGGGAAGACTGTTCTTTCAGATCCAATCAAAATCCAGTCATGAGAAGGATGTACGGCAATCACCGGGGGGGGGACATCGCGGAACGACAGATGCCGTGGATCTTTCCAGATTGGCCCAAGACATTCGTACCCATGCCACTCGTGCGGCAGAATTACCAGACCTTCGAACGGACAGGATTCAACACATTCAACAGGCCTTGGCTCAAGGAATTGAATTGGCCACGCCGGGGCAAGTGGCTGATGCGATTACTCGGGAAACCATTCTTAATGCTCTGGGCTCGTAATCACCTTAGGTTGAAGGGGAGACTGATCGGGTGCTGAATCATCCTCATGCGACGTGGGAACACCTTCATGTCCTCTTGGGAGAGATGCAGGAACTCTTCAAGATTTTCCTGTCTCTGCTCAGTCAAGAGGAATGCTTTCTGCTGGCGATGGATCGACAGGGAGTCGCGGATATGACCGAGAAAAAGGAGCAAGTTTTAGACGAGATGTGTCGATACGAACAACAAGCGCTGGATACGATGCATCGGCTTGCCGGCCCAGACCACCAAGGCCATCTTGCAGACTGGCTAAGGAATCTCTCACATCGACAGGCGGTGTCAGCCAAATCGAAGTTTCAGGACCTCATTGGATTGACCCGAATGATTCAGGAACAAGGTAAAAAGAATGAATCCAGCATTCAACGGATGCAACATATCGTTCGTGAAGCGATTCATCTTATTTATGCCGGCGTAGGCACTGGTCCCGTGTATCAGGGGTCAGGAGCTTTGCGGACTCCTTCTGTCCTCAGTTCGGTTCAACTACAGGGGTAAGACGCCTATGGCCGGCATTAGTCATATCTTTAATATTGCCCGTTCTGGGATCCAAGCGCATCAGCAGGGCTTGGCTACCACATCTCACAATATTTCCAACATTAACACCAAAGGGTTTTCACGGCAGGAAGTCGTTTTAGAGACGAATCGCCCGGCTCAAGGTGTGATTGGCAGCGGGGTACAGGTCGCCCATGTCCGGCGCACCGTGGATACATTTATCGAAAATCAACTGACCGCTGGTAATGAGGACCTGGGATTTATTTCATCTCGCACGACATTTTTATCTCAAGCCGATGGGATTGTGACGGAAACGGAAAATGCAGGACTGTCCCATGGCATCACGGAATTTTTCAATGCCCTGCGCGATGTCGCCACGAATCCGGAAAGTCCCATTCAGCGCACGGTTGTGTTGGCTAAAGCACAAACGCTTGCGCAGGTCTTTGTCGATCATGCCAGTGCATTTAATCAGATCCGTTTGGATGCTAATCAAGAAATTCGTCGTCATGTCGAGACAATCAATGGATTGGCTGGACGGGTGGCTTCACTGAATGATGAAATTTTCAAAGCGGAATCGAGTGGTCGGGAAGCCCCAGATTTGCGAGATCAACGTGCGGTGTTAATCAATGACATTGCCGAATTAGTGGATATTGAGCAAGTGCAATTGCGAGATGGCATTGGCATTAACGTGGGCGGACAATTACTGGTTGGCGGGAATCATGCGAATGCACTGGCCACCATTCCCGATGCCGATAATCCACCGTTTGAGGATGTGGCCTTTGTTCGAAGCGACGGAAATGCTTTTGCCATTTCTCACAAAATTCAAGGTGGGAAGATTGGGGGGTTGTTAGTCGCCAGAGATACGGATGTCGTCGCCTTTCAAGATCGATTAGACCGAACAGCGGCTGTGTTGGTGAATGAATTGAATCAACAGCATTCGGTGGGTTATGGGCTTGATGATTCAACCGGACAACTATTTTTCTCGGCCTTAAGTCCACAGGCTCCCTTAGCCGACGATCAAAATACTGGGACCGCTATTGGGACTTCCGTGGCGATTACCCCTGTGACAGGTCCCCCCTTGCAGACGTTTCAAAGTTATGACGTGCAATTTACTGGAGCGGCGACGTTCGATGTGGTGAATATTGATACCGGTACCACGGTGATTTCCGGAGGGGCCTATGTTTCGGGGGCTTCTTTTAATTTTGATGGCTTAGATGTCGTGCTCACCGGAACGCCGGCGGCAGGAGACGTCTTTCATCTTGGTGCTCATAAGGGTGCGGCTCAACGGTTTGGATTAGCCATTACCGATACCAACCGAATTGCCGCGGCTTCACAACCTTCCACCGCGCTCACTGGGCCGAAAGTTCCGGGTGATAATACGAATGGGTTGGCGTTGGTTGGCATCCATACCTCAAGGCTAGCTTCCTTAGGAAACCTGACGTTGAATGATTATCACACGATCACCATTGGTGATGTGGGGAGTGCGGCTCGGGAGTCGAAATTGACGTTAAATGCGGTGACCCTTGAGGTTGATCAATTGCACAGTTTGCGAGAAAGTGTGTCTGGGGTGTCGTTGGATGAAGAGCTCACGAATCTCCTGAGTTTTCAACGATCATTTGAAGCCTCGGCTAGAATGATTACCGTGGCTGATGAATTGTTCCAGACCGTGTTGTCGATGGGGCGATAAATTTATGAATTCATATTCTGGATTGGCAATCTTTGGGCTCGTTGAGTGTGGACTGGTTCACTCGAAAGCAGGATTGGTTCTATGCGTGTAACTGAGCGACAACAGGTGGATGCTTTAGTCACGGCCCTCCGTGATTTACGTACAAATATCTTTGATCGTACGGAGCAAATTGCTTCAGGCAAACGAGTCAATCGTCCTTCTGATGATCCAGCGGCTGCTGAGCGAATCAATCAATTTCGAAATGTCTTGCGGACAACCGAACATCGATTGGCGACGGTGAATGAGGGTGTGGGGCGGTTGAATTTATCGGATAGTGTCTTGGATCGAGCCGGGAACTCGATCCAACGGGCCAAAGAATTAGCCATTCGGATGCGAAGTGATACCAATACGGAAGTGGAACGTCGAAATGCCGCTCAAGAGGTTCAGCAGTTGATTGAAGGATTAGCGGGAATTGGGAACACTGAACTCAATGGGCGGTTTATTTTTGCGGGGAGCCAAACTCAAACGCTTCCCTTTATTCCGGGATCGGTCTCGGGAGCGGCGCATACGGGTAATACGGGTGGCGCCACGATTGCGACGGCCATTGCCACACCAACGGCATTACAGGCGGATGGGTATCGCATACAATTCACAAACGCCACGACCTTTGATGTGGTCAATCTCACAAGTGGGCAAACCGTGTTAGGTGGCCAAACCTATTCGAGTGGAACACCATTTTCATTTGATGGAGTCGATGTCACCTTGACGACCGGGGGGAGTTCTCCAGCGGCTGGGGATCAATTTTCTGTCCGGGTTGGGTATGTGTATCAAGGGGATGGAGCTGCGATTGATGTGGAAATTGGCGATGGACAAACTGTGACGTCCAATGTAGCTGGGAACCAGGTATTTTCCGGTCCGAGCTCTGATCTGTTTCAAAATCTTCAGGATTTCCATCAAGCACTCGTAACCAATGATGTGACCGGAATTGCCTCGGCTATTGGCCAATTTGATCAGACGCTTCCACAAGTGACCGATGCGCGGGCTTCTATTGGAGCGCGCGTGAACCGATTAGATACCGTCAAGGAGAGCTTGGATTTAGTTTCGGCCAATACCCAAACGCTTCGTTCTTCTTTTGAAGATGCAGATTTCGCCAAGGTCGCTTCTGAGCTTACGTCTTTGCAGGGCACGTTGGAGGCATCTCTGGCCACCTTGTCTCGACAATTTGAAACAAGTTTATTGAATTTTATCCGGTAAATGAACACACGTGGACCTGACGAATGGGCCAGGTTCCCAGGCGTTGTTCCTCGCAACAGCTACGAGGAACGATAGGGGAAAGAGTCCATAATATCTATGCGAATCCTTGTTGCCGATGATGATCCGTTAACCTTGCACATGGTGGTATATCGATTGCGCCAATGGGGGCATGATGTCATGTCCTGTACGGATGGGGATTCTGCTTGGAAGATCCTTGAAGGTGGCCTGGTGCCTAATGTTGCGATTTTGGACTGGATGATGCCAGGCCTCAATGGGCCTGAACTGTGCCAGAAGATTCGTTCGAAAAAAGATTGCCCGTATGTCTATATTGTCCTACTGACAGGAAAAAATAATCCAGAAGATTTGATTGTGGGGTTAGATGCGGGTGCTGATGACTATCTGACCAAGCCGTTTCATTTGGGTGAATTGGAAGCCCGGTTGAGAGCGGGAAAGCGAATTGTGGATCTGCAAAATGAGCTGATTTCCGCTCGGGAAACACTCCGAATCCAAGCGATGCAAGATCCTCTCACGCAAATTCTCAATCATGGAGCGATTTTGGATGCCCTTTTGACCGAAATCAACCGCGCTCAGCGTGAGCGTCAACCCTTAAGTTTGATTCTGGCCGATCTGGATGGATTTAAGAGTGTGAATGATACCTATGGGCATGTCGCTGGGGATCAGGTTTTGATTGAAGTGGCCCGGCGTATGCGCAATTGTTTGCGGTCGTACGACGCGATTGGTCGGTATGGTGGGGAAGAATTTTTGGTCGTGCTGCCGAATAGTGATGATTCGCAGGCTCTCAGATTAGCGGAACGTATCCGCGAAGCCATTTGCTCTGAGCCCTTTCGGTTCTATCATGTGGATTTGACGGTGACGATTAGTCAAGGTGTGACCACATGGATGAACCCCGATTCGATCCCAATCGAACGGCTAATCCAGGCGGCGGATCGAGCATTGTATGGGGTCAAGAATAGTGGGAGAAATGCCGTGCAACATATTCAATTTGATGTTCATGCCGAAGAGCCCTTTTCACCCATGTATGTCTCGCCGATCAGTAGTGAAGCCTAAGTATGACCACTTTGCTTGTCATTAACGACGATCCGGTTCAACTCCATTTACTTGCCAGTGTTTTAGAGCTAAGCCATGAACAGGTCATTCGCTTTACCTGTTCCAAGGCAGCCTGGCAGTGGCTGCAGGCTGGGCATCGTCCGGATCTTATCGTTTTAGACCTTCATATGCCGGGAATAAATGGGTGGCGATTTTGTGAGTTATTGCATACGGAGGGTCAGCCTGGGCATTCGGTTCCCCCGGTCCTCATCGTTTCGGCGACCTATTCGGGAATAGATGCGGAGTCCTTGTTAGCTGATATCGGAGCCTCCGCCTTCTTGCCCATGCCTGCAGAACCCGCACAGATTCGGGCTCAGGTCGCTCGCTTGCTGGAAGCTCCTTCCTCCCCAAAAGGGTTTCATCTATGGATCGTGTCTGCCCATGATCAAGATGTGGCCAGGATCCGTTCGGCGTTTGCGGCCAGAGGGTGGCACGTGCAGGAATGGCAGAGTGGGACCCAAATGCTCGCCGCTGGAGTGTTGCCCAAACCGGATATTCTGATTATCGATCATCCCTTACCAGACATGACCACCAAAGAGGTTTTGTCCTGGTGTCGACGGGACTGTCCTGAGGCGATGTGTATTGAACTAAGATCTCAACTGCATGGTGAAACGCGGAGGTATGCACGTGATGAAGCGGATTATTGTTTGCCTCGGGAGTGCGATGAACAGGAGCTTCTGACCCATTGCGAAAAATGGCGGTGGGAACGTGCACTGACTCGGGTAGAGCATCTCCTTGAGGTGCGGACCAGCGACCTCAAAGAATCTGAAGCACAGTTTCAGGAATTATTTGAAATCCTTCCAGATATTCTCGTGATTTATGACGATCAAAAGATCATTCGACACATCAATGCCAGTGGGGCGAACCAATTAGGATACGTCCCCGACATGTTGATTGGTCGGGCTTTGGTTGAGATTCATCCTCACGTCAAGCCGATGGAACATGCAAAATGGACGGACACGTGGTTACGTCAAAAGGATGGCACGGATATTCCCGTTGAACAGATGGAACGAGTGGTGCGTTTTCAAGGTCGACGACAAACGTTATTTGTTGCGCGGGATATGACGGTGCGGCAGGAGATGGCGGCTGAAAATACGCTGTTAGAGCAACAGTTGCGGCAAGTGCAAAAAATGGAAGCGGTCGGGCGATTGGCCTCCGGTGTGGCGCACGATATGAACAATATTCTGACCGCCATTCTCGCTCATGCAGGACTGTTGAAGGCGCGAGGAAAGGAATCGCAGTCTTCTTGGAAAGCGGGGGATGTCATCGAAAAAGCCGTTCATCGAGGGAAGGAGCTTACGTCCCAATTGCTGGGTTTTGCTCGCCAAGGCAAACACCATCATGTGCCCGTTGATCTTCATGGGGTGATCCAAGAAGTTGCCGGATTGTTGAGTCGAACGGTCGAGAGAAAAATTTCCTTACACACCGAGTTGTTGGCGGAAGAGCCGTGGGTAGTTGGGGACCCCAATCAGTTGTATCAAGTTCTGATGAACTTAGCCGTCAATGCCTCAGATGCGATGTCAGACAAAGGGGATCTGGTGTTTCAGACGAGCAATGAAACGGTGTCGGCGGTACAGGCCGGACATATTCCTGGGTTGGCTGCTGGTGATTATGTGGTCGTGCGGGTGACAGATACCGGGGATGGCATACCTCAAGAGGTACAGTCGCATATCTTTGAGCCGTTTTTCACCACCAAGGAATTGGGCCAGGGTTCCGGGATGGGTTTGGCGATGGTGTATGGCATTGTGAAAAATCATCATGGCTATATTGGGGTCACGAGTACGTTGGGTGTGGGTACAACGATGCGCGTATATCTTCCTTCAATCTTATGTGATGCGCCTCAGACGCTATCCGACTCGGTTGCAACACCTTTTGAAGGGACGGGGCATGTCTTAATCATTGATGATGAGGATGCGGTGGCGGAGGCGGCCCAGGCCATTCTTGAGTATGTCGGCTATACCACAACGATTTGCCTAAGCGGGCGAGAGGCCGTGGAGTTTTTCCAGGAATCTGCTCAGCACGTCGATTTGGTGTTGTTGGATATGGTCATGCCGGATATGAGTGGCCCGGAGTGCTTTGCCGAACTCCGTCGTATTCAGCCAAAAAGTAAGATTTTGTTGTGTACCGGCTATGATCGAAATCATGCCGTTCAAGAGCTGTTGAATCAGGGTACGGTTGGTTTTATTCAAAAGCCGTATGATTTAGATGAGTTGGCGCATGTGTGTGCTGATGCGATGCAACAAGCAGCATCCGCAGAGCGGTGTTTGTCAGGAACGCCGAGCTAGGGTAGCGTGGAGAGTAGGCATTTATCATGGTGGGAGGTGAACACATGGTAACGATTCAGACTGGTCGATTTGGTGAAATTGAAGTCTCAGCAGAGGCATTGCTGACGTTTCCTTCAGGACTTGTAGGATTTCCAGCCGTGCAAAAATTTGTGGTGCTTGATGTGGCTGAAGACTGTCAGTACCAATGGTTTCAAGCGATCAACGAGCCGGATTTAGCTTTTGTGATTATTGACGTTCATCTCCTCGATCAACAATTCCAAGCGGACATTTCCGATGAGGGAATGGCTGAACTTGAGATCACGTCATCCGACCCCGTTCTCATTTTAGCCGTTGTGACTATTCCTGCCAGAGAACCGGAACGCGCGACGGCTAATTTGCGTGCGCCCCTTGTGGTCAATTTGCGAACGCGAAAAGGCAAGCAACTCATTTTGCATGAATCCATTCCCTTACGATTTCCCCTGATGCGAAAGGAAGAACCGGCGCAGCCAGCGACGGTCATGGAGAACGAACCGGCCTCAGTTTGATCATATCAACGTCGTAATCCCAGTTTGCGCTGGGCATCACTCGGCCAAGGAAGGCACCATGCTCATTCTAACCAGAAAAAAAGATGAAGCGATCCGTCTCGGCGAAGATATTCGAATCGTCCTCGTACAAATCAAGGGCGGACAAGTTCGACTCGGCATAGAATGCCCATCGCATATGCGAGTCCTTCGAGAAGAACTTTACGAAGCCGTCCGTCAAGAAAACCTCAATGCGCTTTCAGTGGACCCTTCCAAAATTCCCTCCCTTTCCAAGGGACTCAAAATTCAAAGAAAAGATCTCGATTCCCCGTCCTCTTCTTGACCTATCTGGTTGTGGTAAACGGGTAGGTGTGCTTTTGAGATGCTCCACATAATCTTTTCCTTCCTTTTTCTCCATACCTCCACCAGGTCTAGATTTTTAAAGGACATGTAGGAAAATTTTTCCTATGGGCTTTCCTTCCGTGGAGCGTATCACGACTACGTGATTCGTGTATCTTTGGCACAGGATTTGTAGTTCTTAGTCAATGTTGTCCCTTCTTTTCAGTTTTTGAAGAAATCGCCCGTGCTGAGGGAATCGCAATTCTTGAGATGGAATGGAGTGGTGCTGCTTTGCTTTGCGCTAGAAACATTGAACAAGAGTTCCTTCGCCAGCCTACTTGCGTAATTCTAGCTGGTGGTCTGGGAACTCGATTGCGGCCGGTGGTCCATGATCGTCAAAAAGTCATGGCAAATGTTGCCGGGCGACCATTTCTTACCTATATCCTGGATCAACTCGTTCATGCAGGAATCACACGTGCTGTGGTGTGTAGCGGCTATCTGGGTGACTCATTATCCAACGTCTTGAAAGATGAATATCAAGGCCTTCAATTGGTGTATTCCCACGAAAGCACGCCATTAGGGACGGCTGGAGCCCTGAAGCAGGCGCAGCCATTAGTCGAAAATTTTCCGGTTCTTGTGTGTAATGGCGATTCCTATGTGGATGTGGACATTGATCGGTTTATGGCGTTCCATGCTTCTCGTCACAGTTTGATGACTCTGGTCTTAGCCAAAAAACAATGCAGTGGGGCGTTCGGTCTCGTGGAAGTCGAAAATGGCGTGGTGAAGAGATTCTCGGAAAAAGAGTCTACGGGAAGACCTGAATGGGTCAATGCTGGAATGTATTTGGTAGAGAAACAGATTATTGACTCGATACCCGAAAGTCGAGCTGTCTCGTTGGAACGAGAAATTCTTCCCGAATGGGTTGGGCAGGGGATCTACGGTTATGCCCAGCCAGGAGAACTTGTTGATATCGGGACGCCTTCATCCTGGTCTGAGGCTCAAGATGTCTTTGGGGGACGGGCTTTAAAACCATTGATATATTCCCACTCGTGAGAAAAAGAAAAATGGAAAAGTCTGTGACCAATATATTTAAACAATTGTTTTATCAAGCGTTGCGCATTCGGTTGGTTGAAGAACACATCATTGACTTGTATCCCAGCGACGTCATTCAAAGTCCCGTTCATTTGTCGATTGGGCAAGAGGCGGTCGCGGTAGGAGCGTGTCAGACTCTCACGAGTCAGGATCTTCTCTTTTCTACCTACCGAAGTCATGCATTTTACCTGGCCAAGGGAGGGAATTTAAAAGAAATGTTTGCCGAACTATATGGCAAAGTGACTGGATGCGCGCGTGGGAAAGCAGGGTCAATGCATTTAGCTGCTCCTGACGTGGGATTCATGGGAGCATCGGCTGTGGTCGCCAGTACCATTCCTCATGCTGTGGGAGCCGCTCTGGCGGCCAAGCGACTGAAAAAAAATCAAATCATCGTAGGAGTGTTTGGAGATGGAGCGACGGAAGAAGGGGTGTACCATGAATCGCTAAATTTTGCGGCTCTGCATCGTCTGCCGGTCATTTTTCTTTGTGAAAATAATGGGCTCGCTGTGCATTCTTCACGTCAGGCTCGACAAAATTTTGAAATTATCGAACATGCCGGAAGTTATGGATTAAAAACTTTTCATATTTCAGAGGGGTATGATTTTGTGAAGGTGGCTGACGCGATGTCTGAAGTGATACGGCATGTGCGAACGACTCACACGCCGGCCTTCGTGGAAGTTCAAACCTTTCGTTACAAAGAACACGTTGGACCGGGAGATGATTTTTCCTGCGGGTATCGAAATATTTCCGAATTCCACAATTGGAAAGACCTGGATCCTTTGATGCAATATCCCAATTTAGTTGAATCCTTTAGACCTAGAATCGTTGAGGAAATTGAGGAAGCCATCCAATTTGCGAAAGGGAGTGCCTTTCCATCCATCGAGGAGTTGCTCTGCGATGTTGTGTAATACAGCAGTGGTCACCGAGTTGGGCTTCAAAAGCAATAACCCAGACGTCGCTCTTTCCGAGAGGAAGGTCCTGAGCTATCGCGATGCTCTCCACCGGACTATGCGTGAAGGACTCCGCGATCAGGACGCCGTGGTTATCATGGGACAGGGTGTGGACGATCATAAAGGTATTTTTGGTTCCACGCTCGGGTTGGCGGAAGAGTTTGGCCGGGACCGAGTGATGGATCTCCCGCTTGCTGAGGAGGGGATGACGGGTGTGGCTATTGGTGCGGCCTTAAATGGACTCTATCCCATCCAAACTCATATTCGAGCTGATTTTTCATTATTGGCGATGAATCAAATCATCAATCTGGCAGCCAAGTACAAGTATATGTTTGGCGGACGGTTTGAAGTCCCTATGCTTATTCGGATGATTGTCGGGCGCAGCTGGGGGCAAGGCGCACAACATTCACAAAGCCTTCAGTCATTATTTGCCCATATTCCCGGGTTAAAAGTGGTGATGCCATCTAGTTCCCAAGCCATTCTCGATACGTATCCGAAAGTGATTGCCGAGTATCGAGGGCCGGTTATTTCGTTTGAACATCGACTCATGTATGACTTGAATTTTCATCTCGACCCGTTGCCCAATCCTGATCGAGATCCATTTGAATCGTATACCGTGCGGCAAGGTGCCGATGTCACGATTGTGGCGACGTCAATCATGGTGCTGGAAGCCATGAGAGCAGCTGAACATTTGTCCACGGTGTCGGGTATTCAATGTGAAGTTATTGATCTGCATTGTGTTTCCAATCCTACTTGGGATGTGGTGATGCAGAGTGTTGAAAAAACAGGTCGGTTGGTGGTTGCGGATACGAGTTGGCGCGAATATGGAGTGTGCGCAGAGGTCTGTCGAGTGGTGGCAGAACGAAATCCTGCTTGTTTAAAAAACCCCGTGGTGTCGTTAGCGATGCAACCAGCGCCTTGTCCCACGGCGAAGTCGTTAGAAGATTTGTTCTATCCGGATCTTCGGCAATTCGTGCATGCCGTCGCGTCAATCGTGATAGGAGATGAAAAACATGGGATTGCACTGCCGGACATGCAATCGATGGTTGATGTGTATAAACGCTTTAAAGGGCCATTTTAGGGAAAATTTTTGTATCTCGACGACAATGAAGGAGCGATCTTCATGCGAGTTCTGATCACGGGTATGACGGGAATGGTGGGTAGCCATTTGGCTGAATATATCTTGAATCATCACCCCGGTGTAGAGGTTCATGGAATGCTGAGATGGCGTAGCCCGTTAACCCATATTTGCCATATTCAGGATCGGATCACTGTCCATTATGCGGAATTGCGAGATCTTCATTCGCT
>Ga0224496_10002316_pt1 | contig 11371 bp, 10 predicted proteins | sample SF_Jul11_sed_USG_2_FD_168127 | JGI IMG/M metagenome (GOLD analysis project Ga0224496, IMG submission 168127) | Sediment microbial communities from San Francisco Bay, California, United States - SF_Jul11_sed_USGS_8_1 | ecosystem: Environmental > Aquatic > Marine > Sediment | place: USA... | reverse complement strand
CGAAGCGAGCCGTCGAATCGGAACTTAGCGCACAGTCCCATGCGCCTGTGCAACCGGGAGGGTCGGCTCGACTGGAGGCTGCCCGTCGGCAGCTACTCGACTATCTTGCTGGGAAACGGGACACGTTTGATGTACCGCTTGATCTCTCTTACGGTACGATATTTCAACGTCAGGTGTGGCGGACCTTGCAACGTGTGCCGTACGGCAAGCTTCGATCGTATCAGTGGATTGCCGCGCGAGTGGGTGGACCGCACTATGCCCGTGCGGTGGGGAACGCGGTCGGGGCGAATCCGCTCCCGATCATGATTCCGTGTCACCGGATTGTTGCACACGATGCTTCACTCGGTGGATTCTCGGGAGGGCTTCCCATGAAACGGAAGTTGTTATCCCTTGAAGGAACATTGACTCAGTTGTTACGAGGGTGATTCGAAACGATGAAGGCACTCCTGCAGCGTGTAACGACGGCGTCGGTGACAGTTGATGGCTCGGTCGTTGGGCAGATTCAAGATGGCTTACTGGTTCTCTTGGGTGTTGCCAAAGGTGATCAGGAATCGGACGCATGCTTTGTAGTCGATAAGATCAGAAACCTCCGTATTTTCTCGGATGATCAGGGCAAGATGAATCGTTCTCTCTCGGACGTGGGTGGTGCCGTGCTCTTAGTCTCTCAGTTCACACTTCTCGGGAGCACCACCAACGGGCGCCGACCGAGTTTCGACGAAGCCGCCGCGCCTGATCAGGCCAAACGGCTGTATGACCAGGTTGCGAAGAGGCTGCGTGAAGGTGGGACAAAAGTCGAAATGGGAGTCTTTGCGGCCCATATGCAGGTCGCCTTAGTGAACGACGGCCCGGTAACCTTTATGGTAGACAGTCGGCAGGGACGCTAGGTCGACTCAAGGTTGAGCCACGCATCTCCGATACTAATGCACAAGAGTAGAACCCGTTTCACGGCTGAGATCTGGTATACTGAGCTCAAGCGTTATCAGCCTCGCAGGAGGTGGCGATGGGTACTCCAGTTCCTCCACGTCATCCACTCCGGCAACTCTTTGGCGCGTTGACCGAGAAAAGTTTTACGGAGCACCTCGGTTGGCCCGACGCCAAGATCACTTCCTATGTCTCCAATCTCCTGGTCGATTTTACCCACACGGATCAACTCTATAAGATTCGAGACCGGCGGAATCAACCAGTGGATACGGTTGTCGATCTCTTATTTGAATCGGAGGTTATGCTCGAAGCCCAATCGTTGGATCGCGAGCAGGAAGTTCATCGTCATATCGGGGACTTCACGCTCTTCATGGCCGGATTGTTTCCTGAGTACCTACGCCGGCTCAAAACGGTCGGGCGTATCTATCACAAAGATTTCCTTGTCGACTACGTGAAGACGGGCAAACGGTCGTATGGGATTGTTGCGCAGATCGGGCGCGATGATGCCGAAACCAGTTTACCTGTGTTTCAGAAGTTGTCGGAGAATTTTGAACTCTGTGTAACAGGATTAGGTTTTGTGCGGTCGGATCTGGATCGCATGCAGAATCCTGCCTATCGGAAGACTCGGGATCTCCTCCTGAATTGAACTCAATTCGTCCTATCATCCTCGCGCACGGGGGCGCCGGTTCCCGCGCAATGACTGTACAGCAGTCTGCCTGCCTACGAGCCGCCTTGCAGGTCGGCTATGCGTGGCTTGAGCGAGGGAGTTCGGCTCTTCTTGCCGTTGAGCAGACCATCCGCGTGCTCGAGCGCAGCGGGCTTTTCAATGCGGGAAAAGGGTCGAAGCTCCAGCTTGATGGTATGCGACGGATGGACGCGTCTATCATGGAAGGGCACCAGCTTCGCGCCGGCGCGGTTGCCTCCGTTGAAGGGATAATCCATCCAATTACCGCTGCGCGCTTGGTCATGGAGCGCACGCCACACGTGTTACTTGTCGGCCCATCGGCCGGGCGCTTTGCGCGTCACTTCAGGCTTGAGTCTCAGCGTCCTGCGAGAAAGCTGCGCCGATACTCTCTGGAATCGGTGCTCAGAAGGTATGGAGAAAGTCACGGGCATGGCACGGTCGGGGCCGTCGCATTGGATCAAACGGGCACCGTTGCCGCTGGAGCGTCGACCGGGGGGATCGAGGTCATGCTACCCGGCCGAGTCGGAGACACGCCAATTATCGGTTGCGGGGTGTATGCTGATAACGAGACTGGGGCGGTATCGATGACCGGGTGGGGTGAGAGCATTATTCGCTTGGCGGTGGCCAAAACAATTTGTGAGCAGTTAGGAGATGGGAAGGGGCCTGCCACGGCAGCCAGGCGTGTGTTACACAGGCTGGTCACTCGAATCAACGGATCCGCCGGCTGTCTGGTCCTCACTCCTGACAGGCGATTCGCTATTCATCATTCCACCTCTCATATAATGGCGGGATGGTGGGGTGGGAAGGGAGAACCGACTGTAAGGGACAGGTTTCAATGAATCACAGTGTGTTTCATCTCGCTTTTCCGATTCATGACGTGGACGCCACGCTTCGGTTCTATGTCGATGGGCTCGGTTGCGCGGTCGGTCGGCGCACGACGCAGGCCGTCACGCTCGGCCTTGCAGGCCATCAACTCGTCGCGCATGTCGTGCCGAAACTGCCATCGAAACAGCAGGGTATCTATCCTCGGCATTTCGGGTTGATCTTTCTGTCGCAGGAGGAATGGCAGGCTCTGGCGGATCGGGCGAAGGAGAGAGGACTGGCCTTCTATCAACAACCCCGGGTGCGTTTTCCTGGGACCCGCATCGAACACCGTACGTTCTTTCTGGAAGATCCCTCTCACAACTTGCTTGAGTTCAAACACTACACCTACGAATCAGCCATCTTCGGAGAACAAGAGTGCAGTCAAATCGGCGACTCTTCTGAGCCTTCATCGTAACGATGAATCGGGTGATCCTAGCCATCGGCGAATGGTGCGGTGTGCATGGGATGGCGGTCGATCCATTTCCGAATGCGGTCATGGCGGCGTGTAAGGAAATTCGTTTTTCGCAGGGGGTCGTATCGGCGCGGGGACGGCAAGATCGCCGCCAGCCAGGCGGCCTCGTCGGCCGTCAGGTCGCGCGAGGGTTTCTTAAAGTGGTGACGGGCGGCGGCTTCAGCGCCATAGACGCCTTTCCCCCATTCGGCTATGTTGAGATAGAGCTCGAGAATGCGTTTCTTCGTCAGGTGTCGTTCGAGCGAGCGCGTAATCAACGCTTCCCGCGCTTTTCTTACGAGGGAACGTTCGGATGACAGGTAGAGATTCTTGGCCAGTTGCTGAGTGATGGTGCTCCCGCCTCGTTTCAATTGCCCTGCTTCTAGATTGGAGAGCGCGGCGCCACGGATGCCTTCCCAGTCGAATCCCTCGTGGGTAAAGAACGACGCATCTTCGGCCGCCACGACGGCATGACGAAGATGGGGGGAGATCCGTGAAAGCGGCACCCACACCCAATGGCGTCCAATGGACCGCCCCTGTTGCTTGGCCTGAGCCTCGCGTGCGTCCATCAGCGCCGTCGATGTGGGGTTGGTTTGTGCGAGAAGTCCGACATCGGGAAGGGTGATCAGCCAGCTGAGTCCGATGACCCCCAAGGGAAGTCCTATGAGCCCCGTGCCCCAGAGCAGTCCTCGGGCTCCCCTGCGTGGTCCGGTTGACTTGGATGGAGGAGGATCGTATGTGTAGTACCGTCGAAAGACCACATTGCGACGTGAGTTTCGTCTTGGATTCATCAGCAAGCCTGACGGCATGAAAATCGTATCGGCTGAGTTTATCAAAAGTTGTGTCTCTCCCGAACAGTTTCCTCAAGGTGAGCTCGACGAGATTGCCTTTGTCGGACGTTCCAATGTGGGGAAGTCCTCGCTGATCAATTCATTACTCAATCGCCGGGACCTCGCGAAAGTCAGTCGGACCCCGGGGAAAACGAGGGCCATTAACGTGTTTCGCATTTCGACCTCCGATCCCAATCTGGACCGGTTTTACCTTGTGGACTTGCCGGGGTATGGATTTGCCAAGGTCTCACGATCGCTCCGTTTGCAATGGGGACCGTTGATGGACGGCTATCTCGTCGACCGAGAGTCACTGCGTGGAGTCGTGGTATTGGTGGATTGTCGAGTCGTCACCGAACAGGATCGTCAGACCATTGCCTGGCTTCGATCGATCCGGCGAACTACGCTTGTCGTGGCGACGAAAGTCGATAAGCTAAAGCCCAGCGAACGGGTGCGGACCCTCAAACACACGCATCGGGATCTCGGACTCGCCCAAGGAGAAACGTTGATTCCGTACTCGTCGGTGACCGGGGACGGACGGGAGTGGGTATGGGGAGCCCTACGTGATCTCATCGGCGGGCATCATCCAGAGGGTTCGTGACCTTTCCCACGCGAAGAGGCTGATGGCTCTGACGGAGGGCGTGGTATGCGCTAGAACTTGATTTCGATGTAGGCTTTGTTCTTAAGATCCACCAGCCAGGACTGATACATGTCCGCGCTTTTCTGCTGATAGACGAATTCCTGGACTTCCCGTCGAACGTCCTCATAGGGGCGGAACTGCTTCGGCTTTTTATCATCCAGACGGATGATGTGAACCCCTTCGGGACTCTCAAGAATGTCGGAAATACCGCCTGGGACCAAACGGGAGACGGCCTGTTCAATCACGGGCCACAGCTCTCCTTGCCGGACAAATCCGAGCCGTCCACCATGCAGGGAATTGGTCCCGTCCGAATACTGCAGCGCGACATCCTCAAATTTCTCCCCTCGCTTCAGGTCGTCCATGGCTCGGCGGGCTTTGGCGAGTGCGTCGGCCAGGCCGTCCGATGAGCTTGGTTTGATGATGATTTGGCTCAGTTGGTATTCTTCGGGAAAGGCAAATTGCTCACGATGCTCTTGATAGTAACGTTTGAGTTCGGAGTCTCCGACTGTGATGTTGCCACGGATGTGCTGATCTGCGACCCGCATCAGAATGAGCTGATCGCGCACATCTCGGACGTCGTGAGGATTTGTGGGGTCGAAAGACTTGTCTTGTCGCTTCATTTGTTCAAGGGCTTGCCGAACTTCAACGTCCGATACCTCAACCTTGGTGGCCTTGGCTTCTTGTAGCTGTAACCTGCGCTCGATCAATTTCGTCAATGCCATATATTCAGCTGTTTTCAACCGCTGAGTGAGATCATTCCCGTGAAACTCGCGTGAGAGGCGTTCTTGTTCCGCCCTAAACTCACGTTTCACGTCCGACAACATGATCAATTCCGCATTCACGATGGCGACAATGCGATCCTGTAGATGAGCGGCGGAAAAGGGCGGAGGCCAGATTACGATCATCACGAAGATGAGAACCAACGTGAATCGAATCAAGAATCCTGAGCTCAAGATCGCGCGTGTCATGATTCTTTCATTCGCGGCCAAAGAACGTGAATGGACAATTTTACACGAAAGGGGAGCTGTCTGAAAATCACCAACAGGCTACCGTGCGCCGGTATCCTCAGTAATATAGCGAGAGGCTTCTGCGAAACGAACCGAGGCGTTGGTGCGTATGTCGGCGATCACGTCTTCGAACCGCTTGCGGCGTTTCTCGGCCAGCAACTCCTGCCGAAGCCGTTCCTGTGTCGCAAGGTCGGCTTGAATGATGGCTTCATCGAGGGGAGTCAGCATGACCAAATAATAGCCGTTGTCGGTCTTGATGGGTGCGCTGACCATCCCAGGTTTGAGTGTATGGATGACGTCGTCGACTTCAGGAAGGACGAGCCCTTTGCGGTAGGGCCCGAGGTCTCCCCCGGTCCCTTTGGTTTTTTCATCGATGGAATACCGTTGAGCGAATTTTGCGAAGTTACCGCCTCGATTGATCTGCATCTCGAGATCTTTTGCCGCATAGACGTTGGACAGCAGCATGATCGAAATATTGACTTTTAATGGGTCTAAGAGCTCGCTGGCGTGGCTCTCGTAGTATGCGGACAGTTCCTCTTGCGTCAGCTCCACCTTGGTTTGAAGCTTGTCCTTCAAAAGCTCGTCCAGGATCAACTGCTCCTTATATCGCTGAGTCTTGTCGCGAATGGAATCATCTCGATCGAGTCCTCGGCGTCGAGCCTCTTGCAGGAGCAGTTCTTTAGTAATGAGCTCATCGAGGAATTGTCGTTTCCCGCCTTCCTTCTCGTAGCGAGACTTCGTCGCCTGCGAGAGCTCGTCCCAGCGAAGGTCGAATTCTCCCTGCGTGATGGCTCGTCCGTTGACCAGGGCGACAACTGGTTCTTCCTGCCGTTCTCCACATCCCGACATTCCAATCCCTGACCCGGTTAGGATTCCGGTCAGGAGCAGAGAAATAACGGCTGTTCTGTGGAGAATGAGGAATCCAATTCGTTTCATGCCGCAGGGTACATGTGGGGCTCTATCACGAGGTAGTCGCATTCTGCTTCAAGCTCTTGGTATCACAGAGATCAAGGCTTTGCAAGGTTGCGTTGAGTTCTGAGAAGAGCAATGGCCAGTCGTCATGGCGCAGTTGAAGTTCAAAGGAGAGGGGGCTCAGGAACCGTAGCCGCTTTTTGAGTTGGTCCATCAATCGGTGGATAGCACTTTCGGGGATGGTAGCCTTGGGCTGGAAGACGATCTTTGCCGATTGGCCGTGCACCTCGATCGAGGTCAGGCGAAGCCGTTTGGCATGTGTTCGAAGTTGCATCACTTCGAGGAGCCGTTCAACGGGCTCCGGAGCGGGGCCGTAGCGGTCCTGTATTTCTCCATGCAGGAGGGCCAACTCGCCGACCTGGTCACAGGCCGTCAGCCGTTTATAGAGGGACAGCCGTTGGTGTGGGTCGGCAACATACTGCTCCGGAATAAAGGCGGACACGGGTAGTTGAAGGGTCGGGTCGGGTTCCTCTTCTACGATCTGGCCCTTCAACCGTTGAACGGCCTGTTCCACCATTTGCATGTACAGGTCCAGGCCGATCGCTGCGATATGTCCGGATTGCTGCTTGCCCAGGAGATTGCCGGCTCCTCGAATCTCGAGGTCTGCTGCGGCGATACGGAAGCCCGATCCAAGTTCAGTGAACTGCTGAATGGCGATCAATCGTTTCTGCGCATCGCCGGTGAGCGTGCCTTCGTCTGGAATCAAAAAGTACGCATAGGCTTGCTCTCCACCGCGCCCGACTCGTCCACGCAACTGATACAATTGCGCGAGGCCGAACTGGTCGGCACGATTCACGATGATGGTGTTCGCGTTTGGGACATCAAGCCCCGACTGAATGATGGCAGACGCGATCAAGACATCCGCCTCACGTTTCACAAATTTGAGCATCACGGCTTCCAAGGTTTTGGCATCCATCTGACCGTGGGCCATGACCATGCGCGCTTGGGGAATCAACTGCTGCAACCAGGCCCCGATCCGCTCCAGCGATTCCACTCTGTTGTGGACGAAATACACTTGTCCTCCTCGCCCGAGCTCACGGAGGATGGCGTCACGCACCGCTTTATCGCTCGACCGGATCACGCCCGTCTTGATGGCTAATCGACCGGCCGGTGGAGTGTCGATGATGGAGAGATCGCGGACACTCGACATGGCCATCTGAAGGGTGCGTGGAATTGGAGTGGCGGTGAGCGTGAGGACATCGACTTGCGTGCGGAGTTGTTTGAGCCGTTCCTTGTGCTTGACGCCGAACCACTGTTCTTCATCGATGATCACGAGGCCGAGGTGCCGAAACGTCACGTCTTTTTGGAGGAGGCGATGTGTCCCGATCACCACATCGATGGTACCTGCCGCGCAATCCTTGAGGATCGCTTTTGTCTCTCGAGGGGATTGGAAACGTGAAAGCAATGCCACCTTCATGGGGAAGGGAGCGAAGCGTTCGGAAAAGTTCTCGTAGTGTTGATGAGCAAGCAGAGTCGTCGGGACCAGAACGGCCACTTGTCGATCGTGCTCGACGGCTTTGAAGGCGGCCCGCATGGCCACTTCCGTTTTCCCATATCCAACGTCTCCACAGATGAGCCGATCCATGGGTCGCGTCGCTTCCATATCCCGACCGATGTCTTCGATGGCCTTCAGTTGGTCGGGTGTTTCCTCATACTCAAAGGCCGCTTCAAATTCGTGATAGAGGGTTGTGGAGGTGCCATACGCGTTTCGTTTCACCAGCTCGCGGTTGGCGTAGAGATCGATCAATTCTTGGGCCATTTCCTCGATGTCTTTCTTCACGCGTGCGGTCGTCTTGGCCCAACTGGTGCCACCCAATCGATCAAGTCGTGGGACATGGCTCTCGGCTCCGCTGTATCGCTGCACTTGATTTAAGCGGTCAAGCGGGACATAGAGGGTATCCCCGCCGGAAAACTCCAAAATCAGGTAGTCGCTCTCGAAGTCCTGGACGACGAGACGTTTCAACCCTCGATATTTGGCGATCCCATGTTGGACATGGACGACATAATCACCCACATTGAGGTCTTCCAAGGAGGAGAGAAACGTGGCCGTCCGGCTTTTCGGCTGAGGTTTATGACGTGCTCCCTTGGCGAACAGTTCTTCTTCGGTCAACAGCGCAAGTCGAAGGTCTCCCGAGAGAAATCCAGCTGAAAGATCACCATGCAACACATAAAACGGAAGTTTGCCGGTGCTCCGACTCGGCCACAGCGAAGGCTTCCAGGGGTCGGCCGGCAGATCATGTTCTCGAAGGAGGGCAAGCAAACGGTCCACTTGCCCTCGGCTCCGCGCGACCAGCACGACTCGATGCTCATTCCGGAGTCCTTCCAAGAGAGTCAGCGTTTGACTGAAGGCTGTGCCTCGAATCCCAAGCCCGATGGTGCCGGGAGCTTGAGCAGGAAATGAAAACGTCGGACTCCATGCGGCATTCGGAGGAGCCAACGGCTCCAAGGCCAGGATCGGCCAGGCAGCGATTCGTTCTTGGATCTCCTGCCAGCTCAGAAAGAGTCGCTCGGGAGAGGGGTACGGGTTTCCCGCAAACCTGTCGACGTGACGCAGATATCCATCATCGATCTTGTTCCACGTCGCTTCACAGGCTTGCTTCAGCGTCTCAGGCTGATTGAACGCGAGGACAGGTGGCCTGCTGAGATAGTCGAAGAGGCTATCCATGGAAGAGTAGAGGTCGGGCCCTCTCCACTCCGCGTCTGCTTGGATGGGGGCGGCTGCGTCCGAGGCGTCGGGTGGGCGGATGAATTCCCGTGCTGGTAAGACCCAGGCATCCTTGAGTTTCATGACGGAGGTCTGTGTCGCAGGGTCGAACAACCGGATCGACTCGACTTGATCGCCGAGAAATTCGATGCGCAACGGATTGGCATAGGCCGTGGAGAAGATATCGACAATTCCGCCACGGATGCTGAACTCTCCAGGAATTTCCACGACGGAAACTCGGCGGTATCCCAAACGGAGGAGGTCGGCCGTGAGTGATTCACGCTCGAAGGTCGCAGCCGTCTCGAAATGAAAGATCGCCTGTTCGAGGACCGCGCGGGGGATCAAGCGATGCATGGCTGTGGTGATCGACGTGATGAGCATGGAGGGTGGATTGGTCAGCAGTCGATGCAGCGTCGTCATCCGGCGTGCGATCAACCCGACATGCGGAGCGGTCGCTTCATAGGGAAGCGTTTCCCACTCGGGGAACCAGGCCAGATCGTCGACGGGGAGGCCGATGAGTTCACGGAAAAAACATAGGTCGTCGAAGAGTCGTTCGGCAGATTCGTCGCTCTCTGTCACCACGACCCATGGGCTGGATTCGACAGATGCACTCTGTTGAGTGGCTCGAAGCAATGTTAAGGCGCAGGCTGCCGTAGACCCATGCACCCCGAGAAGACACGCACGCGCCTTCTCGTGCTCGAGTGAGGAGTGAAGCGGAGCGAGCCAGGGGTGTGTGTGAGAGTTCGAGTCAGACACGTGTTATTTCGCGGCAGATCGGATGCGTTCAAGGAGCCCTGTGGTCGAGAGGCCGGGAACAAGAGGAATCGTCTTGACGACACCGCCGCGGGCTTCGACGATGTCTCGACCGATAATTCGATCGATGGCCCAATCGCCACCTTTGACCAGGACATCCGGTTGAACAGAGGTGATGACTCGGAGAGGGTCCGACTCGCTAAATATGATGACATAGTCCACACAGCCTAATGCGGCCAGCACCTCGGCACGTTGGGCTTCCGGAACGATCGGTCGGTCAGGCGCTTTGTCGAGGCTGCGCACGGACGCATCGCTGTTGACTCCAACGACCAGGACATCGCCAAGCTCTCGGGCCGCCTGCAGATACCGCGTATGCCCGATATGCATCAAGTCAAAGCAGCCGTTGGTGAAGACAATCCGTTTTCCCGTTCCCCGCTCAGCAGACAGGGCGGACAGAAGTTGATCGAGCGGCCGAATCTTCGTGATCATGAGGCCATCATACCGTGGTGGTGGTTGTCAGTGGAAGAGCGAGAGCGTGGGTGGAGCCCTTCCCGACTTCCTTGGCCGGTTTGTGAGAGGTGTGGTCCGTGTGGGCGGCTCCCAGCCTCAAGTCGTCAATAAACGGACCGATACAGCACGTAACGGGTTCTAAGGCCCGAAAGCGGACATCGTTCAGCACGATGGGTGTGCCCAGAACATGATAACGAGCATGGACAGTATGAGTGTCGTGTGGATCTTGGCGGCCGTGAACGTCCTGTTCATGGTTCCTTTGATCCTCCTCCTCTTCTGTCGCTCCAAACGGGCACAGGACGAGTGGCTCCGTGCTGAGACGGAGAGGGTTGGTCTGCAAGAGAACGAACGTCGATTGCGAAGTATTCTCCAAGCAGAGCCTCAAGGCATTCTGGTGCTTGGGCTTGATTACCAGGTGCTCCAGGTCAACCCAGCCGGTTGTGTGCTCTTTGACGCAGGTTTTTCGGAGGAAATCATTGGGAAAGATTTTCGAGACTACATCCATCCAAACGATCGTTCTCAGATCGAAGCCATGCAGAGAACGGCTCGAGACGGGCATGAAAGTTGTGCAAAGGGACGACTGACCGGGTTGTCGGGGTATACCCGGTGGGTCGACATCACGTCCGTCCCTCTTCCCGGGGATGATGGGGTGGTGCAAGCCGTGCTCAGCGTGGTTCGGGATGTGACGGAGCAGAAGCGTGCGGATCGTCGGCAGGCCCTCCAGCATGCCGTGACCAAAGTTCTGGCTTCGACCTCCACCATGGAACAAGCGGTTCCCGACCTTCTGCAGGCCATCGTGATGAGTCTCGATTGGCAGGTCGGCGTGTTCTGGCGCGTACAAGGGGACCGGCAAGCCATCATCTGCGAGCAGAACTGGGCCATCGATACCACCGCGGTGCAGGAGTTCCTCCGGGTGAGTCGGGAACAGGCGTATGTGTCGGGAAACGATATTCCGGGACGCTGCTGGGCACGCGGCGAGCCCTTGTGGGTGGAAGATGTCGTGGGAGACCCCGTGTTTACGCGAGGAGCCGTCGGGG
>Ga0224496_10002315_pt1 | contig 11374 bp, 7 predicted proteins | sample SF_Jul11_sed_USG_2_FD_168127 | JGI IMG/M metagenome (GOLD analysis project Ga0224496, IMG submission 168127) | Sediment microbial communities from San Francisco Bay, California, United States - SF_Jul11_sed_USGS_8_1 | ecosystem: Environmental > Aquatic > Marine > Sediment | place: USA... | reverse complement strand
GCAAATGACCCTCGAAGTACCAGCGGCAGGACGAAAGAGTGACGGCAGGGTTCCCTACCACACCATTTATGTTTTTATATTGTATTTGTTAACTAAGGTGGGTTGGGGGTTGACTTGGTTAAACCAGGCCTGAACCCATGCATATTATTTTTTAGAATATTTTCCATACACTATGGCAAATATTATTTCCATTGCAAACCGCGTCCTGCTTGACTTCCCTAACCATTGGGAGTAATCAACTTATGGTAATTAATCGAATTAATCAGAGACAGGACATTGATATTGGGGCAAGCCGAAAATGAGAGCTGAACCTTTTTATTTTTTTGTCCAAATCAGATGTTGGTAGAATAAACGAGCTAAATGACCTGCGAAATTCACGCCCGCGAAAAAATTGATCGATTGCTTACCGAGGCCGGTTGGCTGGTCCAGGATGTCAAGGACACCAACATCTTTGCCGCTAAGGGTGTGGCGATTCGTGAATTTCCTCTTAAATCAGGCCATGGCTTTGCCGATTATTTGCTCTATGTCGATGGCAAGGCCGCCGGGGTTATCGAAGCCAAAAAGACCGGCACCACCCTAACCGGCGTTGAAACCCAATCCGACAAATACGCCAAGGGGTTACCCGATGGACTGCCAGCCTGGGACAATCCTTTACCTTTCTGCTATCAATCCACCGGCGACGAAACTAGATTCACCAACAATCTTGATCCCATGCCCCGTTCCCGGCAGGTCTTTGCCTTCCATAAGCCGGACTATATCTTCGAGGAAGCAGAAAAGGCTTCCAGCCAAACCGCTGAGGCCACCCCCGAATTTATCAGCCTCCATTCCACTCTCCGGGGCCGTCTCCGCAATATGCCCGAACTTATCGAAGAAGGTTTCTGGCCAGCCCAGATCCAGGCGGTTCGCAATCTCGAAAAATCCCTGGCCAAGGACTGCCCCCGGTCGCTCATCCAGATGGCCACCGGCAGCGGCAAGACCTTCACCGCCATTTCCATTATCTACCGGCTCATCAAGTTTGCCGGGGCCAAGCGCGTCCTCTTCCTGGTCGATCGAGGCAACCTGGGCAAGCAGACCTTAAAAGAGTTCCAGCAATACGTCTCACCCTACAACAACTACAAATTCAGCGAGGAGTTCATCGTCCAGCGCCTCACCTCAAACACCATCGATACCACAGCCAAGGTTTGTATTTGTACCATCCAGCGGCTCTACTCAATGCTCCGGGGTCAGGAACTGCCGGAAGAGGCCGAGGACCAATCGCCCCAAGGGCTGGACAGCCTGTTCAAGGAAATCCCGCCCCTGGAATACAACCCCAATATTCCCATCTCGACCTTTGATTTCATCATCACCGATGAATGCCATCGCTCCATCTACAACCTCTGGCGCCAGGTGCTGGAGTATTTCGACGCCCACCTGATCGGCCTCACCGCCACCCCGTCCAAGCAGACCTTCGGCTTCTTCAACCGCAACCTGGTGATGGAATACGATCACGAACGGGCCGTGGCCGATGGCGTCAACGTTAATTACGATGTCTATCGGATCAAGACCAAGATCACCGAAGCAGGCTCCAAGGTCGAGTCCGGCTACTATATCGACAAGCGCGACCGCGAGACCCGCACCACCCGCTGGGAAAAACTGGAAGAGGATTTCGAGTACGATCCCAGCAAGCTCGACCGCGATGTGGTGGCTCCCGACCAGATCCGCACCATCATCAAAACCTTTCGCGACAAGGTGCTGACCGAGATCTTTCCGGGCCGCGAATATGTGCCCAAGACCTTGATCTTTGCCAAGGATGACAGCCACGCCGAGGATATCGTCAAGCTTGTCCGTGAGGAGTTCGGCAAGGGCAACGATTTCGCCCAGAAGATCACCTACAAGACCACCGGCAAGAAGCCCGAAGAACTTATCGCTGAATTTCGCAACAGCTTCAATCCCCGCATCGCCGTCACCGTTGATATGATCGCCACCGGCACTGACATAAAACCGTTGGAAATCGTCATGTTCATGCGGGCGGTGGAATCCCGTTCCTTTTTCGAGCAGATGAAGGGTCGGGGCGTCCGGATAATCAACGCGAATGATCTGCAGTCGGTCACCCCGGATGCCAAGGTCAAGGACCATTTCATCATTGTCGATTGTGTCGGCGTCTGCGAGCAGGACAAGACCGATTCCAGGCCCATGGAGAGAAAGCCCACGGTCAGTCTCGAAAAACTCCTGCAGGCGGTAAGCCTCGGCAATACCGACCCGGATGTGATCTCCTCGCTTGCCGCCCGCATGGCCCGGATCGGTCGGCAGATAACCCCGGAGGATGACCGCCAGGTGATCGAGCTTTCCGGCGGCAAGACCATCGAGCAGTTGACCACCGATCTGGTCACCGCCATCAAGCCCGACAACCAGATTGAAAGGGCCAAGCAGGATAACGGCGGGGCTGAGCCCAGTGAAGAGCAAATCAAACAGGCCGGGGGCAAACTGATTGTTGAGGCGACCAAGCCGCTGCATAATCCGGCGCTGCGCAACTTCCTGGTCGAGGTCAAGAAGAAGAACGAGCAGATCATCGACAACATCAGTGAAGATCAGGTGATCTCCGCCGAATTTTCCGTCGAGGCCCTGGAAAAGGTCAAGTCCATGGTCCAATCTTTCGAGCAGTTCCTGGCTGATAACCGCGATGAGATCACCGCCCTGCAGCTTCTGTACAGCAAGCCCTACAAGAGCCGCTTGCGCTTTGAGGATATTAAGGAACTGGCCGGTCTGATCGAAAAGCCGCCGCACCATTTCCGGGTCGATAGTCTATGGGATGCTTATGCGGCCTTGGAAAAGGCAAAGGTCAAGGGGGCCAATGCCCCGCATATTTTGACCGACCTGGTTTCTCTGGTCCGGTTTGCCATGCATCAGGAGAATGAGCTGGTGCCGTTTCCGGAAAAGGTCGAAGCCAACTTCAATGCCTGGCTTTCCCAGCAGGAATCAGCCGGTAAGAAGTTTACCGATGAGCAGCGCCAGTGGTTGGTGATGATCCGCGATCATATTGCCGCCAATCTTGGTATTGAGACGGATGATTTTGACTATGCGCCCTTTGCCCAGGAAGGCGGGTTGGGCAAGGTCTACCAGCTTTTTGGTGATGAGTTGAACACGATAATTGAAGCATTGAATGAGGCTTTGGCAGCGTGAGAAAAATTAAGACCGTTGAACCAATAACACCTCTCTTTACAAAAGAAGAGTTGCCGACTGACTGGGATCTGGCCCCAATTAACGATATCTGCTTGCCTGTGGATAAGGTCAACCCCAAAGATAATCCCGACCATGAATTTCAATACATAGATATTTCAGGCATAGATAATAAAATTCTAAAAATAATACAGACCAAAAATTATCTTGGGAAAGACGCACCTTCACGAGCACGTCAATTGGTGCAAAGCGGTGATATCGTTTTCTCCACAGTTAGGACCTATCTAAGGAATATAGCTCGTGTTTCCGAGAAGTTGGATGGGCAAATTGCATCAACGGGTTTTTGCGTTCTTAGAGCAGTTGAGCCGGAATTAAAGAAGTACCTTTTTTATTATGTCCAATATGAAAAGTTTTTAAACGAACTGGCTAAGTTTCAACGTGGCACAAGCTACCCAGCGGTTAGAGGAGGTGATGTATTCGCTCAATTTATTCCTGTCCCACCACTAAAACAAGCTGATAGCATCGTTGCGGAAATCGAAAAACAATTCTCCCGGATTGATGAAGCCGTTGCCAACCTCAAGCGCGTCAAGGTCAACCTTAAACGCTACAAAGCCGCCGTCCTCAAAGCCGCTGTCGAAGGAAAACTTACTGAAGAATGGCGCAAACAACATCCCGATGTTGAACCAGCCTCAAAACTCATCGAACGCATCCTCACTGAACGTCGCCCAAAATGGGAAGAAGCCGAACTCGCCAAAATGAAGGCCAAAGGCAAAACCCCGAAGGATGATAAGTGGAAGATGAGATATAAGGATCCCGGTGCACCAGATATAGCTGTTCTTCCAGAACTGCCAAAAGGGTGGATATGGGTGACGGGAGAGCAGGTCTGTGGATTTATCACGAAGGGTACAACTCCAGCAGCTAAGAAGCTGACAACAGGAGACGGTGAAGTACAGTTCCTCAAAGTTTATAACCTTACCTTCGACGGATCACTCAATCATACACACAAGCCAGCTTTCGTAAGCCGTGAAACTCATGAGGGGGCACTTGCAAGGTCGAAGGTAGTCGCTGGGGATGTGCTTATCAATATTGTTGGGCCTCCACTGGGGCAAGTATCGGTGGTACCACTAATCATACCTGAGGCGAATATTAATCAAGCCATCGCTCGATATCGACCTGTAGCCCCCCTTGGGACTATGTACCTTGCGTATGCATTGATGGCTAAGTCAGTTATCGGCTGGGCCATAAGCCGTGCTAAGACAACAGCGGGGCAATCAAATCTAACACTTGAACTCTGCCGGAATCTTCCTGTCCCATTACCACCCCTTGTGGAACAACATCATATTGTTGCTGAAGTCGAGCGTCGCCTCTCACTTGTTATTGAAGTCGAAGCCCAACTTGAATCCAATCTCAAGCGCGCTGAACGCCTCCGCCAGTCAATATTAAACAAGGCCTTTTCTGGACAACTTATAAATTAGGAGCAACCTGCCATGGTGTTTGATTTTACAAAAGTAAAAGTAAAAAAGAAGGATACCATGCCGGTTGACCCGGTAGAACTTTTTCAAAAGATTAAAGTTTCTGATCCTAATATTAATGACTTATGGTTAGCTCAAGGTGATGCCCTTAGAGCTTGGCACAAGAACAGAGCAAAAAGAGATCTCGGAGTTGTTCTTAACACCGGTGCAGGCAAGACATTAGTAGGGCTTTTGATGGCTCAATCTCTTGTAAATGAAACCCGCGGGAAAATTTTATACGCATGCAGTTCTATACAGCTTGTTGAGCAAACGGAAGAAAAGGCTAAAGGATATGGGCTTGATGTAACAACCCGTGTTCGAGGTGGATATAGTAATGATTTGTTTCTACGTGGACATGCTCCATGTGTCACAACTTACCAGGCGCTATTTAATGGATACTCCGTTTTTTTTAAGGAGGAAATCAATGCTATCATCTTTGATGATGCACATGCTGCAGAGCATCTTCTCCGTGATCATTTTTCAGTAAAGATAACAAGAACTACTTTCCCTTCTTTTTATAGCGCCATAGCTGGACTATTTAAGGATTATCATCATAAAGTTGGAAAGGCAGGAAGTTATGAAGAGCTTGGAGATCCTAGTTGTCGCCGATTGTTCTTAATCCCTCCCTTTGAGGTACAAAGGAATTTTGCTGAACTTACGCGGGTGTTGCATGAGGCTAAATTATCCTCGGAGGTGGAAACGAAATTTGCTTGGGAGCATATTAAAGATCATGTTGATCTGTGTTGTCTATTAATTACAGGTTCTGAAATTACAATCACACCTGCTTTCGTACCTACTCTCTGTCTCCCTTATTTCGGAAAAAAGACTCGCCGTATTTATTTGTCTGCGACACTATCCGCCCCTGATGCTTTCGCGAGAACGTTTGGAAAAGTTCCTGATGAAGTAATTGCGCCAACAACAACTGCTGGAGAATGCGAGCGGTTGATTCTTATTCCTGCCCGTTCAAATCTGGAAGAGGAAGACGTTGTGGTGGCTAAAGAGTTACTTAGTGTTCGCAAAGCACTTATCCTCGTTCCAACATATTTTAGGGCAAATAAATGGGAGGGGTTAGCAATTCCTCCTGCAAGAGAGAAGGTTTCCGATGAAGTCCGGGCATTTAAAGAAAGTGTTGGTACTCCAAAGTTGCTGTTGGCCGCGAGGTACGATGGTGTAGATCTTCCAGGTGATACTTGCCGGGTCATGGCCATAGATGATCTCCCCATGGGTGTTGGTCCACTTGAGAGGTTTATGTGGGAAAATTTGAATTTATCAAACACCCTACGCACAGCCATTGCTTCCCGTGTAGTTCAGAGCTTTGGGCGAATCTCCAGAGGATTAAGTGACCATGGTGTTGTTGTCCTGTCTGGGAGCAGGCTTGTTGATTGGTTGCTAGTGCCGAGAAATGCGGCTACGTTACCCGCATTTTTACAAAAGCAAATACAGTTAGGTTATGAGGTGTCGACAAGAGTTGAGACAATAGATGACCTGAAAGCAGCCATGGATCAGTGTTTAGGGCGGGATAAAGATTGGCAGGATACTTATAGTGATTTTATCGCAAATGCTGAACCATATGATTCAGAAGAAGACCCAGAAAAGCTAACGCGGATAGCAGAGTCAGAGGCCCAATTTGGCAACTATTTATGGAAAAGAGATTATGAGGCTGCGGCTAAGTCTTTAGCTTCGACTTTAGATGATGCTTTTTTATTAAGTGCCAATACAGGTGCCTGGCATTGTCTTTGGTTAGGGTTTGCCCTTGAGCTCCTAAGTGACGCTGATTCTGCAATAGACCTATATTTGCGCGCACATACAAACCAGTACAAAATCCCAGCTTATCCAAGAGATTTAGATAAAACAGAGGGTGAGGGGATACCATCGCAGATTGTCAAGGTTTACGGGGTTATTAAAATTACATCTGAAGGTAAAATTACTTTACCCAAAAATATAAACTCTGGGCTTATCCCTCTCGATGGCAGTGGAACACCCGCACAAACAGAAGAGGCGTTGCGTGTTCTGGGTCAGTTTTTAGGATTAGAATCCAGCCGACCTGACAAGGAATTTGGAACTGGGCCGGATGTGCTATGGACTAGCCCTGGCATGCCTGCTCTATGTATGGAAGTAAAAACCGATAAAGGCCTTGAATCTAAGTATCAAAAAAAAGAAGTCGGTCAATTAAGTGATCATGTCCAGTGGGTTAAAGACAATAGTGAGGCAAAATCTATTATTCCTGTATTTGTTGGTCCTGTTGTTGGCACAACCGAAACTGCAAACCCACCAGAGGATTTTTTTGTTATAAGCCTTGATCAGTTTAAGGTCTTATCTGACCGTTTGGTGGCTGCATTAAATGATTCTGCAAACAAAGCATTACCAATAACCATCCAAGCAAATTTATCGAAAGTGTTTCAGGAAAGAGACTTGATTTGGCCTGGATGTTTTGGTGGGGTTGAGAAACATGTTTTGAAAGATCTTTCATACCCCGTACTCTTTTGAAATGGCGATATGCTTGCCAAAAACTTCATTTAAATGCGTTCAAATTAAATACGAAGATTATGACTGACGCCCAGCTTTGCGAAATGAACATATATTGTGACGAGAGCCGACACACCTCTGATCCAAGTGACGCATTTATGGTTATCGGGGCGATTTCCTGCCCTCGCGAGCAAAAGCGAGAAATTGTTCATCAAATCCATTGCCTGAAAAGAAAATTTAATACTCAGGGTGAATTTGGTTGGAAACGTCTTTCTCCCAACAGACGAGATTTCTATTGGTCTCTTATCGATCTTTTCAAGCAAATTGATTCATTGGCCTTTCGCTGCATTGTTGTTGATAGAAATGAACTTGACCATGGAAAGTACAATATGGGCGATGAGGAACTGGGCTTTTATAAGCTCTACTACCAGATGTTGGTCCATTGGCTTAAACCGGAATGTGCTTACCACATCTACATGGATTGGCAGCAAAACAAGACGCAGGGTAGATTTTCCGACTTGAAATTTTTCCTCCAGCGCAAACTGTCCGGGCGTGCAAAAGTCGCTTGCCTTGAGCCGGTCACCTCAAAGAATCAACCATTGATAGAACTTACCGATTTATTTATTGGTGCTGTTGGCTACGCTTGGAATGATCGCCAGTCTAGTCAGACTAAAGTGGAGTTTTGTAATGAATTGGCTAAGGCCGTTGGTTTTACTCGCCTTAAAGTTGCAACGTGGCGTGACGTTGAAAAGTTCAATATTTTTCATTTTCAGGGGCGTTGATGTATGTCTGAACATCTATGGCCCTTGTTGCGTCTTAAAGCCGACAGCGAAGAGGAATTAATCGAGAAATACAGGCGGGTATTCATCGAGAATTATGTCCGTTCAGCTGACGGAAAAGAAATAGAAATAGATGATTGGCATGGAAACAGAGTCCGGTTTAACGAGCGGATATTTAGACATGCTTTTTCTGAGAGTTCTGATTACCGGTTTGGAGGAGGATTTCACGACAAACCTTTTTCAAAAAAACGAGCAAGGTGCATTTTGTGGATCAAAGAAGTGCTTGCTGCGTCAAAGGGCTCAATAGATCGTCTACACCAGATCCGCTCTGACAGCAGGGGCCGTCCCAAAAAGAGAAGAACACTTGTCGTTATCGAAGAAAGTTATGTTGTGGTTTTGGAAGAGACCCGGAAAAGAGGGGAAATGCTTTTTATAACTGCGTTCCCTGCAGATGCGCAGTATTTGGCAAAAATACGAAGGGAAAGTTCATACATGGAGACAAAAAAAAGCCCCAGTCTTAACGGCGACTGAGGCGCTGCCACGATCCAAAGCCTTAGGCAAAGGGTCAACCGATCCGAAGATCTGTAAATATCATATGAATAATCACTCATTATGTCAATGTGATTTTGTATATACTTTTTTCAAACAAAGACGGAAAGTTAAATGACCCCAGCTAATATCGTTCAAAAACTATGGAACTATTGTAACGTCCTGCGGGATGACGGGATGAGTTATGGTGATTACGTCGAGCAGTTGACGTATCTGCTGTTTCTCAAGATGTCTGATGAGCGGACCAAGGCCCCTTATAACAAGCCGAGCACGGTGCCGAAAGGCTACGACTGGCCCAGTCTGATCAAGAAGGACGGCGATGAGCTGTTTGATCATTACCGCCATCTTTTGGATCAACTAGGTAAGGAAAAGGGTCTGCTGGGGCTGATCTTCAACAAATCCCAGAATAAATTTCAGGATCCGGCCAAGCTACGCCGCCTGCTGGTCGATCTGATCGGCAAGGAAAACTGGTCGGTGATGAGCGCCGATGTCAAAGGTGATGCCTACGAGGGTTTGCTGGAAAAGAACGCCCAGGATACCAAGTCCGGAGCCGGGCAGTACTTCACCCCCCGCCCGCTGATCCAGGCCATGGTCGATGTGGTCCGGCCCAAACCAGGCGAGACCATCTGCGACCCGGCATGCGGCACCGGCGGCTTTTTGCTGGCCGCCCATGAATACATCATTGCCCACAACCCCAATATGACCAAAGAGGAGAAACGCGCCCTCAAGGACACGACCTTTTCCGGCTGGGAGTTGGTTCAGAGCACAGCCCGCCTTTGCGCCATGAACCTGATGCTGCACGGCATCGGCAATAACGGCGGCAAACTGCCCCTGACCGTGGCCGATGCCCTGGCTGCCGACCCCGGCAACCGTTTCGAGATCGTCCTGACCAATCCCCCTTTCGGCAAGAAAAGCAGTACCACCATTATCGGTGAAGACGGCAAGGCTTCCAAGGAGACGGATATTGTCGAGCGGGAAGACTTCTGGGCCACCACCTCCAACAAACAGCTCAACTTTCTCCAGCATGTCAAAACCCTGCTGACGCAACATGGCCGCTGCGCTATCGTGGTGCCGGATAATGTCCTTTTTGAAAGCGGGGCAGGCGAAACCGTGCGCCGTAAACTCCTGCACGATTGCGACGTCCACACCTTGCTGCGCCTGCCCACCGGCCTCTTCTATGCCCAGGGGGTCAAGGCCAACGTCCTCTTCTTCGACAAGAAACCAGCCTCGGAAACCCCGTGGACCAATAAGCTTTGGATCTACGATCTCCGCACCAACATCCACTTCACCCTCAAAACCAACCCTCTAAAACGGGCTGACCTGGATGAGTTTGTCAAAAAATACAACCCAACCAACCGCCAGGACCGCAACGCCACCTGGTCCGAGGATAACCAAGATGGCCGCTGGCGTGCTTACGACTACGAAGAGATCATCAACCGCGACAAAGCCAGCCTCGATATCTTCTGGCTTAGGGACGAATCATTAGAAGATTCCGACAACCTCCCAGAACCCGGCATCATCGCCGCCGAGATCGTCGAAGACCTCCAGGCCGCATTAGAACAGTTCAAAGAAATCGCCGAAGACATGGGAGTGGAAGAATGAAGCAACCCGCGACCATCAAATTATTTTTAGTACATGGGAGCCCAAATGGATTAAGGACAGCCGAGTTGTCAAACTGGTCTGGGAAGGCTGTGTCAGCTCCTCGCACTGAAATATCTTCTCTACTTAATAGAGAGGAACTAGGTAGCCCTGGGTTTTACCTTCTTACCGGGGTTGAGCCTGATTCTGGTGATAGGGCAATTTATATAGGTGAGGCGGAAAACGTTTCCAAACGTTTAAAGGGGCATGCTGGTAAAGATTTCTGGAATTCCGCCACTGTCTTTGTCTCTAAGGATGAGAACTTAACAAAAGCTCATATTCGCTATCTTGAAGGAAAGCTCATTCAAATGGCGACCAATAATGGCTCATCTGTCTTGATGAACTCAGCCAGTAGTGGGGCAAGACTCCCTGAATCTGATGAAGCTGAAATGGATGTGTTTTTGGAAAAGTGTCTACAGCTCCTTCCCGTATTAGGCGTAACTGATTTCAATCCAACCATCGATCCCCAAAGTGATAAAGAGGAATTACTGTATTGTAAAATTAAGGGGCTTACCGCAAGAGGCAAAAGAACAGCAACGGGGTTTGTGGTGTTTACCGGCTCACAAGCCGTATTAGAACATAGAGCTTCAGCGAAAAGCATGAGGATCAAGCGAGAACAGCTAATAGAAAAAGGTCATCTCAAAGAACAAAATGATCATTTAGTATTCACCAAAGATATTGAATTTGGTTCACCAAGCACGGCTGGTGGTGTTGTGAGAGGCGGCAATACAAATGGCCTCATTGATTGGAAAAACAGTAGTGGTAAACAGCTAAAAGAGATCGAAGCAAACGAAACTTAACAGGAGAGGCACTGGGGTCAGTCCACGCTAACTAGCTGAAACTATTTCTAATCATAGCCTAAAACAGGCCTTTTGGGGGCCTATATTGACTTTTTTAAGGCCAAAAAAACAAACATAAGAAAAGGGGTCAGATTTATTTAGGGTCTTTAGCAATCACAGGCACGTCTTGCCTATCAAAAAAAGGGGCCAAGTCCGCTTTTGACTCACCCCTCCGGCAAAATTGCAAATAACCTGCAACCCAACTGATTTTCATTTCCACAACCGATCATCCCCCCGCCCCCTATCTTTCATAGATGTATCGCTTGCTGCATGTACTCGGCCTAAAGTATCTTTTTTTAACTCAGGAAAGTCTACAATGCCAGGGGCGATTCATTAACTCGAAACATATCGAAGGAAATTTCATTAAGGCATTTCAGACTCTACACCTTCAGGATAAAGGCGAGGGAAATAATACCCTGCTATTTTGGCAGGAAAA
>Ga0224496_10002313_pt1 | contig 11379 bp, 14 predicted proteins | sample SF_Jul11_sed_USG_2_FD_168127 | JGI IMG/M metagenome (GOLD analysis project Ga0224496, IMG submission 168127) | Sediment microbial communities from San Francisco Bay, California, United States - SF_Jul11_sed_USGS_8_1 | ecosystem: Environmental > Aquatic > Marine > Sediment | place: USA... | reverse complement strand
GCTCATGTCTCGCTCCTTCTTGAGGGGGCATCATCATGCCCCAACTGAGCAGGAAATCCACTTATCCCAGTTGTTCAGATTTCCGGGGCCACCTCTCTCCTGGATTCCGTTCTTATCGGCTGACCGGTAGCGGGAAAACAGGGCGGGTGCCCGTGGGGTGCCGATGGCGCGGCATGGCCTTCGGGTTTACAGCAACGGGCGCCACTCCTGATAATAGGCCCCTCATGCACCAACCAGCCGATTTAACCGGGCGCATCGAATGATGCTCCCCTGCCGAGCGGCACTGCTGGCCATGTTGGCCGTGCTGGCGTGGTTTGCCCTCACCCCGGCGTTTGCGGCGGAGCCCCTGCGCATGAGCACCACTACCAGCACCGAAAATTCCGGCCTGCTGGAGGTGCTGCTGCCCCCCTTCGAGGAAGCTACCGGCATCCGTGTGGACGTGATCGCGGTGGGCACCGGCAAGGCCCTCAAGCTGGGCGAAAACGGTGACGTGGACGCGGTGTTCGTGCACTCCCGTCCCGCCGAGGACCGGTTTGTGGCCGACGGATTTGGGGTGGGGCGGCGCGACGTGATGCACAACGATTTCGTGTTGATCGGTCCCGCGTCCGACCCGGCCGGAGTGCGCGCTTCTGGCGATGCCGCCCACGGGTTGCGCCGCATCATGGATACCCAGGCCCCGTTCGTATCGCGCGGAGACGACAGCGGCACCCACAAGAAGGAGCGCGCCCTGTGGCGGGCGGCCGGTCGGGATCCGGCGGGGAACTGGTATCTGGAGGCCGGGCAGGGGATGGGCGCGGTGCTGCTGATCGCCGCCGAAAAGCAAGCCTACACCCTGGCGGACCGGGGAACGTATCTGGCCATGCGCGGCAAGGTGGACCTGCCGGTGCTGCTGGAGGGCGACCCGGCGCTGTTCAATCCCTATGGCATCATCGCGGTCAATCCGGCCCGTCATCCGCACGTGCGGCATGATCTGGCGCGAAAGCTGATCGAATTCATCACCGGCCCCCGGGGGCAGGGGATCATCGCCGGATTCCGTATTGACGGGCAGGCGCTTTTTTATCCGGACGCCATGCCGGACGCACAGCCTGCCCGGTAATGGAGTTCCTGTTTGCATCCCTTTCCGCCGCCGCCGGCCTGCTGACCTCCGGGGACCCGGAGGTGACGGGCATCGTCTGGACCTCCCTGTGGATTTCCTCCACCGCCACGCTGCTGGCGGCGCTGCTCGGGGTGCCGCTGGGGGTGGCGGTGGCCGTGGGGCGCTTTCCTGGACGCGGCGCGGTGCTGTTGCTGCTCAACACCCTGATGGCGCTGCCCACGGTGGTGGTGGGGCTGTTCGTCTATGGCCTCATCAGCCGTCAGGGGCCGCTGGGGGAGTGGGGGTTGTTGTTCACTCCGGCGGGGGTGATTATGGGCCAGTGCCTGCTGGCGCTGCCGATTATCGCCAATCTGACGGTTTCAGCCATCGAGGGGCTGGACCCGCGGCTGGCGCTCACCTGCAAAACCCTGGGGGCGGGACTGGCGCGGCGGATGCTGGCGATGCTCTCCGAGGGGCGCGCGGCGGTGATGGCGGCGGTGATTGCCGGCTTCGGGCGGGTGATTGCCGAGGTGGGGGTGGCGATGATGCTGGGCGGCAACATCCGCTGGTACACCCGCACCATGACCACGGCGGTGGCGCTGGAGACCAGCAAGGGGGAGTTCGTGCTGGGACTGGCGCTGGGGATTGCCCTTCTGGTGGTGGCCTTTGGCGTCAACGCCGCCCTGTTCGCCCTGCAACGGAGGGGCACTTGAACGCCTATTCCCTGACCGGCGTGACCCACGGGTATGGTGGCGATCCGGTGGTGCGGGTGCCGGAACTGGTCATCCCGTCCGGATCCTTCACCGCGCTGGTGGGCCCCAATGGCGCGGGCAAAAGCACCCTGCTGCACCTGCTGGCGCTGCTGGCGGTGCCGGACGCGGGGCGTCTGGAGATCTTCGGGCAGCCGGTCACCCGCGCCGGTATCGGGCGCCTGCGGCGGGAGGTGAGCCTGTTTCTGCAACACCCCTATCTGTTCCGCACCAGTGTGGCGCGCAACGTGGCGTGGGGGCTGGATGGATTGGGGCTCGACCGGCGGGGCAAGGCGGAGCGGGTGGATCAGGCGCTGGAGTGGGTGGGGCTGTCGGCGCTGGCCCAGCGCCCGGCGCGCACCCTGTCCGGTGGCGAGGGGCAACGGCTGGCGCTGGCGCGGTTGCTGGCGCGGCGGCCCCGGATCATTCTGCTGGACGAGCCCACCGCCCACGTGGACGATGCCACCACGGTGCAGATCGAGCAGGTGCTGAGCGGCTGGGTGAGGGAGCACGACACCACGGTGGTGCTGGCCACCCACGACGCCGTCCAGGCCGAGCGGCTGGGGGCCACGCGCCTGCGGATGGCGGGGGGGAAGGTTGGCTTCGGATCAAAACAGGGGGAGTCGGGGGCCTGACCCTCACTCGTCGCGGCCCACTTTGCCGCGCATGCGCTTGGCGGCGCCACGCTTTTGTTTGCTGGCCAGGCGCCGCTCCTGGGCGCCCCGGCTCGGGTTGGTCTTTTTGCGGGGGGGCGGAGGGGGTGCGGCGGCGCGGGCAATCAGGTCGCACAGCCGCTCGATGGCGTCCGCCCGGTTCCGTTCGCGGGTGCGGAAGCGGTGCGCGCGCAGGACGATTTCCCCACCGGCCGTGGCGCGGCTTCCCGCCAGCTTGAGCAGGCGTTCCTTGATTCGCTCCGGCAGGGAAGGGGAGGCCGCCACGTCAAAGCGCAGCACCGCCCCGGTGGCCACCTTGTTTACGTTTTGCCCGCCGGGACCGGGGGCGGTCACCCATTGAAAGGAAAGCTCGTCGTCGCCGAGGGAGATGCCGGGGGCGGTTTCGATCACCGGGGTCAGGGGGCCGTCAGGTCCAGCCGGAAGTGGTAGCCGGTGTTTTCCATGTGGTGCGCTTCATAAAAACGGTGGGCGTCCACCCGCTGCAGGCCGGAGTCCAGATGCAGTTGCTCGCACCCGGCGGTGCGGGCGATGTCCGCCAGCCGTTCCAGCAGGTGGCCGCCATAGCCGCGGGAGCGGTGGCCCGAGTCGGTGACCAGATCGTCCACGTACAAAAACCGCCCCCAGGCCAGGTTATCGGCCACCCGGTACCCGGCCACCGCCACCACTTCGCCGCTCACTTCCACAAAGGCCATGCGGTAGCCGCGTTCCATCTGGCGGCGCACGCGGGGGACGAAGGAGTCCGCCTCCAGGTGCGGGCGCAACTGGTGCAGGACGGAGAAACAGCGGGCGATGGCCGAATCGGTCTCGGCGTTGCGGATGATGTGGGGCATGACGGGGTCAGGACGGCTCTTCGAACATGCAGTCGGACACCACCTCGAGCGGCGGCACCCCGTCGCCGGTGCCCAGGGTGGCGCGAGTCAGGCAGATCACGCCGTGGCTGCGCATGGCCACCACATCGGTGCCGGTGAATTCCGGCGCTTCGCTCCAATGCCGGGTGTGCAGGGCTTCAGCCACTGTTTTTAGCGGATCCCCCTGCTTTTCGGAGTCGAACTCCGGCACCGTGATGCGGCACGCCTCCACCTTTGCTCCGGTGCGCGGATGGGCCACCGTGGCGGTGCCGCGCTCCACATGGGCGAAGCGGTACACCCCCAGCACCTCGGCCACTTCGCTGCATGCGGCCTGCACCATGGGCGGCATGTCGGTTTCCGTATATCCCCCCGCGGAACACGCGGCCAGAACCGGAATACAGACCGCCACCCCGACCATTTGGATCATTCGCCAGCGGATCAAGCGCCGTCCTCCGTGAAGATGGAACCGGCGGAAAACCCGCCGGACGGCTCCCACTATAGCGGATTTTCCCTCCGGCCCATACGGTTATGGACCCTGTGCATGGCGAAAACCGGGTGGCGTCCCCCACGCACCTAGCCCACGCGGGCGCGGCTGACCACCGGGTTGGGCGGATGGGTCCGGTTGCTGAGGATCACCGGGTCGGCAACCTCTCCACAGTTCAGGCATTGCCACCCGTCAAAGGTGTGAAGTCCCTCATCGCCTCGCAAGTCGAAAAACCGCGAGGCAATCATCCAGGCATTGCATCGTGGGCATCTCACGGTGTACCCCCCTTTTGGATCACCTTGTTGTGCCGATTTGCCGTTTAGGCAAATAGAGTTGTTAGTTCGATTTAAGCGTGCCGAATCGACTTCCGCAATAGGGGAAAACCCGTATTCCAACCTGTGAACGGACCCGGAGGGGGGCAGCCCTGACGGGACTTTCGAGTTCTACTCGGACCCGGTGGCCGTGCTCGGCGGAAGGTCCGTGTCGCGCGGGGTCCAGGCGACGGGGCCGCGAATGTGCACGTCGCGCTGGGGAAAGGGAATTTCGATGTCGTGTTCCCGGAATTTGTCCCAGATGCGCAGGTAGATGTCGCTCTGCACGTTGCCCATGCCCGCCACCGGATCGTTGATCCACACCCGCAGTTCCAGATTCACCGCGCTGTCGCCGAATCCGGTCACCAGGGCGTTGGCCACCGGGCTGTCCAGGGTGCGCGGGCATTCGGCGGCGGCCTCTTTCATCAGCTCCAGCGCATGGCGCAGGTCGGCGCTGTAGGACACCCCGACCGGGATGCGCATGCGCACGTCGTTGTTGGAGTAGGACCAGTTCTCCACCCGCTCGGTGATCAGCGTTTCGTTGGGGATCAGGTGTTCCTTGCCGTCGCGGGTGACCAGCGATACGTACCGGGCGGACAGGTTTTTCACCCAGCCGTAGGTCTGCCCCACCACGATCACGTCTCCGGGTTTGATGGAGCGGTCGGCCAGCAGGATGATGCCGCTGATGAAGTTGGACACCACCTTCTGCAGACCGAAGCCGAGGCCGACACCCACCGCGCCGCCAAATACGGTCAATGCGGTCATGTCGATGCCCAGGGCGTTCAGGCCGAGCAGGAAGGCGAAGCCCACCAACCCGATGTGCAGCAGCTTGCCGAACAGCACGCGCATGGAGGGCGACAGGCTGGTGATGGTGTTGATCTGTTTTTCCGCGACCCGCGACAGCAGGTTGGCCCCGGCGATGAACAACCCCAGAATCACCAGGCCGGTGAGTACCGAGAGCACGGATACGTGGGTTTCGCCCACGGTCACCCCCAGGGCGTCCAGCGCCTTGAGCAGGGGGGTGAGCAGACCGGTGAGCTCCAGTGCGGCGGCGCCCCAGGCCGCCCCGGCCAGCATGCGCGCCATGCGCGGGCGGCGCACCAGCATGGTGGACCCCAGGCGGATGGCGATCCACGCCAGAGACAGGGTGACGGCCGCGGCCGTGAGGCCGGTGGACAGCCCCACGGCGCGCGCAATCGGCACGTAGAGCCAGAACAGAAACAGGCTGACGGTGGGAAACAGCACGTCGGACACGCCGTGCAGCACCGAACCGATCAGGCGCGACGTCTGCTCGTCGCCGATCCGGTCCAGCCGTCTGGCGCCAATGCGCGTGGCCACCCAGGCCGTGGCCAGGGAAAACACCACCCACCCAGCCTGGGCCACCGTCTGCGGGTCCAGCAGGTTGGTCCGGGCCCACAGGAGGACGGTGTCGGTCAGTTCGGCAAGCGGTAGCACGGGCGGCTCAGGCGGGGCCCATGTCGACGTGGCATCCGCCGGCGATGCGGCGGGCACGGATGTCGCGTGGCCCGGATGAAACGGTGATCGCACCGCAGACGACGATATGGCGCATGCAAGCCCTCCCGTGGCAAGGGCTTCAGCATAGCGTTACCGCGGGGCGCGCGGCAACGGCAGGTTTTTAAAATGGAATGGGGGAAGGGTTACGGTGCGACCGCGAGCCCGATGAAGTGGCGGCCGCCGTCGGTCACCATGTTGGTCGGGCCCACCGAAACGTGCGCCGTACCGCTGGCGCAGGCGGCCAGCAGCAGAGCGGCGGCCAGTGGAAACAGTGTAATGCGGATCCGGTTCATATCAATCGTTCCCTGTTCCCCTACCCGGTACGGTGTATTTCGTTTCGGATAAAAGTGAACAAATAATAAGCGTTAAGTTGCGAGGTGCGCGCCGCGGCGGGTGCACTGTTTGCCGAACCGGCGCGGACGTGCTATTTGTAAAGGCGTTATTCGGCGCACTGCTTTAGCGGGTGGGTAGCGCCGGGCGGGGGCGGAAATGGCGTTCCCCGCCGGATTGGGCGGTGACCATGGATCACGACGAACGGCAGGGGGGGTATGGACGGCCGCACACCCGCTGAAAACGACATTCTGGTGCGTGTCCGGTCCGCGCGGTTGCGTGGCCTGTATGCGTCGCTGCCTTCGGCGCTGGCCGTGGGGCTGGTGAACGCGGGGGTGCTGGCCGCCGTGCTGTGGCCGCAGGTGGCCCCGGAGCGATTGGGCGCGTGGCTCGGTGCGGTGGTGCTGTTGACGCTGCTGCGTCTGGTCCGGTTGGGCGGCGCCGTGCGGGCGCTGGAGGGGGCCGACACCGCCTCTCTGCATCAAAGCGAACGCCGTTTTGTGATCCACACGGTGATTTCCGGCGCCATCTGGGGTTCCGTGTCGGTGCTGGCGTTTCCCGCCGAATCCATTCCCCACCAGACATTCATGGCGTTTATTCTGGGTGGGCTGTCCGCTGGCGCGGTGACCACACTGCCTTACTTCCAGCGGCCGGTTCAGCTGTTTTTGTTGTTGACGATGGCTCCCCTGTGCATGCGCCTGGCTCTGACCGGTGAGTCCCTGGGCATAATCATGGGCGGCATGCTGTCCCTGTTTCTGGTGATGCTGCTGGTTACCCTGCGGCGGATGCATGCCGGGGTGATGGAAACCATCCGCCTGCAGGTGGAAAACACGGTGCAGGCGGAGGCGCTGGACACCTCCCGTCAACGGCTGGAACTGCACCACCGCAATACCCCGCTGGGGGTGATCGAATGGGATACGAACGGTCGCGCGGTGGCCTGGAATCCCGGAGCGGAGCGGATTTTTGGATTCACCCGGGCCGAGATGATCGGCCAGACCTGGGAACGCCTTATCCCCGAGAGCGCCCGGCCCCAGGTGGCGGAGGTGGCCAGGGCCCTGCTGGCGCAACAGGGCGGGCAGCGCAGCACCAACGCCAACGTGACCCGCGACGGCCGGCCGATCCGCTGCGAGTGGTACAACACGCCGCTGGTGGACGAACACGGCCGCGTGTTCGGCATCGCGTCGCTGGTGGAGGACGTGACCGAGCGCCAGCTTTCGGAAATTGCCCTGCGGGAAAGCGAGGAACGCTTCCGGCAGGTGGTGGAGAATGCCGGGGACGCCTTCTTCCTGCACGACCCGGAGGGACACTTCGTGGACGTGAACGGGCAGGCGTGTGCCGGTCTGGGCTACAGCCGGGAAGAGCTGTTGTCCATGCACGTGTCCCAGGTGGAGGTGGGGGCGGACCCGGAAGCGCTGGCCGAACTGTGGCCGCGCATGGAAAAGGGCGAAACCGTCACCATCCAGGGGCAGCACCGGCGCAAGAATGGCGACACCTTCCCGGTGGAAGTGCGCCTGAGCATGCTGGAGCGCAAGGGCCACAAGCTGCTGGTGGCGCTGGCCCGCGACGTGAGCGAGCGCCTCGCGGCCCAGGAGGCGATCCGTGCCAATGAGGAGCGGTTGCGCTTCCTGCTCGGCGAGGCCCCGGTGGTCATCTACACCTGCTCCCTGGAGGAGAACTATCCGGCCACCTACATCAGCCCCAACATCCGCCAATTGATGGGCTTTTCGCCGGAAACCTTTCTGGCCGATCCCGGCTTCTGGGCCAGCGGCATTCATCCGGAGGACCGGGAACGGGTGTTCCGCGAACTGGGTGGCCTGTTCGAGCATGGTACCCACGAGCACGAATACCGCTTTCGCAAACCGGACGGCAGCTACGTCTGGGTGCACGACGAATTAAGGCTGGTGCACGACCCGGAGGGTCGCCCGCTGGAGATCATCGGCTACTGGGCCGATGTGAGCCGCCGCAAGGAGGTGGAATTCGCCCTGGTGGAGGCACGCCGCGAGGCAGAGCACGCCAGCCAGGCCAAAAGCCGGTTCCTGTCGCGCATGAGCCACGAACTGCGCACGCCGCTGAACGGTATTCTCGGCTTCGCGCAACTTCTGGAAATGGATGAGGAGGCCCTCAACGATTCCCAGCGTGACGGCGTGAAACACATTCTGTCCGGCGGCAATCACCTGTTGAACCTGATCAACGACCTGCTCGATCTGTCCAAGCTGGACATCGGCGAGCTGTCCTTGTCGCTGGAACCGGTGCCGCTGGACGACGCACTGGCCTCCTGCCGCAGGCTGGTGGAACCCATGGCCAAGCGGCGCGAAGTGCACGTGCATGGGGCCACCGGTGGTGGCCTGTGGGTGCAGGCCGACCATGTGCGGCTCAAGCAGGTGCTGCTCAACCTGTTGTCCAATGCGGTCAAATACAACCGGGTGGGGGGCGAGGTGGAGATCGGCGTGGAGGCGTCCGGCGGCCGGGTGCGCATTCTGGTGCGCGATACCGGACCCGGCATCGACCCGTCGTTCCGGGACGAACTGTTCGAGCCGTTCCGGCGTGCCCTGCCCACCGAGGAACTGGTGGAGGGGACCGGCATCGGCCTGTCCATCAGCCGCAAGCTCATGGAGCGGATGGCGGGGGAAATCGGGTTCGAGAGCCCGCCGGGGCGCGGTTCCACCTTCTGGGTGGACCTGCCAGCGGCAGGCAGGCACGAACTGGACGATGCGCGGCCCGTGATCATTTCCCGCCAGGGGATGCCGGATTTGCAGATGCCCCTGACGGTGTTGCAGGTGGAGGACAACCCCTCCAACCGTCAGTTGATGCAGGAGATTCTGGCCAAGGTGCCGCACGTTACCCTGCATTCGGCGGTGAACGGCGAGGACGGGATCGCCATGGCCCGCGACGTGAACCCGGGTCTGGTGCTGCTGGACATGAACCTGCCCGACATGACCGGTTTCGACGTTTACCGGCGGATCCGCGAGCACGCGGATCTCAAAACCGTGCCGGTGGTGGCGGTGAGCGCCGACAGCATGCCGGATCAGGTGGAGCGGGCGTTGAACACCGGGTTTGACGCCTACCTGTGCAAGCCGTATCAGGTGCGCGGGGTGCTCGAGGTCATCGAGCGGGTGTCGGCGGCGAGGCTGGCCGCTTCCTCGCCCGAGTAGCACGCCAGCCGTGGCGGCGCCGTCATGTGGCGCCGGTTTCCCTCACAACGTGATTTTATGATGCGCCGCGGAACCCCTGGGCGCGGGCGTTGGCGGCTGCCGGGGCCGCGTGTGCGGCGTCCGCCAGCAGCAGGGCGTCCCGCGCCAGCGTGTTGCCGGGAAACGCCTGGGCCACCTCCCGCCACACGGCCACGGACGCGGTGGCGTTGCCGGTTTGCAGGTGGGAGTGGGCGATGCACATGAGGGCCATCTCGCGGAGCCCGTACCGGGACAGGGACAGCAGAACCCAGGCCCGGTGACGGTCCACAAAGGGGTGGCGCTCGAAGAAGGCGGCCGCCGCCTTGAAGTCTTCAATGGCTGCCTTGTGGGCACCCGCGTGGGCCTTGTAGAGGCCCAGGAACAGCCGTGGCGCGGCCACCAGATGGGCCAGCGGCGGATAGATCATGATGGGCACCAGCAGGCCCCCCAGCAGCAGCGCCACGGGCACGATGCGCAGGTTGAACAGCAGCACCAGGTTGCCGCCATCGCGCCATGCGGCCACGGGGGTGTTGAGGTGGGGGAATTTCCACATGATCACCCCCAGCAGCACCAGCCCCCACAGCACGCCGATACTCACCTGCGCCGCAATGGCCCGCGGGCTGGGGCGGAACACGGGCGGTATGGGGTGAGGCGGTCGCATGGGGTGATGGCAGCCGGGATGGGCGTGGCCTCCTATCGGCCGTTTCGGGCGCCGGGATGAGCCCAGGTCACCCCCTCCGCCGGTGGGCCTTGAATGTGTTTATAACACATTGAAAATATGTGAAAAAATACCTTCAAATCTGCCCCTGAGTATGACCCTTGTCATGGGCAAAACCCTACCGATCCGGCATATTTAATGTATGGAGAAACGTAATCGCATACGGTGGAACGGCGCCCTTGCCAGGGTGCCCCTGAACGGCCACTTGGAAGGTCAGGCGGTGACGTGTCCGCGCTGTGACGGGACCATGATCGGCGAGCGGTACACGGACCTGCTGGACGACACGGGCCAGCTTCGCGTCAACATGTGGCGCTGCCTCACCTGTGGTGAGGTGTGCGACCCGGTGATTCTGGCCAACCGGGCGCGGCGGCCGGAAATTGTCAGCACGCGCTCGGTTCCCAAGCGGCGTGTGGGGCGCCCGAAAAAGAAGGTGTCGTAAGGCGGCGGACAGGAGATGGGTCCCGTTGGGGGATGTGCGCCGCCAAGGCGCTTTTTTTTGTCCTGAAACCGCTTGCGGTTGCCGATAAGGAGACGGGCGCGCCAATTCGTAAACGGACACTTACGCCTGCCGTTTACCAGCCGGAGGGCGACATTGTGGACTGTCCGCGTTGCAACGGAACGATGATCGAGCAGGAGTTCACCGACATCCTGAACGACAGCGGCCGCATTCATGAAGAGATGTGGCGCTGCATGACCTGCGGTGAGGTGTGCGATCCGGTGATCCTGGCCAACCGGGCGCGGCGCCCGAAGGTGGAGCAGACCCAGCGCGGGCGCACCCGCAAGCCGGTGAATCGCAAAAAGGCCTCCTGACCCCCCGCGCGGAAGGCGCGGTTCGCGTGCCTGAAGATCAGAGGCCCGGCAGGTCGGGAAGAGCGGCCAGCACCGTGGTCACCCCCATGGCGAATCCGCAAAAGAAAACGATAAACGCGAACGTGGTGTTGTTTTTCTGGTTGTCCATCTTTCCCCCCGGAAAGTGAGTCGGCCTGGTGTGCTTTCTTCCCGCTGTCAGGTGCCCGGGGCACCCCCCTGTTACTTTTTTATCGGACTTTTAAAAATCCGTCTGTAGGGGGAAACACGGATATCGCTTAATTTTCCGGTTAAATGTTTGCAACGTGCTGTTTTTTAATCGGAAAATAATTTTCGATGGGGGTGTTGCGGGGGATTTCCGTGGGGTGCGGGGTGCCCGTGGGTGGCCTGCTTGCGGGGCGTGGCGCGGGGCCGTTTGGGGGGCTATGTCAAAGAGCGGGGTGGGAGGTTTGGTTTATTAGGGGGATGACCCTGGTGGTCTGGTTTTGTCGTTCATCTATATGGATGGTTGGGTGGGGTGGGGTGCATGGGTCCGATCCTGCTTCTTTCGTTTCTTCCATGACCTTTCCGGCCCCCCAATCCCCATCCCTTATCCCCCGGAGGGGGACAAGGGGGTGTGCTGCGCGCACGGCGGTATGTGACTGTAGAGGGTTGATTGGAGCTCTTTCGGTGGAAATGACCAGCCGCCTTGCGTTCTG
>Ga0224496_10002312_pt1 | contig 11380 bp, 9 predicted proteins | sample SF_Jul11_sed_USG_2_FD_168127 | JGI IMG/M metagenome (GOLD analysis project Ga0224496, IMG submission 168127) | Sediment microbial communities from San Francisco Bay, California, United States - SF_Jul11_sed_USGS_8_1 | ecosystem: Environmental > Aquatic > Marine > Sediment | place: USA... | reverse complement strand
GATTGCCCAATTTGGTCGGGTAGGTGGGCGGGGCGCCTACTGCTGTAATAATCCGCGCTGTTTGCGGAAGCTTTTCCGGAGCAAGAAACAATTCACGCGGGCATTTCGCGTTGACGATTTCCGGTGGAGCGAAGAGTTGAAGGCATTTTCGGGAGTGAATGATGAGTAAGATCAGGGTTTACGAGTTGGCTAAAGAGGCTGGAATAGACAGCAAGGTCTTGACGGCTAAACTCAGGGAACTGGGATATGACGTGAAGGCTTACAATTCTACTCTGGACGAGGATGTCGCCGACGAGATTCGTAAACGGGTGATCGGCCGAGAAGAGTCGGCGGCGACCTCCGGGCGGGAGAGCGAGGCTGTTGAGGTCGTAACGGAAGTGATCACCGAGGAAAATGTGGACGAGCAAATCTCCACCGAGGAGAAGCGTATCCAGCGCAAGGGACAGACCACCATCATTCGTCGTCGAACTCGTACCGTGGCGGTTGAGCCGTCGGGAGAGGAGGAGACGGAGGCGCCCGCGCCCGTCGTTCCCCAGGAAGAAGAAGTGGTACCCGCACCGGCAGTGGCAGCGAAGCAGGAAGCGGCAGCCGAGGCGGAGGCCGTTGTTGCACAAGAGTCGGAGGAAGCCGAAGACGTTGTCCCGCCGGCGGAGTCCCCCGCAGCGCCTGAAACAGCGGCTCCGGTCGAGGAGCCGGCCCCGGCCCCGATTGTGGCTTCTGCTGACGAGGCGGCCGCTCCGGCGGCAGAGGCCGTCGCAGAGGTCGTCGAGGAGCCACCTGCCCGGCCCCATAAGGGGTTGGCCCGGGTGATCAAGCGTGCGGCCGTGGTTATTCCCGTGGAGGAGACACCCGCGGCAAGGCCGGCTCGGGCCGAGAAGCCCAAGCGGAAACCGGCGGCCACCGCCGCCGGGGCTGACGCGACGCCTGCCGGCCCGGTGGATGCGGCCAAAAAGGGCAAGAAGGGCAAGCGCTTCGTTGAGTTCCGCGATGCCGCCGATTCCCGTGGGGAGCGTGGCAAGAAGGGCGTTGGCAAGCGGCAGGGTGGTGTTGAGCTCGATGTCGATGATGTCCGGGAGTTGGGCGGCCGGATTTCCGCTGCCGGGGTGCGGCTGCGCGGCCGGCGCGGAGGTGGACCCAAGCGGAAAAAGCATGCCGCGGCCATGGAGGTGGCCGAAACCAAGGCGATCAAAAAGCGGATCAAGGTATTTGACACCATTTCCGTGGGTGATTTCGCCCACCGTATGGGGGTCAAGGCCAGCGAGGTTATTGCCAAGCTGATGGGCCTTGGAGTGATGGCCACCCTGAACCAGGCCCTGGATGTGGATACCGCCACCCTGGTGGCCACCGATTTCGGCTACGAGGTTGAGCAGGGAGTAACTGAAGAGCAGATCGTTCTCGGCCTGGAGGATCAGGAAAGCGGCGGCGAAGAGGTTGCCCGGCCGCCGGTGGTTACGGTCATGGGGCATGTTGACCATGGCAAGACCTCCATCCTCGACGCCATCCGGAAGACCGATGTGGCGGCAGGCGAGGCGGGCGGCATTACCCAGCATATCGGCGCTCATTATGTGCGTTCCTCGCAGGGTGACGTGGTCTTTCTCGATACCCCGGGGCATGCCGCCTTTACCGAGATGCGTTCGCGCGGCGCTAAGGTGACCGACGTTGTCGTTCTGGTGGTGGCCGCCGATGACGGGGTCATGGATCAGACCAAGGAGGCGATCAACCACGCTCGCGCCGCCGGCGTGCCCATCGTGGTTGCGGTCAATAAGATCGACAAGGAAAATGCCAAACCCGAGCGGGTGATGCGGGAGCTTGCCGAGTTTAACCTGGTGCCCGAGCAGTGGGGCGGCGACACTATTTTCTGCGAAACGTCGGCCAAGCAGAATATCGGTATCGAGGAGTTGCTTGAGCAGATTCTGTTGCAGGCCGAGGTTCTGGAGTTGAAGGCCGACCCCAACCGCAAGGCGCGTGGTTGGGTGGTGGAGGCCCAACTTCACAAGGGCCGCGGCCCGGTGGCCACCGTGCTTATTCAGCACGGCACCCTGCGGGTGGGCGATGTCTTTGTCGCCGGGCTCCATTCCGGCCGGGTTCGATCGTTGCGAAACGACAAGGGCGAGTTGGTGCAGGAGGCTGGGCCGGCCATGCCCGTCGAGGTTCAGGGGTTGGGCGGCGTGCCCCAGGCCGGTGATGAGTTTATTGTCGTCACCGACGAGAAAATGGCCAAGAGCGTCAGCGCCGAGCGGCAGATGAAGAGCCGGGAAAGCGAACTGGCGAGCAGCTCAAAGATCTCCCTCGATAATCTCTTCGAGCGCATGCAGGAAGCCGAGGTCAAGGAGTTGCGGGTGGTCATGCGTGCCGACGTGCAGGGAACCCTGGAGGCCTTTGGCGAGGCGCTCACCAACTTGAGTACCGACGCGATCAAGGTGAGGATCCTGCATCAGGGGACCGGTACCATCATCGAGTCGGATATCCTGCTGGCCGCGGCCTCCGATGCCCTGGTGATCGGCTTCAATGTCCGTCCCAACACCAAGGTTCAGGAACTGGCCAAGAACGAGAGGGTGAACATTCGGACCTACGACGTCATCTATCACGCCCTGGAGGATATCGAAAAGGCGATGATCGGCATGCTGGAGCCCACCTTTGAGGAGGAGGTCATTGGCAGCGTCGAGGTGCGCGATACCTTCCATGTTCCCAAGGTCGGCACCATCGGTGGTTGCTATGTGACCAACGGCAAGGTGGAGCGCAATGCCCAGGTGCGGGTGCTCCGTGACGGCGTGGTGCTTTACACCGGCAAGATTTCTTCTCTGAAGCGTTTCAAGGATGACGCCAAGGAGGTCCAGTCCGGCTACGAGTGTGGCATGGGTATCGAGAACTACAACGACATCAAGGTCGGCGACGTCTTTGAGGTTTTTGTCATGAAGGAGGTCGCCGGCACCCTGTAAGGCTCTCTTTGGCCGGAAAGAGGAGCGAGGCTTCGCCGTCTTGCTTTGGAAATTTGTTGGCCCCGTAATGAAGAGCAACAGCGTGCAGCGGACTGTGCAGTGAAGAAGACCAAAGAGATAGCATTGCCCATTGGGCTCGGTCAGCGTCCCAAGCGGCGTCCGGCCCGGGTGGCGGATATGATTCGGGAAGAACTGGCCCTGCTGCTCCTCAACGGCATCAAGGATCCGCGGTTGCTCAACGTTACCGTGACCAGGGTTTCCATGACCTCGGATTTGAAGCAGGCGGTGATTTACTACAGCGTCCTGGGCGGAGCCCGTGAGCAAAGGGATGCCGAAATCGGCTGGACGCGGGCCAAGGGCTTCATCCGCAGCCGCCTGGCCAGTAAGCTGCAGCTTCGGTATGCTCCGGAGCCGGTGTTCAAGCGCGATATGGACGTGGAAAAGCATGCCGAGATCGAGCGGCTGCTGGCGAAAATCAAGGAGGAAGACAATGAGCCGTCCCCTTGACCGGATTGTGGATATCCTGCGTGGCGCCAAGCGGGTGCTGCTGGTCACCCACATCCATCCCGATGGCGATGCCCTGGGCTCCCAGCTTGGCCTTGGTTTTATTCTCGAAGCCATGGGGAAGGAGGTTTTCCTCTACGGCGAGAGCGCGATTTCCCATCTGTACGATTTCCTGCCCGGTGGCGAGAAACTGCGGACCGAATTGCCCCCCACCGGCCAGTTTGACTGCGCGGTGGCGCTGGACTGCGGCGACTGTTTCCGGCTCGGCCTGCAGCGGGAAACGCTGCTCACGGCCACCCCATTCGTGGTCATCGACCACCATGCCGGTCACCAGGAATTCGGCTGTCAGCGCTGGGTGGACGCCAAGCGCGCCTCCACCGGCGAAATGGTCTATGATCTGGCCATAGCCTTGGGGGTGGAGCTCAGCTATGAGGCGGCCTACTGTCTGTACACGGCCATTGTTTCGGATACTGGGTCGTTCAAGTATTCGTCCACCACTGCCGATACCTTCCGGGTGGCTGGCGCCCTGCTCGGCAAGGGGGTGAAGCCCTCGGAGGTGGCGGGCAAGCTGTTTGATAATTTTTCGGTGAACCGGCTGCGGTTGATGACTGATGTCCTTGAGACCCTGACCCTGCACGCCGATGACCGGCTGGCCCTGATTACCGTCTCCCAGGAGATGTTGGCGCGGACCGGCACCGAGATGGCCGATACCGAAACATTTATCAATTATCCCCGTTCGCTGCATACGGTGAAGGTGGCGGTTTTTATTAAGGAAGGGCCGGAAGGCATGGTTTCGGTGAGCATGCGTTCCAAGGGCACCGACTGTGACGTGGCTGTCCTGGCCGCCCGTTTTGGTGGCGGCGGCCATCGCAACGCCGCCGGGTGCAAGTGGGCGGAATCCACCGTCGAGGCGGTGCGGCAACAACTGTTGCCGGAGCTGTTGACCATGGTGGGCGTCTGCTGATGGGTGGTGCCGAACAGCCGGGGATGATGACCATGCCGGTATCTTCTGTCCTGCCGTCGGTCGAGGCGCTGGATGCGGTTGAGGCCGGGGTGTTTTTGATCGACAAGCCAGCTGGCCCCACCTCCTTTCGGGTGGTACAGCAGGTGCGGCGGGCGCTTTCGGTCAAGAAGGTGGGCCATGCCGGCACTCTGGATCCCTTTGCTTCGGGGCTGCTGATTCTCTGCGCCGGGCGTCCCGCCACCCGGATCATCGACCGGTTGATGGGGGGAGAAAAGGAGTACGAAGCAACCCTGCGACTGGGTGTCGAAACCGACACCTTGGATCTGGAGGGAACGGTGGTGGCCCAGCGGCCGGTACCGCCCCTTGACCGGGCCACGGTGGAGGCCTGTCTGGCCGGTTTTGTGGGTGAGCAGTTGCAGACGCCGCCCCGTTTCTCGGCCTTGAAGCACAAGGGGAAGCCCCTTTACTATTACGCCCGCAAGGGCGTGGAGGTGGTCAAGGAGCCCCGGCGGATCGTGATCCACCAACTGCGTTGTCTCGGTATTGAGCGCGAGGCTATCTCCTTTCGGGTTTGCTGCTCCAAGGGCACCTATGTGCGGACCCTGGCCGCCGATATCGGCACTGCCCTGGGCTGCGGAGCGCATTTGATTGCATTAAGACGCTTGCGAAATGGTCCGTTTTCCGTTAAAGATGCGCTGCCTGGCGATGGCCTCAATGATCGCGAGCAAGCTCGGGAGCTGCTGGAGGCGCACCGGATGAGTGTCGACCAGGCCCTGGCCCGGCTGACAGGCTAACGGCGGGTGCAGAGTTGAGCTATTTAAGGGGCAATGGGTCTGGCGCTTTGCCTGGCAACGGTGCTCCCCTTGAATTTGGGACAGTGATCCTGCCTGGGTCACCTATTTTTTTGACTAGTGCTAATTTGAAATAAATGTTTATAATCAGGTCGCTATTGGCCTGGATGAGCAAAATTATTGCAGGAGGTTGACTGTGACACTTCACGCTGAGCAAAAGCAAGAAATTATTAGTAAATTTGCAACCCACGACACCGACACCGGTTCTCCGGAGGTTCAGGTTGCCCTGTTGAGCGAGCGGATTACCTATCTGACCGAGCACTTCAAGACCCACAAGAAGGATCATCATTCCCGGCGTGGTCTGCTGAAACTGGTCGGTCAGCGTCGTTCGCTGCTCAACTATCTGAAGAACAAGAACGTTGACAAGTACCGTCAGCTGATCCAGGAACTGGGCATCAGGAAGTAGTTCGGTTCATCGCTTGTTCGAGTTTCGCATTCCCCGTGCGCATCTTTCCTGCCCCCTGCCGGGCAAGATGGATGAGCCGGGGAATTTCGTCGTTCTCGGCCCTTGGGGTGCGGGCATCGTTTCCACTTTGTTGTCGGGGGCGCTTGGTCGCTGCGGGGCGGAACGGTTGCCGGCGGCCCAGGGGTGTGCCGGATGGATTTTTTTGGTCGCGCGGGTTTTCTCTCCATGGGGGGGGCGAATCGGCGCGGTCGTATTACCGCCGTTGCCAAGGGGTAACGGTCGGATGCAGGCTGCCGAGGGGTGGCGTAAGGAGAATGAATGTTTAAGCAAGTAGAAGTTGAAGTTGGTGGTCGGACGCTGACCGTTGAAACCGGTCGTCTCGCCAAGCAGGCTCATGGTTCCGTTCTGGTGACCTACGGCGGCACCGTTGTGCTGGTCACCGCCACCAGGGCGCAGGAGGCCAGGGATAATGTCGATTTCTTGCCCCTGACCGTGGAATACCAGGAGCGAATGTATGCGGTGGGCCGTATCCCGGGCAGTTTTTTCCGGCGTGAAATCGGCCGGCCCAGCGAAAAAGAGACCCTTTCCGCCCGCTTCATCGATCGGCCTCTGCGGCCGCTGTTTGCCGACGGTTATCAGTACGAGACCCAGGTGATTGCCACCACCTTTTCCGCCGATCAGCAGAACGATCCAGACATGCTGTCCATGATCGGCGCCTCCTGTGCGCTTACCATCTCCGACATTCCCTTCCATGGCCCCATTGCCGGCGTCCGGGTTGGTTACATCGACGGTGAATACGTCTTGAATCCCACCAAGGATCAGATGGAGCATTCCCGTCTCGATCTGGTGGTGGCTGGTTCCCGCACCGCAGTGGTGATGGTGGAGGGCGGCAGTGATTCGCTCTCCGAGAGCGAGGTACTGGAAGGCATCTATTTCGGTCATGCCAGCCTGCAGCCCATTCTCGATATTCAGGAAGAATTGCGGGCCGCGGTGGGCCGCGCCAAGCTCGAGGTGACGCCGCCCGTGGTGAATGAGGCCCTGAAGGCCCGGGTGGCAGAGATCGCCACCGAGGGTATGCACAAGGTGATCACCACCGTCGACAAGATGGAGCGTACTGCCGCTTACCGCGAACTTGTCGAGGCAGTGCTGCCCCAGCTCGGCGAGGAATACGCCGACGCGTTGGGCGAGGCCAAGGGCTATTTGAGCAGCCTGAAGAAAACCATGATGCGTGATCGTATCGTCAAGGATCAGTGCCGCATCGACGGCCGCCGTTTTGACGAAATTCGGCCCATCTCCAGCCAGGTGGAGGCGCTGCCCCGCACCCACGGCTCGGCCCTCTTCACCCGGGGCGAGACCCAGGTCATGGTCACCGCCACCTTGGGCTCCACCCAGGACGAGCAGCGGATGGATACCCTGTATGGCGATACCTTCAAATCCTTCATGCTCCATTACAACTTTCCCCCCTACTGCGTGGGCGAGTGCCGGTTTTTGCGCGGCCCCAGCCGTCGTGACATCGGTCATGGGGCGCTTGCCGAGCGGTCGCTGCGGGCGGTGCTGCCCAAGGACGACAGCTTCCCTTACACCATCCGGATTGTTTCCGAGGTGCTCGAATCCAACGGCTCCTCCTCCATGGCCACCGTCTGCGGCGGCTCCCTGGCCCTGATGGACGCTGGCGTGCCGCTGCGCAAGCCGGTTTCCGGTGTGGCCATGGGGTTGATCAAGGAAGGCGACCAGGTGGTGGTTCTTTCCGATATCCTTGGCGACGAGGACCATCTTGGCGATATGGATTTCAAGGTCACCGGCACCGACGAGGGGATCACCGCGCTGCAGATGGACATCAAGATCGAGGGCGTCTCCCGCGAGATCATGCAGCAGGCCCTTGACCAGGCCAAGGCGGGCCGTCTCCATATTCTCGGCAAAATGGCCGAGACCATGGCCGAGTCCAGAAAGGAAGTGCCTGACCACGCGCCCAAAATATTCCACATGCAGATCAACCCGGACAAGATCCGTGATCTCATTGGCCCGGGCGGCAAGGTCATCAAGGGGCTCACCGCTGAATTCGGGGTTAAGATCGACGTCGAGGATTCCGGCAAGGTGATGATCTTTGCTCCTTCCGGCGATGTTGCCAAGCAGGTGGTGGCCAAGGTTGATGAGCTCACCAAGGAAGCCGAGATCGGCAAGATCTACAAGGGCACGGTCCGCAAGATCATGGATTTCGGCGCCTTTGTCGAGATCATGCCCGGTACCGACGGCCTGGTTCACATCTCCGAGCTTGAGAACCGCCGCGTTGAGAAGGTCACCGATGTGGTCAAGGAGGGTGAGGAGATAATGGTCAAGGTTCTCAACATCGATAACAACGGCAAGATCCGTTTGAGCCGCAAGGCCGCCATGGAAGAGCAATCTTCCTGATCCCGCCTTGATGAGGTAACTGTTCAGCAGTACGGCTCCGCGCCGCAGGCTTGGGGTGCTCGTGCGCCTGCGGCACTGCTGAATGGTTACAGGCCGGGGCGATTCGCCTTTTTCGTCCCAAGCGGGATAGTTACGATGGATTTTTACCAGAAAACAGTTCTCGACAACGGCGTGCGCATCGTCACCGAACAGGTGGCGCATTGCCGGACCGCTGCGGTGGGGATCTGGGTTGACGTGGGCTCCAGGGATGAGCACGGCCGCAACAGGGGCTGTGCTCATTTTGTGGAGCACATGTTTTTTAAGGGCACGGAGAAGCGAAGCGCCCGGCAGATCGCCCTTGAGCTGGACGGGCTGGGCGGCACTGCCAACGCCTACACCACCCGCGAGTCCACCTGCTTCTACGCCACGGTGCTGGACAGCCATCTGCCGCAGCTGGTGGAGCTGTTCAGCGACCTCTTTCTCCATTCGGTTTTTGCCGAGGAGGAGGTGGAACGTGAGCGGCAGGTGATCCTGCAGGAGTTCGCCATGGTGGAGGATACCCCGGACGAACTCCTGCACGACCTCTTTGTTGCCGATCTTTGGGGCACTCACCCACTGGGCGCGCCGGTGCTGGGCGACCGCGAGGTGGTGGCGGCCATGGATTCGGATACTCTCATCGATTACGTGCGGAGCGGTTACCGGCCCGAACGGATCGTCATCGCTGCCGCCGGCAATATCCAGCACGATGCCTTTGTCGCTCTCTGGCAGGATGCCTTTGCCGCTCTGCCGGCCGCAGCCCCCACGACGGGGGGCGCCCGGCAAGTGCCGCAGCCGGTGGCGCCGGTCCGCAAGGTCTATTCGCGGTCCTTTGAACAGCTTCATCTGGTGCTGGGCACCTATGGCTTGTCGGTGGCCTCGCCGGATCGCTACACCCTCTACCTGCTCAATGTGCTGCTGGGTGGCAACATGAGTTCGCGGCTCTTTCAGGAGATTCGCGAAAACAGGGGACTCGCCTATTCCGTGTCCTCGGATGTTTCTGCCTACACTGATTCCGGCACCCTGGATATTTCCCTGGGTATCGAGGCCGGCACCGCCAATCAGGTGCTGGAACTGGTGACCCGGGAGCTGCGCCGTTTCCGCCGCGAAGAGGTTTCGGCCGAGGAGTTGACCAACGCCAAGGAGTACGTGCGCGGTGGTCTCTATCTTTCCGCCGACAACATGGATTCACGGATGACCCGGCTGGCCCGCAACGAGTTCTGTTACGGCCGGTTCGTGTCGCTGGACGAGGTGGCCACGGCATTCTCCCGGGTGACCGCGGCCGATATCCGGCGGCTTGCCGATCTTCTCTTTGCCCGCCCCTTTGCCGGCGCGGCTTTGGGGCCGGTCAAGCCTGCGCAGATCAATTGGCAACTCCTGGACCAATGCTGATGGAACCGATCACCGTACAGATTCGCCGTCTCGATCCGGAGCGCGACCAGGATCTGCCCCTGCCAGCCTATCATTCCGAGCTCGCCGCCGGCATGGATGTGGCCGCCGCCCTTACCGAGCCCCTGGCCTTGGCCCCCGGAGATATCGCCATGCTGCCCACCGGGCTCGCCGTGGCCATCCCGGCCGGGTACGAGATTCAGGTCCGGCCCCGGAGTGGCCTGGCCATCAAGCATGGCATTACCGTGGTCAATGCCCCGGGCACCATCGACGCCGACTACCGGGGCGAGGTCAAGATCGGGCTGGTGAATCTGAGCCGTGTCCCCTTCACCATCAACCGTGGCGACCGTATCGCCCAACTGGTACTGGCCCCGGTGTGCCAGGCCGAACTTGTCGAGGTTGTCGAACTCGCCGCCACCACCCGTAACCACGGCGGCTTCGGCCACACCGGCATCTGAGGTGCGTGGCCGCCGGCAGCTATTTCCCATTTCCCGCTGATCTCTTTCCGGTCGTTCTCCCCCGAGGCGGCCTCAAACCCGAGCGAGGGCCATGCGTTTCTGTGTTCTGGCAAGCGGCAGCAAGGGCAATGCCACATTCGTCGAGTCGGGTCCCACCCGGCTGTTGATCGATGCCGGTCTTTCCGGCAAGGCCATTGAGGGGCGGTTGGCGGCCATCGGCGTTGATCCCGCCTCGCTCTCCGGCATCCTGGTCACCCACGAGCACCACGATCATATCTGCGGGGTGGGCGTTCTTTCCCGCCGCTTCAAGCTGCCGGTGTTCGCCAATGAGGCCACTGTTGCCGCGGCTGGCAAGAGCCTCGCCAAGCTCGCCGCCTTCACCCCTTTTACCACTGGCTCCTCTTTTTCTTTCCAGGATCTCGGTATCCACCCCTTTGTGGTCTCCCATGACGCGGCTGAGCCGGTGGGTTTTTGCATCGACGACGGCCGGGTTCTTTTTGGTTATTGCACCGATACCGGCACCGTCTCGCATCTCATGCGCCACCGGCTGGCCCGTTGTCACGGCCTGGTGCTGGAGAGCAACCACGATCCGTTGTTGCTCAAGGACGGGCCGTATCCCGAGCCGCTCAAGCAACGGGTGCGTTCCAATATCGGCCATCTCGCCAACCGCGAGGCGGCGGACCTCATTGTCACTCTCCGGCATGCTGCTTTCCAACATGTGGTGCTGGCCCATATCAGCGAGACCAACAATCGCCCCGCGCAGGTGTGGGAGACGGTGCGCGAGGTGTTGCACAATGGCGGTGGTCAGCGACTTGACGGCCTGCCGGCCATCTCGCTCGCCTGGCAGGACCGGGTGGGCGAACTGGTTGATCTGGTAGCGGAATGGCCGCGTTGACGGGGGGGCAGCAGCTCTTTCGGCGCTCGGCCTGGTGGCGTTTTGATGGACTCGTAGGGTGTTCTGTGAAAATTTAATTAAACTCATGCCTCACGCCCAATATGAATATCCAGAAATTAGAAGATGATATCCGCAAGCTTCTTCAGGATTTTGATAAGGAAGCTTTCATTTATGATTTGCTTGAGGCTTATACCTTGCCCAAGGCGGCCATAACCAGGTTGCAGAAAGGCGACTATAACCAGGCAAAGGTGCCTGGTGAGGTGTTGTGGAAAAAAAAGCTGTTTTTTAAGCAGGTAGGCGAAGGGGATCTGCATGACTGGATAGATCAGATGCAGAGTGACCCGAGAGTGGCAAGACACCAACCACGTTTTCTCGTAGTTTCTGATTTTCAAACGTTGCTGGCCATTGACACCAAGACCTCTGACTCTCTGGATATTCCGTTTACAGACCTGGCTAGCCACTTTGACTTTTTCTTGCCGTGGGCTGGGTTGGAAAAGACGCAGGTGCAGGGCGAGAGCTTGGCGGACATCCGAGCGGCAGAGCGGATGGG
>Ga0224496_10002311_pt1 | contig 11380 bp, 13 predicted proteins | sample SF_Jul11_sed_USG_2_FD_168127 | JGI IMG/M metagenome (GOLD analysis project Ga0224496, IMG submission 168127) | Sediment microbial communities from San Francisco Bay, California, United States - SF_Jul11_sed_USGS_8_1 | ecosystem: Environmental > Aquatic > Marine > Sediment | place: USA... | reverse complement strand
ACGCAGTGAGGCGATAGTTGCCTCGTTGACCTTCCGTGAGGTCGCTTTGACCGACATCGGTACATGAGAACGCTTCACGCTGTTTTATTCAACAGCCCCAGACAAAAACAGGCACAGAGAGCCGCACGGGGGAATCCACAGCCCGGCTGCTGAGAGTGCGGTTGGGGCCACACGGCTTGATTGGCAGCGGTGTCCGGCATGCTCACGCCGGTCCCATCTACCACGACCACCCTTCGTCCTTTCAATCGATCGCTGGTTCGTCGGGCCTGCAGCCAGGTCGCGGTGTAGTGCAGAATGGCTTCAAGACTGGGGAGCGTCAGCTTTTTCCGAGCTTGGCAGTAGGCCGCCGTGGACGACGAGGGCAAGACGGTGGCCTTCAAGGCAGCAAACGCCTGGAGTTGGCGGACGACTTCTTGGCACCCACCGTCAGCTCCCAGCACTTGAGAGAAAAAGGCCCAAAAAGTGTTTTCTTTACTGAATACTCGTCGGCGACTCAAGGGGCCTGAGGCCGTGGGACGAAGATACTCAGTGGGAATGAATTTGCCTAGACACTCGCCAAGTTGACTGAAGGTCTTCCGTTTGAGTTGGGCAAGTTGGGCGGCCAAGATCTGCTGGGCTGACCGAGGCTTTCTGCGGAGAGTCTGAAGATGGAAATTGGGGAATAACGGTGTGGAATTGTTCATCACGCACTATGCCAGTTTCTCTATGTATTTGCTCATCTTTTTTCATGGAACAACGGCTTAACTTAGTGCCATTCGGGTCAGACTCGATTAAAATTCACGACCATCCGCTTTTATTTCACGTCAATTAATTCCAAACAATACATTTAAACGCAGAGAGCAAGAAATTGCTTCCCTCATGGACCATTGACCTACCCTTTAGGAATCTTTGGGTCTTCGTTTTGCCTTCCTGGCAGGCTTTTCGGTGTTGGCAAGGGTCACCCTTTTTGATTTTTCCACAACAGGTGCATTCGGCAAACTTTGACGAAATCCTCCACTGCAAATTATCTGGGCTTGCCTTCTGATTTCCTCAATCGACTTTGGTTCCGGTCCCTTCCGGGGATCACGAATGCCCAATAGATCCCACCGTACTTTCTGTGAGGTTCCGGCGGCCTTAGGCTTTTGACTTTTTCCACCCCATTTCATGGTTAATTTCATCCTTTCCTCCGTCCGTCCCAACATTGCTCATTTATAATCATACGTTCCCCTCCTTAACCTGACAAAGACTCACAAGCCTCTCATAGGACCACGCCAAATCAAATACGGTGGTTTTTTCATCTGATCGGCAAAAGCCGGATACACACGCTTGGCATAATTATATGCACCGGCTTGAGCTTCTAAACATGTTACGGATTCAAACCCATCGGAAATAACCCGATAGGCCAGCGGCTCCGCCTCCCGAACATTGGCCTCAAAAACGCTACATCGAAAGGCCTGATTCTCTTCCCGTAGCGTGGACACCACGAGACGTAACCCATGTGCTAACACCACTAGCGATTCAGGAGCCATGGCATTCCTAACCTTTCTCTCGCTCCCCTTCGATAAGTTTCCCCGCCATTCATACTGGACCCAATCTGTTGGCATTAAACAAGGACTCAACGCTCAACGTAAAGACAGTGACTCGGAGAGCACGGCGTGGGTATTCTGCCAAGACCAAGGAAGAACAACCGTTTTAACAGACAAGAATACCAGGATATGAATTCGGCCCCTGCTTTACGACTGACAGAGGTAGGTAGAGGAAAGATGCCCTAGAGACCGATTGGTGTAGGGACTACATTATCACATGCACCCTCAAGCAAGCTACCAGCCTATTGATAGGGCGTCAAATACGAATCAAACAAGGATTATTCAAAGAGATACTGAAAGCCCTTGAATAACCACGTCATGGAGTTGTGGGCGGAAAGCTTTGATCGCTTGATTGTCCCGGGTGGGGTGGACGCGGTTCGAAAGAAAGATGACTTCCAATTCTCGAATAGGATCAATCCAAATGGACGTGCCGGTAAAGCCTAAGTGCCCAAAGGACTGGGGTGAAAACCATTGACCGGAAGACGAAGGGTGAGACGGCGTGTCCCAGCCTAATGCCCAACTCGTTCCAGGCTGCGCGTTCACAAACTGTCTGACGAACTCTTGCCGAAAGATACTTGGCTTTCCGAGAAAGCTGTCCAACCAAGCTTTCGTGATCTGTCCGACAGCCTGAGCCGTCCCAAACAAACCGGCATGCCCAGCAATCCCCCCGAGAGCGCCCGCATTTTCATCATGGACTTCACCTTGAAGTACGCGCCCTCGCCAGGGATCTTCTTCCGTGGGCGCAATCCGGCCTGACACATCCCCGTTGAGATCATGAACACCAAAGGCCAGGTCATCTGCCTGCAAAGGATGAAAAATTCGTTCTCGAGAGATATCAGCCAATGACTGCCCAGTCACCCGTTCAACAATGAATCCCAACACCATATAGCCTAAATCGCTATATACGCTGGTTGAAGACGAGGCTCGGTCGATCGGCTCCTTCAAGATCATCTCCAAAACGGCTTGCATTCTTTGTTGCCGGAATTCAGGTTCAGATGGAATGACCGGAGAAAACGATTGATAGAACGGACGCCATGCTGGAAGTCCGCTTTGATGAGACAGCACGTCTTTTAAAGAAATCTGCCCAAGAGGAGAGCACTTAATCTCCGCTAAGATTGTGGCCAGAGTTTGGGAAAGACTCAGCCGTCCCTCTTGAACTAAAAGGAGAATAGAAGAACCTGTAACGAGGGGTTTCGTCAGAGAAGCCAGGTCATAGATGGTATGGAGGTGGACGAGAGGAGAGTTTGAAGAGGAAGAAATTTGGCCGATGGCCTGATGAACACGTATTTGCCCTTTGTGGCGGACAAATAGGACCGCTCCGGGGAAGACCCCCGCTTGAATGCCTTCACCGAGTACACGAGTAATGGGATCAGTCTGATCCACAAATTGATGGGAGAAACGAAAGGATTAACCCGCTTCTCGATGGGAGGCAGGTTCGATATTCAACTGCGGGCCTTGGTGTTCTGGCGATTTCTGCGGCTCTTCACACGAAGAATCAAAAGTGTCATCCGGTTGTTCTTCTACATCAACTAAACGATGAAAGGAGCTCAACGTGGAACGAAGACGATCCAACACCAACGCCCGCTGTTGCCGCAAGCCAGAAATGGTCCGCCGCATTTCAACAAGTTCTGCACGGCTTTGTGACAGAATTTCTTCAGCTTTCAATTCGGCTTCTTTGACGATGAGATCGGAATCACGTTGTGCGCCGCGTTTCAATTGATCGACAAACGATTGAGTCGAAATTAAGGTGCTGGTTAAGGTAGATTCCGCTCGTTTCAAATGCGCGAGTTCATCATCTTTGGCCGATAACTTTTCTTTCAACACCAAATTTTCCTTGGTGAGTTCTTCAACCGACTCAGCAATTTCTTCCAAAAATTGATCAACTTGAATTTTGTGATAGCCCCGCCATTGCGTATCCAATACTTTATGTTGAATATCCAACGGTGTAATTTTCATGACGCCACCCTTTCCCCGCACTCACTAGTGCATACGAATCGCTAAATCCTTCAAAGATCCTACCACAGCAATTTGCAAAAACCATATTAGCAGAATAGCAATGATCGGGGAAAAATCAAATCCCATGTTTCCCATCCCCAACCGCTTCCGAATTTGATAGAGGACCGGATCGGTGGCCCGTTGCAAAAATTGCACGATAGGGTTCCAGGGGTCAGGATTCACCCATGAAATCAACGCCCGAATAATAATGACCCACATATAGATCTCTAAGACCCAGCCCAAAATCGTCGCGATGCCCTCTAACACATTTCCAGCAATAAACATGGCGCTCCTTTGTTATGACTCAGAGACTTTCCGTATCTCCTCTCTCGGGATTTACCCTCGCTTGCCAAAGATGGCCGTACCAATCCGTACCATCGTCGCCCCCTCCTCTATCGCAATCTGATAGTCATGGGACATCCCCATGGACAATTCTTCAACTCCTCCACGAGCCAGCCCGTCTTGCCCGAGGGAATCTCGCAATTGACGCAATTCCGAGAAATAGGGCCTGGCCTCCTCTGGATTGTCGCGAAAAGGTGGAAGGGTCATTAACCCACGAAGAGTCACATGAGGGAGCAGCCAAATCTCCTCCACGGCTTTTGGCACATCCTGACTGAGAAATCCCCCTTTAGATTCTTCCCCAGCGACATTGACTTCCAAGAGAATATCCTGGCGAATTCCCAATTTTTCCGCGATAGCGGCAATACCACGTGCTTGCTCCACGTTCTCAACCGAATGAATCAGGGCAAAATTTCCCACAATATCTTTTAGCTTTCGGCTTTGCATACGACCGATAAAATGCCAGGCCAGCCCTTGACGCGAACCAACAGTAGGCATTTTTTCTTGGGCTTCTTGAAGCCGGTTTTCCCCAAAAATTCTCACGCCGGCGGAATAGGCCTCAAGCAGCCCACTTGGTGGCACCGTCTTCGTGGCCGCCACTAATTGAACGGTAGATGGGTCTCGTCCCACCCGGAGGGCTGCCAGCCGGATCCCCTCTCGAATGCTCTGCACTTTGCCAGCAATGGTCCCAGAAGGAAGTGAATCATCTAACGGCCACACGGTTGATACTCAGATTATTGTAAACAGGAATGGGTCTTAAGTCACAGGAACCGATTGGTGCGACGTAACATTTAAGGGTAAAGAGAGCAAATTCCTACCCTTTTTCTTCTTCTATTTTACTTCTCACTTTTTCCTTATTCCCCTGGAAGCATGATTCCACTCATCATGGTTCCAATGACTGTCCCCTCTCGACGGTAGGAAAAAAAGAGATCTTCACGGCAGCGCGTACAATACTCCATTCGCTCAACTTGCCCCTCGGGAATCCCACTGGAGAGAATTTGATGCCAGAGTAGCTGTTTCAGATCCAACATGCCCTTACCGGCGGAGGTTTCCTGAAGCACACCCTGCCAATCAGGATAGCCGATGTGCAAGGGTTCGATCACCTGAGCATCGACTTCATAACAACAGGGGCCAATCGAAGGTCCAATCGCCACATGCAAGTGGGCCGCATCTGCACCAAATTGTTCCACACACGTTTGAATGGTCCTGGGAACAATTCCCCCAACGGCTCCTCGCCAACCCGCATGAACCGCCCCAATGACCCCCATTTTATGGTCCACCATCAAGACCGGAACACAATCCGCCGTCCGAACTACTAACAAGAGGTTCGGTTGATTGGTAACCAACGCATCCGCCTCACCATCTGGCATCACTCCAGACTTCACCGGGCTGTCGAATACAACAACCCGGGTACTATGGATTTGCTTCAAACTGGTAATGAAGGGAAACGATGGTGGCCCTACGGTCACTTCTCCCAATTGAATGAAAGCCTCCAGCCCTGTCGGCACCTGACGGGTGCCAAAGAAATGGCGCGGGGAAATCACCTCACTTGTGAATCCGTCATCAGACAACACAGTGTTCACAGGGGCCAACCTTCTCAACATGTTCTTAACGCGAGACCTTTAGCTATCGGATTTTTTCCGCAAGAACGTGGGCACATCCCAATCATCATCCACCAGCAAACTTCCACTTCCATTACCATTGTCATGGCCATTTTCTGTGGCCTTCCGTGCTGCAGCTTGCCGACGTAAGTACGTGGGACGATCCATATCATCTGCGCCACTGTCGGCCTCATTGTCTGCACCGACCGAGACCATGGTACGAGCCTTTACAGGTTCAACGACCAGTGTCGGCTGTTGAACATTCGGGAACCGTAATACCGATTCTCCTTGTTCAAATCCCGTGGCAATCACGGTCACCGTCAATTCCTCACCCATATCTGGGTTAATCACTTGGCCCACGATGATATTGGCCTGTGGATCAGCCGCATCGCGTGCAATATTGCAAGCCTCATTCACTTCATGCAACGTCATACTGGGGCCGCCCGTAATGTTCAGTAACAATCCTCGAGCGCCTTCCACGCTGCCGTCTTCTAACAACGGACTGGCAATAGCTAGCTTAGCTGCTTCTTCGGCTCGCGAAGGTCCACGCCCAAGGCCCATGCCCATCACGGCCCGCCCGGAATATCCCATCACCGTTCGAACATCAGCAAAGTCGACATTCACCAAACCCGGGGTCGTTATCACGTCAGAAATGCCTTGAATGGCTTGGCGCAAGACATCATCCGCGATCTTAAAGGCTTCTAAGAGAGGGGTATTTTTATCAACTAACCCAAGCAGTTTTTGATTGGGGATAATCAACAGTGAGTCCACATGTTTTTTCAATTCGCGAATACCGTCTTCGGCAAAGCTGGCGCGACGATTCCCTTCATATTGAAAGGGCTTAGTGACCACTCCCACGGTGAGTATCCCAAGTTCTCGAGCAATTTTTGCCGCAACTGGAGCCGCACCGGTTCCCGTACCACCACCCATCCCGGCCGTCACAAACACCATATCTGCCCCTTCCAACGCATCCCGAATTTGGGTTTCACTCTCCATGGCCGACTCTTTGCCAACCTCAGGCCGTGCGCCAGCGCCTAATCCTCGTGCGCGTTCAGGACCCAATTGAATTTTGTAGGACGCCATCGAACGGCCAAGCGCCTGCAAGTCCGTATTGGCCACCACAAATTCTACGCGACTCAAGCCAGATTCGATCATCGTGTTAACCGCATTACAGCCAGCACCACCGATTCCAACAACCTTAATGTTAATCGCAGACAGTTCATCATCAGACATTGAAAACATGGGGAACCTCCTTCCTGCCATTACTCTGGCAGATTGATGTGACAGATAATTCTCGTTGTTCTTTCAATTTCGTTGTGACAGGGGGCATGGTTGTCAACTTCTCCTTTCCTTCCATGGGTTAAAAAAAGTTCATGACCCACCCCTTCATCTTGAAGACCATTCCCCCCATCCAGCGTGAGGGTTTTTGAGATTTTCCACCTCCAGCCCCGACCACTTCGAATTCATTTTCCTGACTCACGGAATGAACAATTAAGCCAACAGCGGTGGAATACATCGGGTTTTGGACGATATCTCGCAATCCTCCAACCCCCAGGGGACGTCCCAATCGAACCGACAGATTGAGAACGTGTTCGGCCACTTCAGCCATCCCTGGAAGCAACGAGGTCCCACCCGTCAAGACTCCACCCGCTACTAACATTCCGTCATAGCCTGCCCGTCGAATTTCACGACGCACCATATCGAACATTTCTTCCACACGTGGTGAGAGAATTTGTGCCACGATCGTTCTGGGCATCACCCGTGGCGGACGCCCGCCCACACTCGGCACCTCAATATTTTCGTCGTCACTCAATAACTGACTACTGGCCACCCCATATTGCAATTTAATTTTCTCCGCGTCTTCCGGCGCCGTTCGTAACCCAATGGCCAAATCAGAGGTCAAATGATGCCCACCCATAGGGATCACGGCAGAATGCCGAATGCACCCTTCTACCCAAATGGCGACATCCGTCGTCCCTCCTCCAATATCGACCATCACCACTCCCAATTCTCGCTCTTCAGGAGAGAGTACTGCCGCACTCGAAGCCAACGGCTGCAAGATAATATCGACGACATCTAATCCGGCTCGACTCACGCACCGTGCGAGATTTTGGGCAGAGGTGACGGCGCCCGTCACAATATGCACATCGACCTCCAACCGTGACCCAGCAATGCCCAAGGGATCTCGAATCCCCTCTTGATCATCGACAATGAATTCTCGTGGAAGGACATGTAGAATTTGTCGATCCGGTGGAGGTACCGCACAGCTACGGGCTGTATCGACGGCACGCTTGATATCGCTTTTGGTGACTTCTCGTTTTTTCAGGGCCACCACCCCTTGCGCACTTTCGCTTCCAATATGGCTCCCGGCAATCCCCGTATACACAGAATTGATTTGTACGGCCGCCATCAATTCGGCTTCTTCGACTGCCCGCTTAATGGATTCCACCGTACTATCCATATTGACGACCATGCCCTTACGTAGGCCTGTCGACTTATGCGACCCAATGCCAATCACGTTGACAGAACGGTCGGCTAAAATTTCGCCAACGACCGCGCAAATTTTCGTCGTCCCGATGTCGAGTCCCACCACAATGTGTTCTTTTTTTGTCATAGCTTAGAGTGTCCTCTTCCGAAGAATGACTTTTTGAGAAAATCTCAAATCTACTTCTTGCGATTTCCGTTCAATCGTGTCTTTGACGGTCGGGTACAGGACTAAAAATCGTTCCCACTGTCGGTCCGCTTCCTGCCCAAACTGGAAACGAAAGCTTGGAAGATCGACAATGGTCGTGTGCGCATGAGCCACATTGACTGTCGGCCGGCCGGGGAAACGTTCCGATAATAACTCAGCCAAATGAATGCCCTGCTTTGCCCGCCGATGACTTTCATCCTTGTGTTGCGAAAAAAATTTCGAGGTCATGCCTTCTAGTACCGGCAAGGCCTCCCCTGCTTGCGTGGTCTCCCCTGGTAACAAATGGCCTTCCTCATCCAAAAAATAGGTGGTCTTCGACGCTCGTAAGAGGGCTGCCGGTTGTCGTTCTTCCACCTGAACGATCAGAGAATGAGGCAGGACCCGATCAAAGGTGACAGAACGAATCCAGGGATGAGCCTCCAATTGCCCTTTGAGGTGATCCATGTCGATGGACCACAAACTCGAATCCGAAGGCAAATTGAGCGTCCCCGTAATCTCTTCTCGAGAAAGACGCTCCAAGCCTACAATCGTGATTTGTTGAATTTTGGTCCATTCATTCACCGACCGTATCGCTGTTCGTCCCCCAATCATGACGACCACGATCAGACCAGCCAAAAGGCTACCCACCACCACACGTCGAATCGGCGCGGCTTTCCGCAATTTCTCCGACCTTCCCAACGCATCCCCACGTTTGAGGGGACGGTTTTTCCGAGGCTGATTGGAAGATAGGGCTTCCCGAACACCCATTATGATGTTCCCTTTTTCAGGGTCTTCGCTCGGCCAGAAACACGCCCATGCTTGGGTAAAGCCGCATGTAAGATCGCTTCCACCAAATCATCGTACGTCAGACCTTGTTGCGCCGCAGCCATCGGCAACAGACTCCGTTCGGTCATGCCAGGAATGGTATTCAGCTCCAGAACATAAGGACGCCCATTGGGATGAATCCGAAAATCCACGCGAGTGGCACCGCGACATGCCAACGCCTGATAGGCTTGGATACTGTATTCACGAAGCAGTCGCTCTAAACGAGAGGTGAGTGGGGCGGGACAAAGATACCGAGTTGCCGCCTTCCCATACTTCGCCCGGAAATCGTAAAACCCTCCCGGTGCAATCACTTCCACGCCAGGGAAAATCATCGTGTCCAACACCCCAACGGCCACTTCACGGCCGGGAATATATTTTTCCACAACGGCCTGTCGTCCATACCGAAATGCCTTGGTCACCGCGCGCCTCCACTCAGACGACTGTTTCACAATGGAGACTCCGATACTCGACCCTTCCGTGCTGGGCTTGACCACAACCGGCCACCCCAAATTGCCTGTCGGACGAGCGGGGATGCGTGGCGCCTGCAATGTGCTTCCGGCAGGAACGGGAATGCCCGCCGCTTGCAACACCACACGGGTTAACCCTTTATCCATGCATACCGCACTGGCACACACATCCGATCCGGTATACGGAATGTTCATCACTTCTAATAACCCCTGGACCGTGCCGTCTTCCCCGCCCAATCCATGAAGGGCAATAAACGCAACCCCAATGTTTTTGGCGCGAAGTTGCTGAGGCAACGTGGCGTCCACATCGATAGGCACCACGGTATACCCACGGCGATGCAACGATTCACAGATCGACCGTCCCGTCTTCAGGGAAATTTCTCGCTCAGCCGAGGATCCTCCCATGAGCACACCCACTCGCAAAGACTTTGTCTTCATGATGTCTGGTTTTTCCACATGAATCTTAAACTCTCATGGACCGTTATGTGCCCTCTAGGTTTTGCCTGCTTCCTGTTCATGTTTGTCGGTCCCCTCACTCCCCTATTCATCTTTCCCCGACCACTTTCCATTCCAATTGCAGACGAACCCCAAATTTTCTGGCGACACCATCCTGAACTTTCCGAACTAATGTGAGCACCTGTTCAGCCGTTGCCGTTCCTCTATTCACAATAAAATTGGCATGTTTGGTGGAAACTTCGGCATCGCCCATTCGCAACCCCTTCAAGCCCGCCGCTTCTATCAAGCGGCCAGCGGAATCTCCGGTGGGATTCTTAAAAACCGATCCGGCATTGGGCAGAGTCAACGGTTGCGTGGCTTTTCGATACTGAAGATACTGCTTTGTCGTAGATTGAATCGTGGCTTTCGCAGCAGACGTTAATTGTAGCCAAGCCCCCAGAACGATTCCTTTGGGGAGCCTGGTCTTGCGATACAGAAACGTGAGTGTCGCGGCCTCTATTCGCTTCCGTTTGCCGTTGATCGTGACAAAATCAACCGCGTGCAAGACATCTTGTATCTCACCTAAGCGAGTTCCCGCATTCATGACTACCCCCCCACCCACGGTTCCCGGAATCCCTGCCGCCCATTCCATCCCGGACAGTTTCCGCCCAAGGGCAAATTGCATCAGTCGCGGCAACCTCACACCAGCCTGCACGTAGACCAATTGGTCGGCTTCTTCTTGAATATGCGTTAAGTGCTTCAGTTGCATCACCATGCCGCGAATGCCCTTATCTCGAATGATCACGTTCGTTCCACCCAACACCATCAGAGGAATGTGGCTCATCCGAGCCCCACGAACTACACGAATCACATCCTCCACATCAGAAGGAATCACTAAGACGTCAGCGGGGCCCCCAACTTGGAGTGACGTCAACGGTGCCAATGGCTCGTACCACCGAATCTCGCCTTTCACCAGAATGAGTGCACGGCGAAGTTGTTCTCGGGTTGGTGGCTCTCGCAAAATGATTCCTTTTTTGTACGTCGTTCCCCATCAAGTCTTGATCTATTCTCCTGCCGTCTCCAAGAATTCCTTGCCCACTTTCCACACATCCCCAGCGCCTAGGGTCATCAACACATCACCTTCCTTCAGGTCATCTCGCAGCCGATTCACCAATCCGGGGTCACCATTGACCCAATGAACGGAAGGATGACCCGCACCACGAATTTTTTCGACCAGCGTCTTTCCGTCAATCCCAGGGATGGGTTCTTCGCCCGCTGCATAAATATCCAAGACATAGACCACGTCGGCTTGTTCAAACGCTTTTGCAAAATCATCAACCAAGTCCCTCGTTCTTGAATATCGATGAGGCTGAAAGACGACCACCAGGCGCCGAGACCAGGTGGATCGTGCCGCCGCCAATGTCGCACGGATTTCGGTAGGATGATGGCCATAATCGTCCACGACCATGATCCCGTTTTTTT
>Ga0224496_10002310_pt1 | contig 11380 bp, 5 predicted proteins | sample SF_Jul11_sed_USG_2_FD_168127 | JGI IMG/M metagenome (GOLD analysis project Ga0224496, IMG submission 168127) | Sediment microbial communities from San Francisco Bay, California, United States - SF_Jul11_sed_USGS_8_1 | ecosystem: Environmental > Aquatic > Marine > Sediment | place: USA... | reverse complement strand
TGATTAGACCATATACGTCCATTCCTTTGTTCAGCCAAATGCTTCGAGCCCATGTTCATGTATATGTCCGAAAAGGACATGTAAATGCGTGGAAATATGGACAGGGTCACCGCAGAAGAAGCTCGTTCTGTTGAAAGACATTTGGTATTTACGATGCATAATCAATGAATTGACTCTGAACATCATGTTCTTTGCAACAGTATCGTTTAATATGTATATTTTTTTCAAGAAAGATTGTATATTCAATTAAAGGTTGTTGAATTTTTGGCGTATTAGATACTGAAAAAAGGAGACATTTAATAAAAATGAACACAAGCAATGGAATCGAATCCGCGGCCTTAAAACGGCCTACGATTGCCAACGAGGAAGCGCAGGATTCAGATGAGGAGCCTCCGAGTCATCAGGACAGCGCTACAAAGTCAAAAACCTTATATCTTAAGGACTCAGCCATTATCAAAAACAGGCTGTTTCATATTGGTGCTTCAAATACCAATTTCCCCATCAGCAAAAACTCTCAAATATTTTTAAAAAAACATTATCCAGATGCCACCACGGCGGATTGGAATGATTGGAAATGGCAGGTCAGAAACCGTATACGCCGTTTAGATATGGTTGAAAGAATGATGGCACTGACCGATGATGAACGAGCGGCCGTAATCAAGCGAACCGGCAATCTTCCCATCGCTATCACACCTTATTATTTTTCACTTCTCAGTTCCGATAACCCGGATCAGCCGCTCAGAAAGACTCATCTTCCGGTCGGCGGTGAATTTTTAAAAACACCAGGCGAAGATGCTGATCCACTGAATGAGGATCACGATACGGCAGCACCAGGTCTGGTTCACCGTTACCCGGACCGGGTTTTATTTCTGACCACAGGGTTTTGCTCGACCTATTGTCGTTATTGCACGCGTTCGCGTATGGTCGGGGAAACCAACGGTGAATATAGCTTCTCGACAAGCAACTGGGAAAAGGCCGCGCAATATATCGAGACTCACCCGGAGATACGGGATTGCTTGCTTTCCGGTGGTGATCCATTAAGTATAGGTGATGATAAACTCGAATGGTTGCTTCACCGTTTGCGCTCGATCAAGCATTTAGAATTTATCAGGATCGGAACTAAAATTCCAGTTGTGATGCCTCAGCGTATAACGAAAAATCTTTGCAAGATACTGAAGAAATACCATCCACTGTGGATGAGTATTCATTTCACTCATCCGGAAGAACTGACGCCAGAAACGGCGGAGGCTTGTAGCAGGCTAGCCGATGCAGGTATCCCGCTGGGCAGCCAGAGCGTGCTACTGAAAGGAATTAACGATGACGCTACTGTTCTTAGGCAGTTATTTCACGGACTGCTTAAGATTAGGGTCAAGCCTTATTATCTGTATCAGTGTGACCCAGTTTCTGGGTCGGCCCATTTCCGCACGCCTGTAGAAAAAGGATTGGAGATTATTCGCCAACTTCGTGGCCACACCAGTGGCTATGCTGTGCCGCAATTCGTCGTTGATGCACCAGGTGGGGGTGGAAAAATTCCGATCTTGCCCGATTATATTATCGGACGCGACGGCGACGATCTGCTTCTGACCAACTTTGAGGGCGGAACGTACCGTTACCCCGATCCGGGTGGGGAAGTTGGTGTTGCGCAACAATTTTTAAGAGATCTGGAAGTAGAATATGACCCTAAAACTGGGTTGTATGTATCATGATATCCGTGGGCTTTACTTATGACCTGCGTGATGACTATATTGCGCAAGGTTTTTCTGAAGAAGAATCTGCTGAGTTCGATAGTCAAGAAACTATAGACAGTATTGCCCAGGCCCTGAGAGACAATGGTTTTGCTTTAGAAAAAATCGGAAACATAAAGGCACTGGTTGGTGCTTTGGCCGAGGGTCGGCGCTGGGAGATTGTTTTTAACATTTGCGAAGGTGTAAAGGGTATAGGCCGCGAAGCACAGGTTCCTGCTTTGCTTGAAGCTTATGATATACCTTATACTTTTTCGTCTTCAGATGTCATGGTTTTGGCCATGAATAAAGCTCTGGCAAAATATGTGGTACGTGAACATGGAATCCCCACACCTGCATTCTCCACAGCTCATAAAGTTGAAGACCTCGAAAACATAAACCTTGCGTTCCCGCTATTCGTTAAGCCACTCGCTGAGGGTACAAGTAAGGGTGTTTCCGAAAAGTCACGTGTTAGCTCAAAAAAAGAGCTTTTAAACGCTTGTTCTTCTATCTGGGGAACACATGATCAGACGGCTTTAATTGAGTCTTTTCTTCCGGGTCGTGAATTTACTGTCGGATTGATTGGCGCAGGCAAGTATGCGCGAGTAGTAGGCCTGTTAGAAATCGTACTTAAAGACGGTGCAGAAAAATGGTGTTACTCATACAGGAACAAGGTAGCGTGTTTTGAGGAATTCATAAAGCCTGTAGGTCCAGAAGTCGAAAATATCTGCAGACTTGCTCTGGATTCATGGGTGGCTCTAGGGTGCAGAGATGCGGGAAGAATAGATGTTCGTCTTGATGTATACGGTGTTGCCAACTTCATTGAGGTCAACCCCTTGGCTGGGCTAAGACCCGACTATTCAGAATTTCCAATTCTAGCTTCAAAATCAGGCATAAATTATACGGAGCTAATCGGGCTTATCATGGAAGAGGGCCTTAGACGCTATGGTTTAGATCAACAAAACAAACAAAGACAATCCATCCTAATGGCATGAAAGTAGCGCTCGTTTATAGTGGAGCCACTTTAGAAACTTCTCCCGATAACCAAGATACGCTAGTTCAAATGGAAGAAGTTAATTCTCTACTTAGTCTCCTAGGAATAGAAGTCAAACCTGTTGCGTTCGAAGATTCTTTCAATAATCTCGAAACTAAAATATCCTTAATAAAGCCGGATTTTATTTTTAACCTTGTAGAAACGGTTAAAGGTACTGACAGCTTGTCTTATATTGCAGCAGCCTTTTTCGAATATATGAACATTCCTTATACGGGTTGCCCGGCCGTGGCGCTTGCGTTTCTATCAAGTAAGATCCGGCAAAAAGAACTGTTGTCTTTAGCAGGATTACCAACGCCAGACTTTATCAATGAATTTCATAACAAACTTCCCAAGAGTGGTCCCTGGATCGTAAAATCGGATACCGAGCACGCCTCTGTAGGTATGGATTCTGAAAGCGTTGTAAAAACTTCAGTCGATGCAAAAAAGAAAATACTCGAAAAGCAAAATGATTTAGGCAGTAAATGGTTTGCTGAGTGCTATATAGATGGGCGGGAATTCAATCTCTCTCTATTGGTCGATCTAGATGGAAGGCCACAAGTTCTTCCTGCCGCGGAAATTTTGTTTGTCGACTATCCTGAAAGTGCCCCAAAAATTGTGGATTATGCGACCAAATGGGAAACCGAAAGTTTTGGCTATAAAGCAACGTTTCGCCGATTTGACTTTGATGAGGACGATAAAGCCCTGTTAGCGCAGCTCGAAGATTTGTGCTATCAATGCTGGGATTTATTTGGATTAAAAGGAGCTGCCCGGATTGACTTTAGAGTTGATGTTTTTGGTAATCCGTGGATTTTAGAAGTGAACGCCAATCCCTGTCTATCATCAGATGCAGGCTTTATGGCGGCAGCGCAAAAAAAAGAGATATCGTTACAAAACGTTATTAAAAGACTTTTTCCACTTTGACACTAGCAAAGAGTATATAGGTAGATATGTTTAGCATCAGGCGCATTCTTGATTCTTCTGCCCCTGCCAACCGTATAATTGTTGCACAGGTTCAAGATATTCTTCGGGCACAATTCGGGGCTATTAAAGAACGTGAAATTTTAGACCTTCCGAAAAAGCTCAATGACGCATTGAAATACAGATTTCAGAGTCGGCTGCTAATCGCGCAGCGCAAAAACGATTCTGTGCTGGGTTTTGCCCTGATGATGCATGCCACGGATATCGGTTTTTGTTATCTCGACTTTATGGCTGCGGGTAAAAAGTTGACCGGCCAAGGCTTGGGGGGCGCGCTCTATGAGAAAGTTCGGGATGAAGCAAGTGCTATGGGCGCAAGTTGCATTCTTATGGAATGTCTTCCGGATGATCCTGCCCTTTCTCCCGATCCAATTATACGTAGGCAAAATGTGCGTCGTTTGAATTTCTATGCGCGCTATGGCGCCTATCCGATCACTGGCACCTTATATGAAACGCCAGTTAAAGAAGGCGACACTGATCCGCCTTATCTTGTGATTGACGCACTTGGGCAACCTTTGCCTGATGGGAAAATGATGCGAAAAGCCGTGCGCGCAATTCTGGAACGGAAATACGGTGATATGTGCGATACGGCCTATATCAATAAAGTTGTTAATTCCTTTCCCCTCTCAGGCATATCCTTACGCGAACCCAAGAACAAAAAAAATGAAACTAACATTTACAAACCCATTTCAGAACAATTTAATAACATTGTTTTGATCGCCAATGAAGGACATGAAATCCATCATATTAGAGAACACGGTTATGTCGAAAGCCCTGTGCGAATCAAGGTTGTTCTGCGTGAGCTAGAAAAACTTTCTTTTATCCAAAAAAAGACTGCCAAATCTTGGCCGGATAAACATATTCTCGGCGTCCATGATGCCGACTATGTTTCGTTTTTAAACAAAGCCTGCATGAGTGTACCCAAGGGAAAATCAGTCTACCCGTACGTTTTTCCAATACGCAACCAGGACCGTAAGCCAATTGATACACCACTTCTGGCTGGATATTACTGTATTGACACATTTACCCCCCTGAACGCCGATGCATACAAAGCCGCGCGTTCAGCGGTTGATTGTGCCCTGAGCGGTGCGGAGGAAATTATCTCCGGCGTAGCAAAAATTGCCTATGCGCTTGTCCGTCCCCCTGGTCATCATGCTGAGCGTAAATCTTTTGGTGGATTTTGTTATTTTGCCAACGCTGCCATTGCTGCAAATTATCTTAGTCAATACGGCAAAATTGCCATTCTGGATATCGACTATCACCACGGAAACAGTCAGCAAGACATATTTTACAGGCGCGGCGATGTATTAACTGTGTCACTGCACGGCCATCCTAAATTCGCCTATCCTTATTTTACAGGCTTTGCCGATGAAATGGGCGAAGGACCGGGCTATGGCTATAATTTCAATATGCCTCTACCCGAAAATTTGGGGGCGCAGGACTATCTTAAATATCTGGGCAAGGCGGTGAAGCGGATCGAAGAATACAATCCTGCTTATCTGGTCGTGGCCCTTGGGCTTGATACCGCCAAGGCTGACCCGACAGGGACTTGGCCGCTGCGCGCCGCAGATTTTGATATGCTTGGTGAAGCGATCGGTGCTATGAATCTCCCGACGCTCGTAGTCCAGGAAGGCGGCTACCGAACCCAGACACTTGGTATTAATGCCCGTCATTTCTTCACTGGTTTACATAAGGCAACTAACAAAGCGAAGCCAAAGAAAACGATAGTTAAAAGAAAGAATTTCGGTGATTACGGCCCACGTATAAGACGCATCGTCAAACTTAGCGACGTGGAAACCATACGTGATCTAGTCAAAGAAAGCGGCATTTTCAGTGCCGAGGAGATTGCAATTGCAGCCGAACTCGTTGCTGAAGCGGCACTCAAAGGCGAAAAAAAATCGGGTTATTCTTTCGTTTTTCTTGAAGAAGCCGGAAAGGTTCTTGGCTATGCGTGTTTCGGACGCATCCCGCTGACCGAATACAGCTTTGATTTATACTGGCTGGTTGTGGATCGTCAGCGTAGAAATCAGGGCTTTGCTGGACAACTTCTGGCTTTGTCAGAGGAAGCGATCAAATCGGCGGGAGGAATGCAGATTTTTGCCGAAACATCCTCTCGGCAGGATTACGCGCCGGCCAGAGCTTTTTACAAAAAGACAGGTTTTGTCCAGTGTGCGCTTCAGAAAAATTTTTATAGGGCAGAAGATGATAAAGTCACTTTTATGAAGCATGTCAAATAAGGACATTGTTTTTTTAGGCTGTGGTTGTTACATAATTTTAGGCAGCATGGCTTTTGGCTTCCCATTAACCTATCGGTGCATGCCAATAAGGTCGTGAAGTCTGCCATCTGTTTGGGCCGTTACAGTTTAATGTGCCGTTTCGCAAGCTACTCGAACTAGCGTCGGATCGAAATTTCGTTAGTGTGCGCCGATTCATCCAGTCACTGATTCGAGACTTTTACTGCGTTCTTGCTGGCTGATCTTTGTATTGCTTTCAGCAGGCCCAATGCTTTTTTTATTTGTTTCACTTCTTTTTGACTCATTAGCTTATTCATATTCAGAATATCCGTCATTATTAAAAAGGGGGGTGAATTTAATCTTCATCGGATATTATTACTTGAGGCTAACATTGATCATTCGTGTGTTTGACAGTAAATCCGACTTCCAGTACATTAACTTTAGAAAATCAAGAGAAATTGTTTTTCTATATTCCGGATATTCATGGTAATAGTCACGATGGTCGACAATCAACTCTTCAAGCGAATTAATCTGTTGCTAGTAGACCTGGCATTTATTCGGCTACGCGCTACATTCCACATTGTATGGTTCGTGCCTCTAAACTGTATCTGGGTTTTCTTGTCGTTTTGTGGTTTGTCAAGAAGCAGCAATATAGCGTATAGGCATCTAGTTTCTTGCCTCTATTGCACTGTTTGTTTCGGTTTGCATGTTCTCTGGGTGATTTGTAAAGCTGAACACCTTGCGATGCTCTCGGTGCAGAAGAATAACTGTCTGGCTGGACCGGCTGACCCTCTCATTTCCGGCGTTGCTGGCACGTGATTCATCTCGTATGTTGCGATTAAAATAGCTTTCCTTTTGCCGCCAGTAGACTCTAACCACTCCTCTTTACAAGGTTAATTGTTATGACAAGCATAACGCGATTGCTCGTCGCGAATCGTAGCGAAATTGCGATTCGCGTTTTTCGTAGTGCCCATGAATTGGGCATTCGCACAGTCGGCCTTTACACACATGAAGACCGCTATGCGTTACACCGATTCAAGGCTGACGAATCCTATCTGATTGGTCGCCAGGGCGAACCGATTCGTTCGTACCTTGATATCGACGCGATCATTGCTTTAGCTAAGCGGTACGAAATTGACGGAATCCATCCCGGTTACGGATTTTTGTCCGAAAATGCTCAATTTGCTCAAGCTTGTTTAGACGCTGGCATTAACTTCGTCGGGCCTCGAGTGGAAACGCTGCAGCAATTGGGTGATAAGATAAGTGCCCGCAAGATTGCCAAAATGGCTAATGTACCTGTGTTGGGTGGGAGCAGTGGGCCTATTCGAAATGTGGCAGCCGGTCTCGCGACAGCTGAAAAATTGGGCTTTCCAGTTATTTTAAAGGCTGCACATGGAGGAGGTGGACGCGGAATGCGAGTCGTGACCGAAGCCAAAGTATTTGCTGAATCTTTCGAGCAAGCACAGCGAGAATCACTAACGGCGTTTGGCAGCACGGATATATTCGTGGAAAAATTCATCGCTCGTGCGCGACATATCGAAGTTCAATTGCTGGGTGATAAACACGGCAGCCTCGTACACCTGTTTGAGCGGGATTGCTCGGTGCAGCGCCGACACCAAAAGGTTGTCGAGATCGCACCTGCACCCAATCTTGAGCCGAGTGTCCGCCACGCGCTATGCGAGTCGGCTCTTGCTATCGGGCGAATCGTCAATTATGAGAACGTTGGAACTGTAGAGTTTCTCGTGGATGTAGACACGAACAATTATTACTTCATCGAAGTTAACCCTCGAATTCAAGTCGAGCATACGGTGACGGAGCAAGTAACGGGAATCGATATCGTTAAATCGCAGCTGCTGGTTGCACAAGGTGCAGCTCTAGCCGATCCGCAAATTGGTTTGGCTTCACAGGCGGATATCAGTACACATGGATACGCTGTGCAGTGTCGCGTGACGACCGAGGATCCGACGAACAAGTTTCTGCCTGACTATGGGCGTGTCGCACTCTATCGCTCGGCGAGCGGTATGGGCATTCGGCTCGATGCCGGGACCGCGTTTTCCGGTGCGGTTGTGTTTCCATACTACGACTCGCTTTTGGTGAAAGTGACCGCGACGGCGCGCAGGTTCAAGGACGCCACGCTGCGAATGGAACGTTGTTTGCAAGAGTTTCGCGTCCGCGGCGTGAAGACAAATATCCCTTTCTTAATCAAGTTGGTGTTGCATCCGCGATTCCAGTCTGGTGAATGCACGACACGGTTTATCGATGATACGCATGAATTATTCGAATTTCCAGAACGCCGCGATCGAGCCACAAAGCTATTGACCTATTTGGCCGATACCATCGTTAATAAGAATTCACAAGTCAAAGGGCGTCCGGTGAGTAAACGGCGATCACCAGCACCAGTGCCGCATGTCGATCCGCTGTTGCCGATTGCTGGCGGAATGCGACAGCAGTTGCAGAAATTGGGTGCCGAGGGGTTCAGTAAATGGATTCTAAAGCAAAAACCGCTGCTGCTGACAGACACCACGTTTCGTGACGCGCACCAGTCGTTGCTGGCGACGCGCCTGCGTACTTGTGATATGTTGAATATTGCGGACGCATATGCGCGACTTTGCCCGGAACTATTCTCCATCGAAATGTGGGGGGGCGCGACATTTGACACGTCGATGCGTTTCCTAAATGAATGTCCTTGGCAGCGCTTAGTTGAGTTGCGCGAACGAATCCCTAACGTCTTGTTTCAGATGCTGCTGCGTGCCTCTAACGCGGTTGGTTATACCAATTATCCCGACAATATCGTGAAGGCTTTTGTTCATGAAGCCGCAGAGGCAGGCATCGATGTCTTTCGTATTTTCGATGCATTAAATTGGATGCCAAACATGCGAGTCGCGATGGATGCGGTCTTGAAAACCGACGCAGTCTGCGAAGCGGCGATTTGTTATACCGGAGACATTCTTGACCCCAGTCGAACGAAATACGATCTAAAGTATTACGTCGGCTTGGCAAAAGAGCTGGAAGGTATGGGTGCTCACATACTGGCCATCAAAGACATGGCCGGCTTGTGTAAGCCGCATGCGGCAGAGTTGCTAATCCGAACGCTCAAGCAAGAAATTGGTATTCCCATTCACTTTCACACACATGATACGGCTGGAATACAGTCAGCTGCGATCGTGAAAGCCTCAGAAGCCGGCGTCGATATCGTGGATGCAGCGATGGCGCCGCTCTCGGGCGGGACATCTCAGCCGAATCTGAATACGCTCGTGGAAACGCTACGATTCACTCAACGCGATACTGCGTTGAATGGCGATGTTCTCGATTCACTAGCGACTTATTGGCGCTCTGTACGCGACTTCTATACACCGTTCGAAAGCCCAATGCTTCCGGCAGGTTCGGACCTCTACCGGCATGAAATGCCAGGTGGTCAATACACGAACCTGTATGAGCAGACGCGAGCGCTGGGGCTGGTCGACCGCTGGGACGATGTTTGTCGTGTCTATGCCGAAGTGAATCAATTGCTGGGAGACATTGTCAAAGTAACGCCGACGTCCAAAGCAGTAGGAGACATGGCGCTGTTCCTCGTCACGAATGATCTGACGTGCGCTGATGTGCTTGACACAGGGCGTGACATCGCGTTTCCACAGTCCGTTATCGATCTGGTTGGCGGGCGTATGGGTCAGCCCGTCGGTGGGTTTCCCCGCAAGGTTCGTGACCGAATTCTGTGTGGTAAGAAACCGTTGCGTGGCCGTCCCGGTAGCAGCTTGCCAGCGGCTGACTTTCAGCATGCAAAGGAGAAGTTGAAGGAGTCACTTAGCCGAGATCCATCTCAACGCGAAATCGTTTCGCACTTTCTTTACCCGAAAGTGTTTGAAGCGTTCTCGGCTCATCAGCAGAAGTATTCTGATACAAGCATTTTGCCAACGCCAGCGTATTTTTTTGCCTTGGAGCCGGGCGAGGAAATTTGCGTTGACATTGATCCAGGCAAGACCTTGATCATTAAGTTTCTCACGGTTGGCGACCCTCACGAGGATGGCATGCGAACCGTCTTCTTCGAACTCAATGGACAACCCCGAGAAGTGACGGTGGTTGACCATGCGATGGACGAGACAAGTAGTCGCCAGCACAAAGCCGATCCCGCCAACCCCAATCAGATCGGTGCGGGCATGCCAGGAATGGTCGTTACCATTGCTGTTCGCCCTGGAGACCAGGTCGTGAAAGGCCAAAAGCTGTTGATGATTGAGGCGATGAAAATGCAAACCACCTTGACCGCCGAACGAAGTGGTCGCATCTCGGAAGTTCACGTGCAGCCTGGTACACAGGTGGATGCAGGTGATTTGCTTGTCAGTTTTGATGAGCCAGATTAAAATCCGGCGATACCTTGCCGCGTATGTCAACGTAAGCCATATCAATTGTCGATAGATTTCGCATTCTTAAATGATTTAGCTAGTGGTTTTGTTGAAAAAAATTTAAGATTCTGCTCAATATTGTCTTTTTGGGAGAGGATTTGAACAAGATCAGAGTTCAAATGACGTAATATCAAGGCGAAATGACCCTGTGTTATGTGCGGCTCGCTCCAAGAAGTCTTGTTTCGCAGCATTGGAGGAGTTTCTAGAATCGTCCGCGAAGGCGAAGGACAGGAATTTCTTCCTGGATTACGAGTTCGTGGTTTGATTGGGGAGTTCCAATACCTAAATTGCCATTGGGCAAGACAGCGTCGCCAGGATCAGAACTTCCAGCCGGTCCTGATCCGGAGGTCCTGGCGAAGGATGTCTGTACTGAGCCATTTGTGCTAGGGGTATTAGTATAGATGGCTTTCCCGTTTTTGTCCGTTAAGATGTTGATGGTGTTGTGAATATGGAAAATGCCGGGGCGCTTTTCACCTTCCCGCGGTACGAGTAACCAGCCGTTTGATTCAGATATGCCTTGTCGAGAACCTCTTGGTGGATCTCCTTTTTTGCGGGAACGAAAATGAAGGCGTGCTGCCGGTACACTAGTTCCGACACCCTTATGTTCATCTGCTTTAACCGCGAAAGGGGTAACGCTATTGACCCAAGAGTGCATGGTGTCTTCGTTTTCGTTGGCATTGATTGTGAAACGCGTTATTGAATCAGAAGGGGCGCCTACCAAGATTTGACTTTGAGTATCGACCCGGAATCCAGGTTCGCCGCGTGACTCAATCCGCAGTACATCTGCGCTATAGTCCGCTTTAGTATTAATACCCAACTTTGCATCGGTGTTTTGAGACTTGAGGGCGTTGTTGTCGTTAATGTCATTGGAAAGTGCTGTACCGTTATCGGTAGCTGTCCGATCGCCATTAACTTTTTCAAGGTCCCAGTGAATTGGATTCCACGAGCCAGGAAAATATTGTTGCGTGCAATTATCGTTTGGTGAGACGAAGCGATCAATGTCAATCCGAACGACACAAG
>Ga0224496_10002309_pt1 | contig 11384 bp, 10 predicted proteins | sample SF_Jul11_sed_USG_2_FD_168127 | JGI IMG/M metagenome (GOLD analysis project Ga0224496, IMG submission 168127) | Sediment microbial communities from San Francisco Bay, California, United States - SF_Jul11_sed_USGS_8_1 | ecosystem: Environmental > Aquatic > Marine > Sediment | place: USA... | reverse complement strand
ACGACTGATGGTGAGCGGTGGCGAAGCCGGCGCCTCCGGGGCCTGGGGGGCGCCCATATCAAAGAGAGTCTGTTGCATGGCGGCCACTCTACCACAGCCTCCGGAGGGCTGCAACGGCGAACCGGTCAAGCGACAACGCCTTGAAGTAGCGGCAGAAAATCCCCTTTTTAATTTGACGGTGGCGAAGCGTCATTGTAATGTAACCACAATTTGCACGTCCGTCGGACCAGTGACCGACAGAGAAAGCAACGACATCAGATAACTCTCCAACGGCACCGCATCCGGAGTCTCGCTTTGCTCGCTTACCTGCAGCACAGCGGGACAGTTATAATGCCGGGGCGATTCGAACGCTTTTCGTCTCAAGCTCGATAATTACGCATTTTTTTCATTATATTGCAGGGGGAACCAAAGCCATGACCACCGACGACTTCAGCCAACTCTTCGACCAGAAAACCTTGCGCGGCATCTTCCCGCCCGACCGGGCCGACCAGTTCTTTGAAGCACTGTTCGGCGACGCCTCTGAAGGCGCCTACGACATCAGCCTGGTCTACCGAGAACACCGGCCGACAGAAGGCAAACTCCTCTTCGACCTCCACCTCACCCAGCGTCCCGGCTGTTGCCTGGCCTGCAACCTCACCTACGGCCTGCCCGAGGTTTTCTCCCGCCACCCGATGATCAACATCAAAGGCGTGGTGGAGGCCATCGACCAGCGCCTCGGCGACCGGGCCAATTGCAAGGAGTGGCGGCTGGGCAGTACCAACAGTGTTTCCAGCGCCCTGCACACCCTGCCACTGATCATCACCCTGGCCTGACGGCCGCCGCCCGCAGCCCTAAAGCGGCAGCAACGGCAACCGATCGAAAAAGCGCCCCACGTCTTGGGGCCGGTGGGCATCGGAACCGGCCTCAAGACGGATGCCAAGCTCCGCTGCCCGGCGCAGGATGGCAAGATCCGGATACGGACCGCCCCGCAGGGGGAAGCCCGAGGTATTCACCTCCAAGGCCATGCCCTTGCCCGCCAATGCCCCGAGAATGGTCTCGATCATTGCGCCGTGCTCCGCGTCGAAACAGACCTCCGAATGATGGCGCAGGGCCGCGTCCAGATGACAGAGAGCAGTGCCTGGCAACAGCTCCACCGCCTCCAGCACCCCTTTGAAATAGGCGTCCAGGACCGGTTTCACCCCCAGCCGGCCAAAGACCTCCAGGTTGTCGCGCTTCCGACTCACCAGGTTGTAATGCCGCCCCGCCACGGCCAGGTAATGGTAGGAGATACCCACCCGGTCCCAAGGATATCGGCCGAGAAAGTCTCGGATCTCCGCCACGCGCTCCGGATTGTACCCCACTTCCACGCCCAGGCCGATGTTAAGCCACTCCCCGTACTCCTGACGCAACCGCTCCCCTTCCCGCCAGTAGCGGGCAAAATCCTCGGCAGTGAGCCAGGTGGACTCAAAATAGTCGATCCCCACCTCCAGGTGCTCAAGGAAGACGATCCCCTCCAAGCCCAGTTCAATGGCGGATTCGACATACTCCGCCATGGTGCCGGTGGCATGGTGGCAGAACGAAGTGTGGACGTGACGGTCAGTAGTGCAGTCGATCATAAAGGGATGTAACTATCCAGCTTGGGGAGATGATCCTGGCCTCGGAAAACCGTTTGTGATGGACAGAATTCCTGGCCAACTCTCCGCCGCGCGCAGTGTTGCGAAACCATCACTCCAGAGCGGACGGGCACACGGAGAATTTCCACCAGCAGCACAGCGACATGTCACCACCGTCGCCGGGGCTAACACCAGCCGTGGCTGGCGCACCAGAAAAAAAAAGGCTGCTCAAAAGAGCAGCCTTTTTTGCTTCGCGAAAAAAACGAATTACTTCTTGGAGTGACAAGTCTTGCAGCTGGTGGAAGCCTTGTGCTTCTTGTGGCAGTCCTTGCACAACGCGTGGCCGGCATTCTTGACGCTGTTCAGCTTGGCGTTGGCCATATCCTTGTTGTGGCACTCGCCACATTTCTTCTCCTGGCCAGCAACATAGGGGCCCTGCTTGCCGTCGGCACCCTTGGTGTGGTGACAATCGGCACACTTGCCACGATCCTGATGCGCCTTGTGCGGGAAATGAACAGGCTTCTTGGTGCCCATGGTCATCTCGGCCGGACCGTGGTTGTTTGCCATGCTGACGCCGGCAACGGCACAAGTGAAGGCAAAGGCAAAAGCCGCGGTACAGATAATCGATTTTTTCATTACTTTCCCCCTTTCAAAATAAAGTTCATGAATGAACAGCAAAAAACTATTATTCACCAATAACGAGAAATTTATATTCCCTCGCCATATCTTTGTCAAGAGGATATCTCGCCCCCCCAGCGCCGCAAAAGGGGCGGGGCGCTCTCAACTGCTGCCGTAGCTGTGCAGACCGGAAAGCAGAAAGTTCACACCGTAATAGGTGAAGATAACCGAGAAAAAACCGATGATGGCGAGCCAGGCGATCCGCTTGCCGGCCCACCCCCTGACGAACCGGGCATGGAGCGCCGAGGCGTAAACAAACCAGGTGATCAAGGACCATGTTTCCTTGGGATCCCAGCTCCAGTAAGTCCCCCAGGCCGAATTGGCCCAGATGGCGCCGGTGATGATTCCGGTGCTCAGCCAGAGAAAACCGAAAACAATGGTTTTGTAGATGATGTCGTCAACCACCTTGAGGTCGGGGAGGGTGTCGAAAATTCCTTCATGCCCGACTTTGCCACTGGTCCGTGCTTCATGCCCCGCCTTGAACAGATAGAGAATTCCCATCCCGCAGGCCACGGCAAAGGCGGCATAGCCGATGAAACAGGTGACCACATGGGCAATGAGCCAGTTGCTCTGCAGCGCCGGCACCAACGGCGAGATCTGCTGATTGATCTCCTTGGCGAAGGAGGCGTAGGCCATGCTAAAAAATGCAAAAGGGACCGCAAAACCGCCGAGCATGCGGTTCTTGAATTTCATTTCCAGGAACAGATAAAAGACCACGATGGCCCAGGCAAAGACCACCAGCGACTCATACATGTTGGAGAGCGGCGCATGGCCGATGCCCATCTGGTAGGACTCGACCCAGCGCATGGCGATGCCGCCGGTCTGAAACAACAGGCCGACCAGGGTCACCAGGGTTGCGAGCAGACCGATCTTCCGCGCCCGAAAGACAAGAATGGCGATATAGATCACCGAGGCTGCAAGATAGGTGAAGGTGGTAATACCTAAAAGCTGAGAACTGTTCATGCCGTTTCCTTGGTCAGAGTAAGGCGGTCATTTTCTTGAAACTGATCAACGAGCGCCGCAAAATCCTTCTCAAACCCTATCCGGTTCTTATTGGCGGAACCGCAGAGCAATATCCTGGTCGCATTTTCTTCACGGCTAATATAAACCCATACCCGCCGGTGGGAAAGGAAAAACGCCACCAGCAGCCCGAGCAGCATGGCCCCGCAACCGATGTACACCCACCAGACGCCGGGATCCTTGGCCACCTGCAGGCCGGTGGCGAAACGCCGTTTCAAAGAAATAGTATAGTTGCCGGACGGACGTTCGATCTTGCCCACCCGATCGGGAGGGAGCCAGAAGGAAAGAGGATCCCCGTCCGCGTCCCTGAACCAGACCTTGTAGCGGAAATCGGCCTGGCCGCTGCCCTCTATGTTGATGACACCGAAGGAGATCCCCTCCTCCTGCCAGACAGCCTGCTGACGGGGCGAGACGAGGAAAGTCTCGGTGGCGCCACTCTTGGCGCTCTCCAGGTGCACCATCAATTCATTGAGGGGATTATAGTTTGCCTGGTAAAAGGTATAACCGCCGTAATCAAGCGGGTCGTTGACAACAATGGATTTCTTCAGAACCTCCTTGCCGTCCTTGATCACCGTCAGGTCGGAACGGTACTCCCTGGGCATGCCGTTGTCGTAGTACGCGATGTCGAAACGGTCGCAACGCACCTGAAACCCAAGGTCAATGGGCCGGTCGGTGCCGAATTCGTAAATTCGCTGGGTACTCACCCCTTCCGGAATGGTCACCCCCCCCTTGTGGCCGTATATGGAGCCGATAATGGCGCCGACAAAGATCACCAGCACGCTGAAGTGAACCACATAGACCCCCAACCGAGTCCAGGCCCCTCTCTGGTTGAAAAGAAGGACACCTTCCTCACTTTCGGCCCGCCGCAGCTCCCGGCCGAACCTGCCCAGAACGGCAGCCGCGGCACTGGTTGCCTCATCGCGATCGTTGGCAACCAGAAAGGAGTGCCGGTGCGACATGCGCTCCAGTCGTTCGCGGGTGGTTTCCAGGTTGTCCATGACCACCATGTGCCACACCTTTGGCAGACGGTCAAAGGTACAGACGATGAGGTTGATGCTCAACAACACCAGCAACGACAAAAACCACCAGGAGTTATACATGTCCGGCACGCTGAGGACATCGAACAGCTTGGCCAGCTTGGGCCCGAACTCAGCCATATAAAAAGCGGCTTCCTTCTTCTGTGGGATGATGGTACCGACGATGGAGGCGATGGCCAGGACAAAGAAGGTAAAGAGCGACAGTTGGATGGAGGAGAAAAACTGAACCAGGATATTTTTTTGTTTCTTCATGCCAATATTTTTTCCGAGACAATGAAAATCGTTAATGATTTACAAGCGATGGCTTGGGGCGGACCTAGTCCGTTAACACGCTTTCTCGCCATGTGTCAATCAAAAAACGGCAAGCGGTGCAGGGGCCCGCATCTGCTTCGGAGTCTCCCGATGGCCGCTTGCCTGCGAACAGAGGCCCCTTGCGCGAACCTACGACACCCGGCAACCGCTTGCCGACGTAAAGGGAAAGACGCTGCTTACCATGGCGCCCTCCCTCCCCGTGATCAGTTACTCTGGCGCAACGTTCTTGGTAGTGACAACGGAACCGCCTGGAAAGTTCACGACAAAATTTCTCGCTTGCCGAGGGAAAGGCATTATAAAACAGTTGCCATCAGCGGCTAGAAACGGTATAAGGACTGGTTTCAAAAAAACACCTCAAGGAGCTTCACCATGGCAAAAGAATGCGAAATCTGTGGCAAGAAACCGGCCACCGGCAACAACGTCAGCCACGCCCACAACAAAACCCGTCGTCGCTGGCTGCCCAACCTGCAGAAGGTCCGGATGGCCGTTCCCGGCGGCAACAGCAAATCCGTGCGCGTCTGCACCCGCTGCATCCGCTCCGGCGCCGTCGTCAAACCCGCCTGATCCTCAAGGCGGGTTTGACCCCGACCTCTTTATCCTCTTCTCGCCTCCAGCACTCCTTCCAATTGCCTGATGTGTTGAAGGAGCCGCTCCAGATGCGAACGGTCGGCGATTTCCACCACCACATTGATCCGGGCCATGCCTCCGCCTTCCGAGGCTTGCGCCTCGACGCTGAGGATATTGGCGTCGTCCATGCTGATGGTGTTGCTGAGCGTTGCTAGAAATCCCTTGCGATCCCGGGCAATGATCACAACCTGCGCCCGGTGGACGACCTTGGTCGTCTGCGCCCACTCCACCGCTACCTGCCGCTCCGGGTCGGTATTTCTGAAGTTCGCGCATCCCACCTTGTGTACGGAAATACCCCTGCCGGCGGTAATGAACCCCATTACCGCGTCACCGGGCACCGGCATGCAGCAGTGACTGATCCGCACCATCATATCGTTGATGCCATCGATGATGATGGCGTCCCCACGCCGGCCGCGCCGCACCGGCTTCTCGGCGACAACCTCCGCCGTCTCTTCCTCCCCCCGCACCTCCTGGGGCAACAGCCGCTTGACAATGGCCTCAACGGTAAGCTTGCCGGCCCCCACCCTGCGCAACAGATCCTCCAGGGTATTACATGAAACCCCCTTCAATATCTCGCGCAGGTGACCGCTCTTGATGAGCTTTTTGAGGCTCAGGTTGTTCTTGCGCAGCTCCCGCTCACAGATCTCCTGACCGAGCAGCAAATTCCGCTCCTGCTCCTCGCGGTTCAGCCACTGCCGAACACGGCTCTTGGCCCGGCTGGTCCTGACCAGGCTCAACCAGCGCCGGTTGGGGTGCTGACTGGGAGCGGTGAGAATCTCCACCTGATCACCATTCTGCAACTCGTACTTGAGCGGCACCAGCCGGCCGTTGACCTTGGCACCGACACAGTGGTTGCCCACCTCGGTATGCACCAGATAGGCGAAATCAAGCGGCGTGCTGCCCTGCAGGATCTCCTTCACCTCGCCGTTGGGGGTAAGCACGTAGACCTGGATGCTGTCCAGTTCGATCTTCACCGCCTCCAGAAACTCCTTGGGATCCTGGAGATCATGCAGAGACTGGACCATCTGCTTGAGCCACTTGAAGAGCTTGACGTCACTCCTCGAGATGGCCCGACCCTCCTTGTAGGCCCAGTGGGCGGCCAGGCCCTCCTTGGCGATCTCATCCATTTCCTCGGTACGGATCTGAATCTCCATGAACTCGCCATGCAGCCCCACCACCGAGGTATGCACGCACCGATACCCATTGGCCTTTGGCTTGCTGATAAAATCCTTGAACCGCCCCTCCACCGGGGTCCACAGGGAATGGACCAGCCCCAGGGCCGCGTAACACTCCTTCACCGACTTGACGATAATCCGGAAGGCGACCTTGTCGTAGACCTTTTCGAGGGGAATATTCTGGGCGATGAGCTTGCGGTAGATGGAGTAGAGATGCTTGGGACGCCCCAGGATATGGCAGTCGTTGATACCGAACTCATGGAGCTTGGCGTAGAGGATCGCCTTCACCTCGTCGACATACTGCTGCCGGTCTTCGAGGGAGGTTTCGATGCGGCCGGCAAGGTCGGCGAACTCCTCGGGGTGGAGAAAGGAAAAGGCAAGATCCTCCAGCTCCCGCTTCAGCCAGTCGATACCCAACCGGCTGGCCAGCGGCGCATAGAGATCCAGGGTCTCGCGGGCCACTTCCAGTTGCCGCTCCCTGGGCAGATACTCCAACGACTTCATGTCGTCGAAACGGTCGGCCAGCTTGATGAGCAACACCCGGATATCAGTGGACATGGCCAGGAACATCTTACGGATATTCTCGGCCTGATAGGCGATGCGGCTGTTGAAATGAACGTTGGTGATCTTGGTGGTGCCGCTGACAATGCCGGCCACGTCCTTGCCAAAGAGCTTGCGGATTTCCTGCTCGGCCACGGCCGGCGATTCCGCCTCCTTCAACGAGCCATGCAACAACCCCGCCATCAGGGAATGGAGGTCGAGGCGCATGGCGGCCAGGACGTAGACCACCGCCAGCAGGTGGGCGAGATAGGGCTCGCCGGAAAGCCGCCGTTTGTTGGCGTGGAGCTTGGCCGCATACTCATGCGCCTTGCGCAGAGAAGTGAGTTCCGCCTCCGGCAGGTAGCTTTTAGCCCGCTCGATGACATCGTTGATGGTCGGCATGGGGGACTCTTTTCTACTCCGGCATATTGCCAATCAAAACAGCCCGGCGGCGGCCAGTTCGGTGCGGATCTTGTTGGCAAGGTCGGCCGCCACCTCGGCGAGCGGCAGACTCACGGTCTCGCCGGTGGCCCGCTTGCGGATCTCGACCAACCCCTCCTTGGCAAAACTCTTGCCCACGGTTACCCGGTAGGGGATGCCGATGAGGTCGGCATCCTTGAACTTGCTGCCCGGCCGCTCGTCGCGGTCGTCGAGCAACACCTCGACCCCCTCCTTGGCAAGGGCGGCGTAGAGCTCCTCGGCGGCGCCGGTAATCGCCTCGTCATTGGGAGAGAGATTCAGCAACACCACCTGGAAGGGAGCGATTGGCAGCGGGAAGATGATCCCGTCCTTGTCGTGGTTCTGCTCGATGGCGGCGGCCACGGTACGGCTGACGCCAATGCCGTAACAACCCATGATAAAGGGCTGCTCCTTGCCCTCGCTGTCGAGGAACCTGGCATTCAGCGCCTCGCTGTAGCTGGTGCCGAGCTTGAAGATGTGGCCCACCTCGATGCCGCGGGTGAGCTCAAGCTCCGCCCCACACACCGGGCAACGGTCCTCGGCGGTGACCATGCGCAGGTCGGCAACGCTCTCCACCTCGAAATCCCGGCCCAGGTTGACGTTGAGGCAGTGGAAGTTCTTTTCGTTGGCGCCCACGGCGAAGTTGCGCATCCGGGCCACCTCGCGGTCGGCCACCACCGGAATCTTGAGCCCCACCGGACCGAGATAGCCGGTGGGTACGCCGGTGGCGTCGAAGACCTGCTTGTCGTCGGCCATCTCCACGTCCACGCAGCCAAGCAGGTTCTTGAGCTTCACCGGCTGCACCTCGTGGTCGCCGCGCACCAGCACCGCCACCGGCTTGCCGTCGGCAAGATAGACCATGGTCTTGACCAGCTCACGGGGCGAAATACCCAGGAATTCGGTCACCGCCTCCACCTTACGCTTGCCCGGGGTCTCCTTCTTCTCCATGGGCAGCAGTTCCGCTTCTTCAACCGGAGCGGCAGACTCCATGGCCACCGCCTTTTCCATGTTGGCGGCATAGGTGCATTTGCGGCAGATCACCAGGGTATCCTCGCCGGTGTCGGCGAGCACCATGAACTCGTGGGAAAAGCTGCCGCCGATGGTGCCGGTGTCCGCCTCCACGGCCCGGAACTTGAGGCCGCAACGGCTGAACACCCGGTGGTAGGCGTAATGCATGGTCTCGTAGGTCTTGCCCGCCTCTTCCTCGGTGGCGTCGAAGCTGTAGCCGTCCTTCATGATGAACTCGCGCCCCCGCATCAGGCCGAACCGGGGCCGGATCTCATCACGAAACTTGGTCTGAATCTGGTAGAGATTCAAGGGCAGCCCCCGGTAGGAGTGAACCTCGCGGCGCACCAGGTCGGTGATCACCTCCTCGTGGGTGGGGCCCAGGCAGCTTTCGCGCTGGTGCCGATCTTTAAAGCGCAGCAGCTCGGGACCGTACTTTTCCCAGCGGCCCGACTCGATCCACAGATCGGCGGGCTGCACCATGGGCAGCAATACCTCCTGGGCGCCGGCATTGTTCATCTCCTCGCGCACAATGCGCTCCACCTTGCGGATCGCGGCAAGGCCCAGGGGCAGGTAGGAGTAGACGCCCGAGGTAATCTTACGGATGAACCCGGCCCGGAGCAGCAGTTTATGGCTCACCACCTCGGCCTCGGCCGGGGTTTCCTTCAATGTCGGCAGCAGCAGTTGCGAATAACGCATATTTTTCCCGTATCAGTATGTTGCCATCCGAACGATCATCGTCGGATGTTATGATGTTAAGGGTGTCTTGAAAAATTAGGATTTTTGTTCGAGATCAAGGCATGCGAAAAATTTTACCGCAGGCATATAATTGATATTCCGAGGATAAAATTTTGAGCATAACGCAGAGATCGGTCGAAAAGACAATTTTTCAAGATTCCTTTAAGTTACCAGCTATTGGCTTTTGAGCTGACGGCTAACAGCCCAAAAACTAATCACCGCCCTTCTCGTACTGGGCGGCCACCAGCTTGTCGAGTTCTTCGAGGAAAACGGTGAGCAACTCAGCTTCCGGCACCTTTTTATAGAGTTCGCCCTTCTTGAAAAGGATGCCAACGCCGTGGCCGCCGGCCACGCCCAGATCCGCCTCGCGGGCCTCGCCGGGTCCGTTGACCACGCAGCCCATCACCGCGATCTTGAGCGGCGCGGTCATGTTCTGGATATGCCGCTCCACCTCCTCGGCAAGGCCAAAGAGATTCACCTGGCAGCGGCCGCAGGTGGGGCATGAGATCAGCTCCGGCCCCCGCTGGCGGATATGAAGGCTGCGCAACAGTTCGTAGCAGACCCGGATTTCCTCCACCGGATCACGGGTGAGCGAGATGCGAAAGGTGTCGCCGATCCCCTCGTAGAGAAGCATGCCCAGCGCAACGCTCGATTTCACCGTGCCGGCGATGAGCCCGCCCGCCTCGGTGACCCCGAGGTGAAGCGGATAGTCGCACTGTTGCGAAAGCAGTCGATAGGCGTCGATGGTGGCCAGAGCGTCGGAGGACTTGAGCGAGATCTTGATCTCGCGAAAATCGAGCTCTTCAAGGAGCGCCACGTTGCGAAGCGCGCTCTCCGCCAGCGCGGCCGGGGTGGGATGGCCATGTTTTTTGAGGATATCCTTCTCAACCGAGCCGGAGTTGACCCCCACCCGGATGGGCACACGGTGCGCCTTTGCCGCCGCCACCACCTTGGCGAGTTTCTCGGCCCCGCCCAGGTTGCCGGGGTTGATGCGGATGCCCTGGGCGCCATTTTCCATGGCGGCCACGGCCAGCCGGTGGTCGAAGTGGATGTCGGCGATGAGCGGGATTGCGATCTGGTCGCGAATGGCGCGGATGGCGGCCGCGGCGTCGAGATCGAGCACCGCCACCCGAATAATCTCGCAGCCCGCCTGTTCCAACCGTTTGACCTGAGCCACGGTGGCCGCCACATCGCGGGTGTCGGTGTTGGTCATCGACTGAACAACGATGGGGGCATCGCCGCCCACGGCAACGTCGCCAACCATGATCTGTCTGGTTTTTTTTCTGGTAATCATGAGGCGCGATTATACCCGTTCACCCGCCAAGTTGCATCCCCCTTTTTCCGGCCAGGCGGCAAACCGGGACACCTCGCTCCGGCAGTTGCAATTCCGCCCCGGGATTGGTAGGATGGGGCCGCCATGGAAACCATTGTCACCCTTATCGGCCTGATCCTGATTCTGGAAGGATTGCCCTACTTTGCCTTCCCCAAGGCCATGCAGGATTGGCTGCGCCAACTGACCGAAATGCCGCCTGCGGTCCTCCGCGCCATGGGCCTGATCGCCGTGATCTGCGGCTTTCTGCTCTGCTACATTACCCAGCGCACCGACTGGCTGCAATAAGCGGGAGAATTCGCCCGCTGGGCGCGGCGCGCAAAGTTCGGGGGCGATGGGGCCGGCCTCACCCCTTTTTTAGACTTTCGGTCTCAACTCTCCCCCAACAGACACCATGCCCTCACCGTACGACCTCTCCGCATACGACTACGAACTGCCGGCAGCAAGCATCGCCCAGGCACCCGCCGACCGGCGCGACGAATCCCGCCTGCTGGTCATGGACTGCGGCGCCGACACCCTGCGCGACCGGCGCTTCCGGGACATCGGCGACTATCTCGAACCCGGCGACCTGCTGGTGGCAAACGACACCCGGGTCTTTCCGGCCCGCCTCGAAGGCCGCAAGGAGAGCGGCGGCCGGGCCGAACTGATGCTGCTCGGCTACCCGCAACCGATAACGACGGCGGCAGCGGATACGGCGGAGGAGTGGCAGGAGGCGACGGCAACCGGCCTGGTGAAAAGCTCCAAGCGGCCGAAACCCGGCTCCAAACTCCTCTTTGGCGACGACCTCCATGCCATCGTTGAAGAGATCCTTGCCGACGGCAAGGTCCGGGTGCGGCTTCGCCACCGGGGCGACCTCGACGGCCTCCTCGCC
>Ga0224496_10002308_pt1 | contig 11385 bp, 7 predicted proteins | sample SF_Jul11_sed_USG_2_FD_168127 | JGI IMG/M metagenome (GOLD analysis project Ga0224496, IMG submission 168127) | Sediment microbial communities from San Francisco Bay, California, United States - SF_Jul11_sed_USGS_8_1 | ecosystem: Environmental > Aquatic > Marine > Sediment | place: USA... | reverse complement strand
TTTTTGGATGGTTTGTTTCCTTTTTTTTTTTTTACCGTAGAGCATTCTTGACGTCCGTTCCCATCTGGTATTTTTGAGAATGTATTGCACTATACTTTTTTTTTTGTTTCTTTTGTTTTCACTTATATGCACACCTTATCGACATTTTTTTGTGTTTTTACTCCTGGTTTCTATTTGTGGTTATTTTATAAAGCTGCTGTGTTTTTTTTGATTTTATTTAGTCTTACTTTTTATGTAACGTTGGTAGTTGTATACGCAGTATCGTTGCATATTTTGTTACCTTTTGTTTTTTTTGTGGTAGTTTATTTTATAGAGCTTATTTTTTATTATTTATTAAGCCCTTACGGAGTACATTGGTTATTGCTAAAATGATTTTTTTTTGCATGGTTGTTTTTAACAGTTCGCGCTAGTTTTCCTCGGTATCGATATGATCAACTGATGGCGACTTGTTGAAAGATTTTTTTACCTGTTTCTTTTAGTTATTTTATCTTTTTAAGTTCTTTTCTGAAAATTTTTTCAGGGTTACCTTTCAAAGCCACATATCTTTTTAATTTTTAATATATGAATTTTTTTTTTGATCAAGATACTTTAAATCATTATATTATGAATAATTATTATGAAATGGCTTTTATTTATGATCTTTATAAAAAAGTTCTTTCTTTTGATAATCTGTATCCTGTGATTGGCATGTTTGATCCTTATGCAAAGCCTAAATCGTTGTTTTTTTATCGTTCTTCTTATTTCTTTGTTAATAAGTTGGGAGTTGATATTTCTAATAATTTTTTGACATATGAAGGTGGGTACGCCTTACATAGAGGACCAATATTAAAGCTAAATTTGGGTTGATATTTACGTGAGCCTATTGTTTTGTTTAAAAATCACGATGCGGTACTTGATAGGTTATTTTTTAATTTTTATAGCAACGAGTATCAAAAGCTTTCTGTTATAGGTAGTAATTTTTTTGATGCAAGTCGTGATCGAAATTTTTTTTATGATTTTTATTTTTTTGGGGTTTTTTATGATTTTTTAGACCGTGTATTGTGTTTAAGTAATCCGGTGAACGATATTAAAATAGAAGGTTTGACTGATGGTTTTTTTGTAAAAACCTTTTTTACGTCTAAGTTTGAATTGCAGTCTAATAGTTGGTTTGTTTTTTTATTGCATTTTTTTTTTTTTATTGCATTTTTAATTTTTTTAATAGGGCTGTTGGGTTTGGTTATGAATAATTGAAATTTTATAGTTTTGCTTTTAAGTTTAGAGTTAGCTTATATGGGTTGTATTCTAGCGGTAGTCTTGTTTACAATGTTTTCGTTGGGTTTTACTCTTTTTTATGTATTAGTTATTTTTAGTATTGTTGCGGCGGATACAGTGCTTGGGTTGTCGTTAATGGTAGTTTCGTTTGAATTAGCGAAGAAAGCATTTTTGACAAATACCTATAAGTTTTAGGTTTTATTTTTAAAAATTAAATTAAAAGCAGGTTTAGTGCCATCGTCTAAAAGGTTAGGACACGGGGCTCATGTCCCTGAAATGTCAGTTCGAGTCTGGCTGGCACTCGGTTTACTGTTTTTAGAGGTGTTTGGGGTATTTAACTCAATTGGTAGAGTGTTTCGCTTACAACGAAAAAGTTATTGGTTCGAGTCCAATAATACCTAGACTCGTGTCCCTGGTGGCGAAATTTGGTAAACGCGTTAGATTTAGGTTCTGGTACAATGTTTTGTTTGTGGGTTCAAGTCCCATCCAGGGTATTTGGGTTGACTAGGTAGCATAATGGTAATGTGTAGCACTGCAAATGCTTTTTATGCTGGTTCAAATCCAGTCCTAGTCTTTGGTTTAATCTTGATTTTATTTTATGTGAATAATGTTTTAGTTAATTTTTTTTGTTTTTTTGTTTTTTTATGTTAAAAGTGCGAGTTTGATCCTGACTCCGAATGAACGCTGGGAGTATGCTTTACACATGTGAGTCGAACGGGAAAGTTTTTTTTATTTATTAAATAATAATTGTTAAATTTTTTAGTGGCGAACTGGTGAGTAATGCATAGGTTATTTGCCTTTTAGATTGGGATATTATAATACCGAATGTGCTTAGTTTAAAATATGCAATTTGTTGTGTGTTGTTAAGTTAAGTAAAGATATTTTATTGCTAAAAGATAAGCCTATGTTAGATTAGGTAGTTGGTGAGGTAATGGCTGCACCAAGCCTTTAATCTATAGCTGGTCTGAGAGGATGTACAGCCACAGTGGGACTGAGATACGGCCCAAACTTACTTTTGGAAGGCAGCAGTGGGGAATATTGGACAATGAGCGAAAGCTTGATCCAGCAATACTCAATGAGTGGTGAGGCTATATGGTTGTAAAACTCTTTCGGCGACTTAAATTGTGATTTAATGCGCAGAAGAAGCCCTGGTTAAGACCCGTGCCAGCAGCCGCGGTAATACGGGGAGGGCTAGCGTTATTCATTATTATTGGGCGTAAAGGGTGCGTAGGTGGTTAGTTATATTTGATATGTGAAATACTAAGGCTTAACCTTAGTTATACATATTTTATATTGTTTAGCTTGAGTAAATATAGAGGATAATAGAATTATTAGTTTTAGGGTTTAAATCCGAATAGACTAGTAGGAATGCCGGTGGCGAAGGCGGTTATCTGGGTTTTACTGACATTAAGGCACGAAGGCTTTGGTAGCGAACGGGATTAGAGACCCCGGTAGTCTCTGCAGTAAACGATGAGTATTAAATATTGGAATTTTTCAGTATTACAGTTAACACGTTAAATACTCCGCCTGGGGAGTACGACCGCAAGGTTGAAACTCAAGGGAATTGACTGGGGCTCTTTACACGCAGTGGACCATGTCGTTTAATTTGAGGTTACGCAAGAAACCTTACCAGCTCTTGTATATAAAAGATTTGGTGATTTAAAGTTGCTGTTTTAACAGCAATTATCACTACACAAAAGATGAATTGGTGCATTAGCATTTTTTTACAGGTGTTGCATGGCTGTTGTCAGCTAGTGTCGTGAGATGTATGGTTAATTCCCTATAAAATAGGAAAAAACTAGCGAAACCCTCGCTGTTGGTAATTTCTTAAAAGAAGATTAGGTATTAATTTTTTTTAAGCATTCTAACAATATAGTAGCTAATAGCTTACTGAAGTTGAGGACGACATCAAGTCATTATGGCCCTTATGAGCTGGGCTACAGACGTGGTACAGTGGAAATAACAGATAGAAGCAATTATTCAAGTTTGAGCAAATCTATAAAAATTTTCTTAGTTTTTTAATGTATGTTTTTACATTTATTATACCTTAAGGTTCGGATTGTTTCCTGCAACTCGGAAGCATGAAGGTGGAATTGCTAGTAATCGCGAATCAGCACGTTGCGGTGAAAATGTTCTGGAGCTCAGTACACACCGCCCATCACGCCCCGAAAGTTTTTTCGGTCTGAACTTTTGAACTAATTTAAGGGTTATATCTTATTGTGGTTTGGAAGGAAGTATAGGGAGAATGATTGGGGCGAAGTTGTAACAAGGTAGTGGTAGAGGAATCTGTCGCTGGAGAACTGTATTAATTGTTAGTAATATTTAGTTTATTGTTAATTATTTTATGTTGTTTGTTTTTTATATTTTGTTGTAAGAAAACAAGGTGTGGTTGTAATATTTGGCTAAAAATTTTTTTAAAAAGGTAATTAATGGAAATCTAGACAGGAATAATAGCGGAGGTTTTAACCTAACAATTTTAGTAAATTAAATTTATGATTAAAATTGTTCCTATAAGTAAAAGCTTTTTTTTTTTTTAAGGTATTAGTTATAATATCTAATGGCACGCTGCGAATTGAAACATCTTAGTAGCAGTAGGAATATAAATTGTTAAAGATTTCGTAAGTAGTGGTGAGCGAAAGCGAAGGAGGGTTGATGAGGTTGTAGGCGAGTATAATTTAATGGTAGAATGTTAATTTGTGGTGTTAATTATATGGGTTCGATTCCCATTATTCGCCTTTCAGTAAACACGAGCGAAATAGTTTTGAACAGCTTACATTATAAGGTAAAAGTCCTGTAGTTGTGTTTTATAACCTTTGTTAAGTAGATTGCCAATCGGTTTTCGAATATAGGGAGTCAATCCCTAAACCTAAATATTATTTTTGATCGATAGCGCATAAGTACTGTGAAGGAACGATGAAATAAAACCTTTATTAAGGAGTGAAAATAAGTTGAAATTGATTACTTTTGACAGTTAAATTAAGGCACATTCAGTGGAATTTAATTTTTTTAAATTAAAGGAGCTGCGTGACGCTTTTAATGTACCTTTTGCATAATGGACCAACAAGTTAATTTATTTTGTGAGCTTAAATGGGATTGTGATGGAGGCGTAAAGAAATTGTATTTAAAAAGTATTAATAAAATAAATTAGACCCGAAGCCAAGTGATCTAACCATGAGCAAGCTTTTGGCTGCACCCGTATTTGTTGCAACAAATTGGGATGACTTGTGGTTAGGGGTGAAAGGCTAATCAAACTTGGTATAGCTGGTTTTCTACGAAATCTATTTAGGTAGAGTGCCTTATATTTTGTTATGAACAAGGTAAATCACTGTTGTTGTTATAGAAATTTTGTGGTGAAATTTTTATAATGATTTCAAAATAAGAATATTGTTTATAAATTATAGGGTAATCAGACTATAGGTGCTAAGGTCTATAGTCGAGCGGGAAACAGCCCGTAATTAATTACTAAGGTCTTTAAATTTTGTATTATATACGAAGTTGTTTTGATATTATTACGTTTTGCGAGTAGGCTTAGAAGCAGCCATCTTTTGAAGATAGTGTAAAAACTCATAAAATGAAATTTGTTTTAATTTTGTTAAATCTTAATCGATTTTAATATTATATATATAAACATTAAATAATTTTATAAAATATCAGATGACGTAAATTTTAGAGAATTAATGCAAATACCGAAGTATTAAATTTAGTTTCAATAAAAATTTATTAAAATTATATAAAGCATTACCTATGCGATGTGGTTTTAACGAGAAGATCGTTAGCCTTTGCTGAATAAGCCTTATAAGCGGGCCGGCACCGCCAAAGAAGTGGTCGCCGTTTGTAAGAAAGACGTTGCCGAATGTTGTTTAATTTTATATTTTTTTATTGTGGTGATTAAATGGTAGTAGAATATTCTGTAGATAAAAATAAAACCAAAATGTTTATGTTTGAGAGAATTTTTTTTATCAGAAGTAATAATGTTGGTATAAGTAACGAAAACATTGGGATTTAATGAACAATGTTCGCCGTAAGATTAAGGTTTATCTATAATTAGTATGTTAATTTTCGGTCTCTAAAAAATAGGGCGAAAGCTTTTTTTGATGAGTATTGTTTGTTTGACTTAGATTTTTTTTTATAATTAAGTTATAGGTTATTTTTTGTGGAAAAAATTTTAACAGGAAAAGAATGAACTTCATTTTTAACCGTACTAAATCCGAAACAGGTGATCTTATATAAGTGTATTAAGGCGTAAGGATTAAAAGCATTAAAGGAACTCGGCAAATTAACTCTGTAACTTCGGGAGAAGGAGTTCTTATTAGCATAATTTTTGAGTAAATCAAAATTGTGTTCTTAATAAGGCAGGTAAATTGGGAGGAACGACTGTTTAACAAAAACACAGGACTCTGCTAAATAGTAATATGATGTATAGAGTCTGAGATCTGCCCGGTGCTGCGGATAAAGCAATAGTTGTAAAAGCTTCTATTATAAGTCTCAGTAAACGGCGGCTGTAACTCTGACGGTCCTAAGGTAGCGAAATTCCTTGTCGGGTAAGTTCCGACCTGCATGAATGGTATAACGATTCCTCCACTGTCTCTAGTGCTTGTCCGGTGAAATTGAATTTTTTGTGAAGATGCGAAATAATTGCAGTTAGACGGAAAGACCCTGTGCACCTTTACTATAACCAAAAATCACCTTAAGTATTTATTATCTAGCATATATGGGAGTTTTGACATATAAAATGCTAATTTTATATTTTTTAAAAAGAACGTTAGTGTGATACCATATTTTGTTATTGCTTAAGAGTTACTGTTTAGTTATTTCTAAATATTGTTTTTGGTTGGTAGTTTGGCTGGGAAGGCAATTTCCTAAAAGGTACCGGAAGTGTGTATAAATATGTATTTGTTTTTTCAGGTCTTTAATTTTTTACCTGATTATTGTTGTTTTATTAGGGTGGCTTTTTAAAAATAAGTGTAATAATTATAAACATATTGACTGTTATATTTATAAATTGAACAGGTGTTTATATATGTATAATTTAAAAGTGTATACGTGTATATGCAGACTATAGTGACCAGATAGTTTTATTGAGGAAGCTATCGTTTATCAGATAAAAGGTACGCCAGGGATAACAGGCTAATAACTCTTGAGAGCACATATCGACGGAGTTGATTGGCACCTCGATGTCGACTTATCAGATCCTGGGGCAGAAGAAGGTTCCAAGGGTTCGGCTGTTCGCCGATTAAAGTGGTACGTGAGTTGGGTTCAGAACGTTGTGAAACAGTTTGGTCCCTATCTGCTGCAATGTTTAATTTTTTAAAGTTTTCCTTTTAGTACGAGAGGACCAAAGGGAAGTAACCTCTGATGTGCCGCTTGTTTTACCTAAAGCATGGGCGGGTAGTTATGTTTTTATGCAGAATTACTGAAAGCATCTAAAGTAAGAAAGCAGCTTTAAAAAATTTGTAAATTTTTGTAATAGAATATTACTTAGATAGGTTTTGGGTGTATTTATTTAAAGAGATTTTTGCCTAAAAATACTAAAAAAAATTAATTAATTGAAAATTTTTTATTTGAATTGTTATTGTTTTTATCAGAAAAATGTTTTTTATATGTTCTGATCTTTTTTTATTAGATAGTTATTTACGTTTGTTAAATTTTATTTTTTTGTCCATTGTTTTGTCTAGTTTAATAACTTTAATTGCATTTTTTTTTAAGCCAATTACAGAAGAAGATTCGGAAAAATTAGCAGTTTATGAGTGTGGGTTTGAGCCGTTCGAGTCCTCTCGGATTAGTTTAGATATTCATTTTTTTTTAATTTGTATATTATTTTTAATATTTGATATAGAAATTTTAATAATATTGCCTTGAAGTATCAATGCTTTTTTGTTAAGTGTTAGCGGGTTTGTTGCTGGCTTTTTTTTTTTACTTGCGATGATTGTTACTTTGGGTTTAGAAATTCTAAACAAAGCACTTGTATGATAATGATTTATTATAATTTTTTTTGTTCTTTGTGCGCATGTTGGTTGTTTTAAAAAATGCATTTTAATAGTTTTTTGTGCTAAGAAACAATAGGATTTTAGCCCTGTATGTTAGAAGTTGCAACATTTTAATTAAATTTGTATGGTGTGTTTTGTGATTGTAGATTTGGTTCAGTTGGTTTAAAGTGTTTTTTAAGGTGGGTGGAAGGACGGGGCTAAGGTGTGGTTCTCTAGTTTACATGTTAAAACTTATATTGTGCTGTGGGGTATAATATATTATTTGTATGGTTTTTTTTAAATGCATGTATTTGCGTGTATATATAATGTAAAGGACTAGCAACGTGATTTTTTTGCACGTGTTGTGTGTTGCAATGCATGATTTATGAAATTGCTATCCAGTGGTGTTTTTCCTGTTTTGCTGCTAGCTCGAAATCCCTACTAGCTAGCCCACTGGAGCAATTCGAAATTGTGCCTGTATTCACTACGGATTTTTATAAGGATTTTTTAAAATTTTGTATGGCATTATTTTCGTTACCTTTAGGCTATTTGTTTTTGCGTTTGCAACCCGGTTATTTAAGCTTTGTTGTTCCACGTAGGTTGTGACTTAGATGGCGTTTTTTTTATGGATTCTACTTTTATTATATGTTTTATCGTTGATTTTTATTCTCGTTTAAGTATATGAGTTTATATCTTTGAGCTTGAAGTTTGCTTTTTGGTGTATATTTTTTAGGAATAATGATCCAGCAAAAAACTGCTGATAGTATTGTTTATTTTAAGTCTTGAAAAAGGAATATAAACTTATTGCTTTTTTCTTTTTTTCATTTTATTTTTAATGTGCTTCGCGGTACAATTTATTCGGTTAGGGATGTTTTTTTATTATTATTTTTTGTTTTTTGCATAATACTTTTTTTTAATTTTTATGGTAATTTACCTTTTAGCTTTAGTGTAACGAGTCATATAATCTTTACATTCTTTTTTGCTTTGTCGATATTTTTAAGTATTAATTTTATCGGAGTTGCTGTTTACGGCTGGGGATTTTTGCAGCTTTTTTTGCCGAAAGGAGCTCCTTTTGCAATAGTACCTTTTCTTTTAATTATTGAGATAATTTCTTATATAGCACGGGTTTTTAGTTTGTCTATAAGGTTATTCGCTAATTTATTGTCGGGTCACATTTTGTTGCATATTTTATCGTTTTTTGTGTGAATTATTTTTTTTTTTGGAGGTTTTTGGTTGTTTTTTGGATTGTTGGGTTGATCTTTGATTTTTGTTTTCTTTTTTCTGGAAACAGGTATTGCTTTTTTGCAGGCATATGTTTTTGTAGTACTGCTAAGTTTATATTTCAAGGATATTTGAGCGTTTCATTAAGTTGTTTATGGTTGTTTATAGAAAAGATTTATTAAAGGATAGCTTACTTGTTTTAAATAATTTAATTAAGTTAAATAGTTTAAGCTTGTTTTATTTAAAGAATGAATATAATTGATTTAAATTTAGCTATTTAAATGTCGTGCATAATTACGGGGAGGTAGTCGTAATTTTTGTTTTTTCTTTATATAACGTGTTGAATTATTTACCTAAGTTTTTTAAGTCAGAAGGTATTAAATTTTTTGGGGTTAGAAATATGTACCGTGTTTGCCTTTTAGAAGGTTTTATTGTATTTAGCTATATTTATGATGCTATTATTACACGAGGGTATTTTAAAAATTTCTCTAGTGATTTTTTTTTTAAATTTTTTTTAGTAATTTTTAGTCGTTATTTTCCGAAACTGTTCGATTTAAATCTATCGGTTTGGGTTTTTGATACGATTTATATACATGCTAATGTACAAAAATTGTTAAATATAGCCTTTGTTTTAAAAAATCACATTCAGTGGGATTTTCGTGGTATAGCGGAATGTTTTGCATACGATTTAACTTATACTAAAAAATATAGATTTCGGTTAGTTTATACTTTTTTTAGTGTTTTTTTTAATCAAAGATTGCATTTAGTGATCCCAACACCAGAAGGTTCTAGTGTTCCTAGTTTAATGGGTATTTTCCCAGGTATAGGTTGACTAGAGCGCGAGGTCTGGGATATGTACGGTATATGATTTTCTTCAAATCCTGATTTGAGGCGAATTCTTACAGATTATGGTTTTTCTGGATATCCTTTACGTAAAGATTTTCCGTGTGTAGGGTTCCTTGAGGTGCAGTACGATGTTTTACGTAAGCATTTAGTTTATACTCCAGTGGAGTTTTCGCAAGAGATGCGAGATTTTCAAACAGTAAGTCCTTGGAATAAATGGCTTTAAGAGTAAAAAATCGTCGGTTGCGTTTAAAACGTCGTAAAAATTTTTATAATTATAAATCTAATAAACATCTTTTTAATAAAAATAAGTGAAACTCTACTGCTAAAGTGCGTAAAGATTTAAGTCTTATTATTTCGAAATTTTCTAAAAATTTAGGAGTAAGGTTCGCTGATGTTAAAAAAGTATTTAATGCTAATTCATTGGTTTTAGACGTAAGGAAAGCGGGTAAAAAAGTATCTGTTAAAAATCGCGGTTTTTTCTTAAATTTTTTTGACATTGTTATGTATATTTTAGATTTTATAACGACAAGGCATAATACTGCTTATATTTATATTCACAATCTTTTTAAATATTTTTATTTAAAATTTGTTTATATTTTCAATCCTTTTGTATTTAATGTGTATAGACAGTCTAGGTGGGACCGTTTGTCCGAAAGGCAAGTAAAGCAATTCAGTAGGTACCATCCTATGGTTTATGTTTTTTCGTCATTTTTTTATGATATGTTTTTTACAATATTTTATTCAGATAGGTTGAAATATGTTTATTTTTTTAATAATTTTGGATTTTTTGATTCTTTAGATGTTCGTTTTTTACATGATAAGTTGTGGGATGGTTTGAATTTTAGGTTCGTTTTGAAGGTGAAAGATGTAAAAAATTTAAAGTTAAAATTGAATTTTTTTTCGTTTAAATTAGCGGATATGTTTAGGTCAAATTTGTTTATTTTAATTCCGTTTTTTAAACATAATTTTTTTTGATTAAAGTTTTTTTTTAATATAAGTTCGACGTTTATGAAGCAGAATACTGCCAATTTTGCTTTGTTAAAATCACCTTTTGTGAACAAAAAAGCAGGTATTAATTTTAAAGAATACGAGTATAAGGTATTTGTTACTTTTAATTTCTCGTTTTTTTTTAAGTCTTGTTTTTATTGGTTGAACAATGAATTTTTAGCTTCTACATTCCTGTTAAACGATTTGTGAAAGTTTTTTTTTAGTTCAGTCTCTTATTACTTCGAACAGTTCTTTGAGGGCGAGTTCTTCACTGTAAAGTTAAATGTTTAACTGCATGCATGTATGGGTCAGATTGGATTTGAACCAACGGCACATAGATTTTCAGTCTACTGCTCTAACCGGGCTGAGCTACTGACCCTTTTTTAGGAATGTTTTTTTTTGTATATTTTATAAATTTATATAGATTATATAGTTTAAAGTATTTTAATTTAATAAGTATTTATTCCCACGTTAACATTACAACAAATTTATATGACTTTATTTATATTAAAGGCTTGAATGGACGAGGTAAGACCACTTTTTTAAAAGATGTGTATGGTGGTGGTTCAAAGGGCTCGTCTAATTTTTTTTTATTTAAACATAACTTTGTGGCCGATGATCGGTTAAAAAGGTTTTTTTTTTTTAAAAATCCTTTCTTTTTTTCATTTTTTTTCCTAAAAGTGTGTTTTATTTTTTTTTATATTTTTATTATATCTGGCCGTGCTTTCTTGTGATCTTCAAAGTATTTTTTGCATAATATTCTTGCTTTTAAATATTTTAATACTGACTTTTTTTTGTTATCTAAAGGTCAAACTAAAATGGTTTTTTTTATAATGTATTTACAAGTTTTTCGTCTTTTTTGGCATTTTGATGAATTTTTATCTGGTTTGGATTTTTTTAATTTAGGTTTTGTTTTTGTGTACTTTTATTACCACTGCAAAGCGAGGGGAAGTGTTTTCCTAGTATCGCATGACTTGTTTTTTGTAGAGAAAGAGCAATCTGTTGCTTTTTTTTAAAATACTAGTTATGAGCCTATAATTCAATGTAGAATAATCCGTTCATACCGGGGAGGTTGTAGGTTCGAGTCCTACTAGGCTCAATGTTTGTAGAGGTG
>Ga0224496_10002307_pt1 | contig 11386 bp, 9 predicted proteins | sample SF_Jul11_sed_USG_2_FD_168127 | JGI IMG/M metagenome (GOLD analysis project Ga0224496, IMG submission 168127) | Sediment microbial communities from San Francisco Bay, California, United States - SF_Jul11_sed_USGS_8_1 | ecosystem: Environmental > Aquatic > Marine > Sediment | place: USA... | reverse complement strand
GACTGTCCAATCCGAACCAATCACGAGATACACACCGAGAAACAGCGCCGCATTGGCGGCCTCGACCAGCGGGTAGCGCGCCGAAATAGCACTCTGACAGGACCGGCACTTTCCGCGCAGAATCAGCCACGAAACGACCGGAAGGTTGTCATACGGCTTGATCTGCGTCCCGCAGTTCGGGCAGGCCGACGGAGGGCTTACGACTGACAGACCTGCCGGGATTCGATAGACGACCACGTTGAGGAAAGAACCAACGACAAGCCCGACCACGACGAAAAGATACGGCGCGACTAGCTCCAGGTTGTCCAAGTACAGATCCATGTGTCCCGCCCGATCGGTCGTCGAGCCTACCCCACGACCCGATCAGTCCAACTACCAACCATTCTGGCAATCGGCCAGAGTAGCGAACGTCATGGTGGCATCCTGGCCAAAGTACGTCCCGGCCGCAGAACCCGAACCCTCATCCCACAAACAGAACCAGGTACCCGACTTGCTTTGCGCCACAAACATGACGGCCTGGTCGGCCAGTCCATCAGCATTGGGCAGAATGACAAATCCCACCTGGTCCGTCGTCGGCGCCAGCCCGGCTACGTACGCGATACCAGCGTGCACACGGTCGAGTTCCGGTACTCCGAAGTTGTAGTCGGCGTTGGTATCGGCATAGATCACCTTGGCCGCAGACAACGAGTTGCGCAGATCGCTCTGCACAGCTCGGTCCTGGGCCCGGGTTCTGGCTCCTAGGAACGTCGGTATCGCAATGGCAATGAGAATGGCAATAATGAGAACCACCACCATGAGCTCTACCAACGTGAAGCCGTCTTCGTCATGTTTCAGACGCATGAGCTCCTCGCTTTCAATTGTTATGTATTGAGTTATGTATCGGCATCGGCCAGGCCATGCTGTAGGCCCAAACGAGCATCCTGCATGAGGTCGATGGAGGAAGCAGCCGAGCTACAAAGAAGGGGACCGCCCGAAGGCGGTCCCCTTGTTCGTTATCCGAGCTACCTGACTGATCAGGTAGATCTCAGGTTGGTTTCCTACCAATCGGTAGCTGCGCACTCGGCCCGAGTGAAGCTCAAGTCTGCGCCGGTTAGGTCCGACCCGTAGGTGGTACCCGAATTGTAGGTTCCGTTGGTCAACACATCCGAGATACAGAAGGTCGTGCCAGAGGCCGAGTCAGTTGTGAAGGTAATCACCTGACGGTCGGGGTTTACGCTGTTGTTCTCGACAACAAAGCCAACCTGGTTGGCTCCTACGGCGATGGCTCCGGCAACGAACGTCAAGCTGGGCTCGATGGCGTTCAGGAGGGCTGGCGTCACATCGGCGCCGGCACCGTCGGAGAAGTCTTCTTCGTCGGTGTAGTGCACCTTTGCCGAGGTCAACGCATTGCGAAGGTTCGACTGGGCGGCACGGTCCTGAGCACGCTCACGAGCACCAAGGAAGGTCGGGATGGCGATGGCAATGAGAATGGCAATAATCAAAACAACGACCATCAACTCGACGAGGGTGAAGCCCTCTTCCTTGTTCAGGCGGTTACGCATCCATGAAATCATTATGGGACTCCTTATATGTGTTCAATGTTCCCTGCAGGCCGTCTTGACCTACGTAGGAGTTATCGACCCCCAGGCCCCGAGACTTAAGAACAAATCCACGATTCTTTAACGAGGAAGGGACCCGCCACGCGGGTCCCTTCCTCGTTACTAGGGAGCGCCGACCTACTGGACGAGGTTGACGATGTTGAACATCGGCATATAGAGGGCGATCAACATGCCACCGACCGTCGCACCCAGCACGACGATGAGCAACGGCTCGATGAGGCTGGTGAGGCCTTCAACCATCGATTCGACCTCGGAGTCGTAGAAGTCGCCGACCTTTTCGAGCATGGTATCGAGGGCACCGGTTTCCTCACCGACGGCGATCATCTGTACGACCATTGGCGGAAATACTGGATGATCGCGTAGTGGGGCGGCGATCGACTCACCTTCCGCCACAGACGCCTTGACATCCTGAACGGCGCGAGCCACCACGGCGTTGCCGGCCGTGTCGGAAACGATATCCATCGCCTGCAAGATCGGCACGCCGGTTTTGGTGAGGGCCGCCAGCGTGTGCGAGAACCGGGCGATGGCCGTCTTGTGAATCAGGTTGCCGAAGATCGGCAATTTCAACTTGATGGCGTCAAATGTCGACCGGCCTCCAGTCGTGGCGATCCACCTCTTGAAGGCAACAAGGGACGATACGGAGATGATGATCACGGCCCACCAGTAGGTGGTTACGATCTTCGAGAGAAGCAGAAGGAACTTGGTTGCACCGGGGAGTTCTCCGCCGAGATCGGCGTAGAGGGCCTCGAACATCGGAACCACGAAGATGATCATGGCCGCCACGATGAAAATAACCAGCCCAAACACGGCAATGGGATACATCATGGCCGACTTGATCTTGGACCGAAGGGCCACCTGAGCTTCGAGGGTATCGGCGAGCCGCAACAGTGTGTCGTCAAGCACACCACCGACTTCACCGGCTTTCACCATGGCCGTGTACAGCTGGTTGAACGCTTTCGGATGCTGTTCCATGGCGGCCGACAAGCTGGTGCCGCGTTCCACGTCGGCTTTGACCAGGTCAATGATCTCCGACAGGGCCTTGTTCTCTGTCTGGTCCGAGAGGATGCTGAGCGACCGCAAGAGCGACAGACCTGCGTTGATCATCGTGGCGAACTGGCGAGAGAAAATCGCCACGTCCTTGGCCTTCACTCGATCGGTCAGACCAGGGATCTTGATCTCTTTTTTTAGACCAGAGTTGGCAGGTGCCGTCTCTGAAAGGCTGAGCGGACTCAGGCCCTTACCGCGTAGCGCCGTAGCGGCGGCCGTTTGGGTCGAGGCATCGATGGTGCCCTTTTTGACTTTGCCGTCCGAGTCTTTCGCCCGGTACTCAAATGTTGTAGCCATGCTCTATCTCCTAAGCCACGCGACCGACAAGTCGCTGTAGATCTTCCAGGTCAGAGCAGCGCTCGGCGGCGAGCTCGTAAGTGATGATGTTTCTTCGCACGAGGTCAGCCAGTGATTGGTCCATGGTCTGCATACCCCACTTGCCGCCGGCTTGCATGGCGGTCGCAATCTGGTGGTTCTTTCCTTCCCGAATCAGGTTTCTCACGGCGGGAGTGGCAACCATGACCTCGATGGCCGGAACCCGGCCGCGGCCATCGCGAGTCGGCAGCAGCTGCTGGGTCACGACCGCCTGGAGGGTGGCCGCCAACTGCACCCGGACCTGGCCCTGCTGATGGGAGGGGAAAACGTCGATCATACGATCAATCGTCTGAGGGGCGTCTTGAGTGTGCAGGGTGGCAAAGACCAGGTGACCGGTCTCGGCTGCGGTCAAAGCCGTCGAGATCGTTTCCAGGTCTCGAAGCTCACCGACCAGAATCACATCGGGGTCCTGGCGGAGGGCATGGCGCAACGCCATGTTGAATCCCACGGTGTCGGCACCGACCTCACGCTGGTTGACGATGGCCTTCTGATGATGATGCAAGAACTCGATGGGATCCTCAACCGTAAGAATGTGACACGCCCGCCGGCGGTTGATGAGGTCAACGATCGACGCCAACGTAGTCGACTTACCTGAACCGGTCGGTCCGGTAACGAGCACCAACCCACGCGCGTATTCAGCGAACTCATTCACAACCGTCGGTACACCCAGCTCCTCGAGCGGCTTGATTACGTCGGGAATGGCACGGAACACTGCTCCAACCGCGTCACGTTGAAAGAAGACGTTCAGTCGAAAGCGGCCTTTGCCCTGTAGCGGATGTGAGGCGTCGAGTTCTAGTGTCTCCTCCAACTTTTCGCGCTGCTTCTCGGTCAAAATCGCATAGATCATCCGTCGGATGTCTGCCGGCATCATGATGCCAAAGTCCGTTAGTTGTCGGAGTTCACCGTTTACTCGGATCTGAGGCGACGAGCCAGCGGTGATGTGAAGGTCGGATCCACCCTGGTCAACGAGGATGGTGAGCAACGTGTTGACATGGAGCGCCGGTTCGGCGACCTCGAAGTCGGAAGCCGCTCCGGCCATGCCGGGAACCCGGGTGACCGGGATCTCCTCGGGTCCATGCATGAAAGAGATCGCCCGCTGGATGGCTTCCTTGGTAGCCAAGGCCAGGGTGATCTTCTTGCCGGTGATCTGTTCTAGTCGACGATGCCGCTCGGCGTCGAAGGGGTCGGCGACAGCAACCGTGAGGACGTTGTCCACGAGACGAACTGGAATCGCCAGGAGAGCGGCGGAATCGTCGCCACTCAGGGCAGAAATTGCCTCTGGTTCGAAGAGTTGATCGTCGAGTTCGACGTATTCCATCCCTACCCGGGCGGCAACGGTTCTGAGGAGGTCTTCTTCACGCACGAGGCCGTCATCGGTGAGAATCTTCGCCATGGGCGTGCCAGTGGCTTGCTCTTTGGCCAACACCGTTTCAAGCACGTCTTTGGAAAGAAGGTGTCGGTCAACGAGGAGCTCGCCAAGTTTTCGCGATGCTGAGTTCATGGCTTCCAGTTCCCCTTATGGATCACATTTTGTGGGTCAATGTATCTTCGGCAGGCCTCACGGCCGACTTAATGGATTATCGATGTTGTTCAGAGATCTGCGTCGCCGTAATGGAGTATGGACTGGCTACACAGTAACGCGCAGGATCTCTTCGATCGAGGTATCCCCACGACGCGCCTTCAGGAGGCCATCCTGGCGGAGCGGCCGCATACCTTCGGCGACGGCCACCTTCTTGATGGAATCCGTGGTCGCCTGGTCGACGGCCATCCGCTCGATCGTTTCCGATACAAGCATGAGCTCGTGGAGGGCCAGTCGACCCCGGTACCCGGTGTTCCCGCAGCGTGCACAGCCGCCCGGTTTGAACAGTTCTGGCACCGTGTCACCGAGTTCATCGAACTGCCACCCAACCCTGGCCAACGCTTCTTTGGTCGGTTGATACGGCGTCTTGCAATCGGCGCACAGGCGGCGGGCGAGACGCTGCCCGAGCACCGAATCGACGGCCGACCCGACGAGGAATGGTTCGACCCCCATTTCGATCAAACGGCTAATGGCTGACGGAGCGTCGTTGGTATGCATGGTCGAAAGCACGAGGTGACCGGTAAGCGCAGACTCAATGGCGATCTCGCCGGTTTCCTGGTCCCGGATTTCACCGACCAGCATGATGTCGGGGTCCTGACGCAAGAAGGACCGCAGGGCCGACGCGAAGGTCAAGCCGGCTTTTTTGTTGACCTGGACCTGATTGATCCCGTTGAGTCGGTACTCGACCGGATCCTCACAGGTCACAATGTTGACGTCGGGCTGATTGAGCACGTTGAGGGTCGAGTACAGCGTTGTGGACTTTCCCGAACCGGTCGGCCCACAGCAGAGGATGGTTCCATAGGCTTTGCTGTACGAGGACGCATACCGCTCGAGCGTGTCGGGCTCGAAGCCCAGTTGTTCCAGCTCCAGCGTGGCTGTCGAGTTATCGAGAATACGCATGACGATCTTCTCGCCGTAGATCGTCGGAAGTGACGAAACGCGCAGGTCGATGGTCTTGGTCCCACCTACCCGGAGGCTGATGCGACCATCCTGAGGACGACGCCGTTCGGCGATATCCATGTCAGCCATGATTTTCAGCCGGCTCACTACTGCGTTGCTGACTGACCTCGGGGTGCGCATGATCTCATGCAGCACGCCGTCCACGCGGAACCGAACCCGCAAGTCCTTATCCGTTGGCTCGATATGAAGGTCAGACGCACGTTCGGCCGACGCCTTGGCGATGAGCATGTTGACCAACTTGACGATCGGAGCTTCCTCGGTGGACGCTTCCACCGCATTGAGATCCTGCGTCTCCATGTCGTCGTCGCCGAAGCCGGCAAAGTCGGTGACGGAGTCGTCGAGTCCGGCGTTGTTGGCAATGGCGTTCTCAACGTCGCTACGAGTCGCGACCTTGGCGATGACGTCGCGCCCCGAAATGGCCCGGATGTCGTCGATGGCCAGCACGTTGGCCGGATCAGATAGAGCAACCACAAGTTTGTTGTCTTCAAACCCGATGGGAATCGCAGCATACCGGCGAGCAAGAGCATCGGGGATGAGGGCCGTGGCGGCCGGATCGATGGTTATTTCCTTGAGATCGACGAAGTCGACGCCAATCGCCTTGGCCAACGTTCGGACCAGATCGCGCTCGGAGACAATGTTCTCTTCGACGAGAACCCGTCCAAGCGGACGGCCAGTCTCGGCCGCCATGGCCAGACCTTTCTCAAGGAGTTCCTGAGTTAGCAGCCCCTCCTCGAGAAGGAGGCTGGCGAGGTGTCCGCTGTCACGAGTCATGATGCCTTAGTGAGAGTCCTGAGTTTCGCCGAGTTCGCGAGCCAAAGCGCTCAACCCGCCCCGGCGGCGGCTCAGATTGGCGGCGCGCTCACTGAGCGTGCCTTCAAGATCGTCTGAGGCATCGTAGTCGGAAGTGACAATCTCAACAGAGTCGTCTTCGTCGGCGGCGGCGTCTCCGATGACTCCCGAGAGGACCGACTGGAGCAAATCGTCGTCGTTGACGTCATCACGATCGTCAGATCCGGCAAGGTCATCCTCGTACAACAGGTCCGTTCGGTTCATGGAGAACGTCCCGGAACCGCCGACTGAAGGAGACAGTCCGAGATCGGCGTCGTTGTAAGTCGGTGCCGCCTCGAAACGTTCCTCGGTGACGGTAACGAGCTCCTGACGGACCAGATTGGCCATCGCTTTTGCGACAACGAACTCTGACGTCCCGGTGCGATGGGCTACTTCCGCAATGGTGCCGTGGCCGCCGAGCGCGGCCAACAGTTTCCATGTCTCGACCTTGAGTGTCACATCGCTGGCACCCTCTGGCAACGTCTGCGCCATGCGCAATCCGAACTTCGTTCCAGGAATGACCTCTTCGATGTCGGCCCATTGCTCGGCCCGATGATCGGCATCGGCGAGGCAAATCTCAATGTCAACTACTTCTCCCGAGTCATAGCGCGGAGCCACTTCATCGCCGAAGTCGAATGTACCTCGGCCGGGTCGGCCCAGGCGAAAGAGCACCTCGGTGCCCTGCTCGGCGAGAAAGTCCCGCAAATCGGCATGGGAATGGCCCTCTATCAACACCTCCGCGACGGTCTGCTCCCGACGTTCGACGCGCATCCAGCCGTCTGTGTCTAAGAACCCGGCATTAAGTAGGTCGGTGCGGAGATCTTCGTCACGTCGAGTGGTCGCGTACGCGAGTTTTCCACTTGATAGATAGATCTTCCCCTCAAGTCCTCCGGCTTCGACGCGCAAGCAGCCGGATTTCTGTGAACGTGCCAACATACGCAGCACTTCACTGAGGGGAATCGATTCGAGGCGTCCCGTCAGCGCCATGTTGTGACTCCTTAGTAGTCCTGCATCAATCTTCGGTAGATCGAGACAGCGCCTTGAGAGCTTTAGGCGCTATGAGCAGCGACCAGCATGGCATCGAGGTCGGCGGTCACGCCGGTCCAGATTGTGAACGCAGCCATCGCCTGGCCGACAAGCATATCCAGGCCCGGGCTGCACGGGATTCCCAGCCGACCCGCCTCGGCTACCGCCGGCGTTGCCGTATCGCCATAAGGCATGTCGATGAATCCAGAGGCGGCTGCCAGGAGACCGTCAGGTAGGTTCTCGCCGGACATGCCTATACGAGTCGCGTTGACAACCACGGCCCCATCCACCGGTTCACCCCATGGGACGAATCTGGCGGCGAGGTCGAGCTGTTCGATCAACAGTCTGGCTCGTCGCTCGTTTCGGGTACTGACGACCAGATCGACGTAGCCAGGCGCAGAATCGACAGCCACGAGAGCGGCCGCCGCAGCTCCGCCGGCTCCGAGAACCACTACAGAATCCCCCTGCCCGATCAGTTCGAAAGCATACATAACACCTGCTACATCGGTGTTTTCGGCTACGAGCGTTCCGTCGGGTTCCCGCCACCAGGTGTTGGCTGCCCCAAGGCGTTCGACCAGCGCAGACCGTCGATCGGCCAACTCCGCCGCCATCTGCTTATGCGGCGTGGTGATGTTGGCACCGGTCAACGTTGCCGACCGAACTTCGTCGGCTGCGAATCGTAGGCCGTCACCGTCAACCTGCCTGGCGGTGTATTCGCCCGAAATTCCTGCGGCACGAAGGGCAGCTTGGTGGATCGCCGGGGATCGAGAATGGCTGACCGGGTCGCCCAGGACGACCAGTTTGATCACGGGAAAAGGCCCTCGGCCTTCGCCTGATCTTTCCAGGTCAAGAACTGGTTGTAGTCAGCCGTGAAACTATGCGAGCCGTCAGCCGCCGTAAGCACGTAATAGATGTAGTCGGTTTCCGGCGGATCGGCGATCGCCTCCAGCGACGCCAACCGGGGACCCCCGATCGGCGTCGGAGGCAGTCCCAGGTTCTGATACGTGTTGTATGGCGACTCGACCTCGAGGTCTGGGAGCGTCAGTCCGATCCCCCTGACGCCCATGGCGTATAACACGGTGGCATCGATCTGGAGCGGCATACCGGCATCCATCCGGTTGACGATTACCGATGCAACGTCGGGGCGGTCGGCATCCACTTTCGTCTCAGCTTCGATGATCGACGCTGCGACCAATCCTTCATAAATGGTGTAACCGCGGTCGGTCCAGGCCGTCCAGTCGATCGACTGCACTCGGCTTTCCATCGTGCGCGCCAGTTTTCCGAGAATCGATGCCGCGCTGGCATCCGTTTCGAATTCATATGTGTCCGGAAAGAGCAAGCCCTCCCAATCCTGGAGCGACTCGGGTGGTAGTTCAAGTAGCGAACTCTGCACGGCGCCACTGAGCAGCGCTTCTTCAAGTTCAACCTCACTGTACGAGGTCTGGTTGGAGATTTCGGTGAGCACCTCCCCGATCCTGAGGCCTTCTCGAACCGTAATGCGATAAGTCTCGAAGGCCGGGCCTGCGAGGAAGGCCGCGATGACATCTTCGGTCGCCATCCCGGTCGTCAGCTCATAACGGCCGGCGCCGAGACGCTGGGTGTAGCCACCATCCTCGACCGCTTGCTCAAAATTGCGTGCCGACGGAATCACATCAGCCTCCTGAAGCAGCGAAGCGATGGTTCTGGCCGATGCTCCCGCCGGCACTTCAACAGTCACGGGAACCCCGACCGTTGCGGTCGCCAGGACAGTCGTGTCGGTCGGGCTGAACAGACCTGAAAACATCGCTTTTCCGGCCAAACCCAGTCCGGCCAGCGCAGCCAACACCACCACGACGGCGAGGACGCTCCGATTCCGGGGCTCTTCAAACGAGGTCATGACTGTCTCCTACTGGTTGCGAATCGAGCCAGCGCTGCAACAGCACTGCCGCGGCTACCTTGTCAACGACCCCTTTTCGCTTATCGCGTCTGACACCTGACTCGATGAGAACCGACTGGGCGACCGCCGTGGTGTAACGCTCATCGACCATCTCGACTGGCACCCCGGCAATGGCACCGATCCGTTCTGCAAACTCGTTCGACGCCCGTGCGGCGGCGTCATTTCGACCCTTGAAATGGGTCGGTAGGCCGACCACGATCCGCTCGACATCGTGTTCCGCGACGATCTGGCGCACTTGTTCGTCGAACGCGCCAGCCTCGACCACCCGAAACGGCTGGGCGGTTATATGCAACTGATCAGATAAGGCGACACCGATCCGGCTCGTGCCGTAGTCGACGCCCATGATGCGTCCCAGGGTTCTATACCTCCGCGAGGGTTCTTTCGGCGCTCTCCCTGGCTGCCTCCAGCGCTGCACCTAAGTTACTTCCGTTCGGTCCGCCGGCTTGCGCCAGTTCCGGATCCCGACTTCCTCCCCCACCAAGGTAGCTGGCCCCGGCGGCTACCAGATCAGCCGCAGAAACCCCCCGTTCAACCTGGTCCTTTGTCACCAAGCCAACCAAAGCGCCCTTCCCACCAAAAGCCGAGCCAATGAGCACCACCCCCGACGTCAACCGGTCACGAATCGCCATTGCCAGCAACCTCAATTCATCCGGGCGCAGATTGCTTCGGTCGGCAACCACGAGCGAAACCCCGCCCAGGTTCACCGCGTCTGCCACCAGGTCCTCGGCATCAGCCGAGCGGGTTTGATCGGCCAGGGCTGCGAGCTCGGACTCTAGAGACTGATTCTTGTCCAACAAGGCTTCGATTCGGGCGGGGACGTCACCGGGAGCCGCCCGAAGGGCCGCGCCGGCGCTGTCGAGAAGTTGCCGCATCCTGGCCAGGTAGGCGTAGCCATCGGTACCCGAGAACGCCTCGAGCCGACGTACGTTCGAACCAACTGACGACTCGGCGGTCAGAACGACCGGACCGACCTGACCGGCGCTCGGGGTATGCGTACCGCCACAAAGCTCCTTGGAGAACTCTCCGATCCTGACCATTCGGACCGTGTCGCCGTATTTGTCACCGAAGAACGCCAAAGCTCCTTGGGCTTTGGCGTCATCCATCGAGGTGACCAACGTCTTGATATGGGAGTTATGGATGATCTGCTCGTTGGTGATCCGCTCGATCTCGGCGATCTCATCGTCGGCGAGCGGGGCATGGTGGTTGAAGTCGAAGCGCAACCGGCCGGGTTCCACGAGTGAGCCAGCTTGATGTGCCTGATCTCCGATGACCTTGCGCAAAGCCGCATGCACGAGGTGCGTACCCGTGTGGGACTTTCTGATTCTTTCCCGACGTGGCGAATCAATCGCCAGGTCGGCCGACTGGCCCGTCTGCACGAACCCATCGGTCACCTTGCCACGATGCCCGTGGAATCCCTGAACCGCGTGTTTGGTATCGAACACGGCGACCGTGCCCGTCTCGGTCTTGATCGTCCCGGTGTCGCCGACCTGGCCCCCGCTTTCGGCATAAAACGGAGTCGTGTCGAGGAACACCTCAACGGTTTGCCCCTTCTCGACTCGTTCGACCTGGTCACCTTCCAAAAGCATCGCCAAGACCGTGCCGGAACCGGCTTCGGCCTCATAACCCACAAAATTGGTGGGCCCGACCGCGTCAAGGATCGAAAGGTACATTTGCCCGAGCGCGGCTTCGGCTCCCCCCGTGAACGCTGCTTTCGCCCGCGTCCGCTGAGCGGCCATTTCGGTGTCAAAGGCATCCTCATCCACGTCGAACCCGGCTTCCCCAGCGATTTCTTTCGTCAGTTCGATGGGGAATCCGAACGTATCGTGCAGCTTGAACGCCACGGATCCCGGAAATGCCATGCCAGGTTTGAGCGAGCCAAGTGCCTCTGACATGAGACCCTGGCCGGCTTCGAGAGTCCTACGGAACTGGCTTTCCTCTCGCTCGACCACGGCAATGAGCGCGTCGCGCTTTTCAACGAGGTTGGGGTGCCCACCGCCGAGCACCTCGATGACCACCTCGGTAAGACGTGGCATCAAC
>Ga0224496_10002304_pt1 | contig 11395 bp, 8 predicted proteins | sample SF_Jul11_sed_USG_2_FD_168127 | JGI IMG/M metagenome (GOLD analysis project Ga0224496, IMG submission 168127) | Sediment microbial communities from San Francisco Bay, California, United States - SF_Jul11_sed_USGS_8_1 | ecosystem: Environmental > Aquatic > Marine > Sediment | place: USA... | reverse complement strand
GTTGCGGCCCGATGAAGAATGTTTGGTGTAACCAAGATGCTCCTCCATCTCGGCTCCCAGCGCCGCCTCGACTGTCATTTTTACAATCTCGCGGCTCAGGTCGGAAAGGTCTTTCTCGGACTTGATATCACGGGCGAGCTCTTTGGCGATCGCCTCCAGTTTCTTGCGGTCTGTCGTCATGCTCATTATCCTCCTTTGCGAAGATTAAGGAATTATGAGCAGTTACACAATTTAATTTACAGACTCACTGAATATATCAAGTTAGGGGAGATTCACCCAAAATTAGCGGCTGTATTTGAGCCGTACAAAATAAATGGGAGTCAAAAATAAATTCTCTTCCTCCCCTCCTCCCTTCCCTATTTCCCCCATATTTGTTAACTTGTAAGCAGAATAGGAATTACCTTTTTCATGGCTGATGTATGGGAATATTAGAAGAGACCGAAGCGCTGGTGAAGCGCGCCAAGGAGGCGAGCAGAGCGGTGGCGCTACTCTCCACGGAACGCAAGAACGCGGTATTGTGGCGAATGGCTGATGAACTGGAAGCGCAAAAGGGCGACATACAGCAGGCCAACGCCAAGGACATGGCGGCGGGCAGCGCTGCGGGACTCTCTCCTGCGGTGCTGGACAGGCTGTATCTGGATGATAAAAGAATAAAAGGGATGGCCGATGGCGTCCGGGAGATAGCGAAGCTGCCAGACCCGGTGGGGGAAATCACAGATATGCGCCGCAGGCCCAGCGGAATAACAGTGGGCAAAATGCGTGTGCCCCTGGGGCTGGTGGGATTCATATACGAGTCCCGCCCAAACGTCACCTCAGACGCGGCGGCGCTCTGCTTCAAGTCGGGCAACGCCGTGGTGCTGCGCGGAGGATCGGAGGCGATAAACTCCAACCTGGCCATAGCCCAGGTGATATCCAACGCGGCCCAGGCCGAAGGCGCGCCGGAAGGGGGAATAACTATCATCCCCATAGCCGACAGGGAAGCGGTGGCATCCATGCTGAAGCTGGATCATCTGATAGACATCATCATCCCTCGGGGTGGAACCGCGTTTATAAAGTATGTGACGGAAACATCCTCCATCCCGGTGATCAAGCACGATGCCGGTGTCTGCCATGTGTATGTGGACAAGATGGCGGATCTTGCCATGGCCTCCGAGATCGCTTTCAACTCCAAGGTCCATCGGCCCTCTGTGTGCAACGCGGCGGAAACTCTGCTGGTCCACAAGGATGTGGCTCAAAAGTTCCTGCCAACAATGGTGGAGAGATTCGCCAAGGCCGGTGTGGCGATGGTAGGGTGCGCCAAAACCAGGAGTCTGGCCCCAGGCGTGGGGGAGGCGACGGAAGAGGATTGGTATACGGAATACCTGGAGCTGAAGATATCCATTCGAGTGGTGGAGAGCCTGGACGAAGCGGTGGATCATATAACAAAGTATGGCTCGGCCCACACGGAATCTATCGTGACGGAGGACTACTCGGCGTCGGGCCGTTTTATCGCCGCCGTGGATTCCTCGTCTGTGATGGTGAACGCCTCCACCAGGTTTTCAGATGGTGGCGAGTATGGGCTGGGGGCGGAGATCGGCATATCCACCCAAAAGCTCCACGCTCGTGGCCCCATGGGGCTCAATGAGCTGACCTGTCAGAAGTTTATCGTGCTAGGTTCCGGCCAGGTTCGAAAGTGAGCCTGGGTGTGGGTCCAGTTGGTCCATGGGCAGGCAATGGAAAACGGATTATTAACCGCCATTTTCACGGAGAAGCCGCGTGAGGATAGGGGTATTGGGCGGGTCGTTCAACCCGGTGCATCTGGGGCACCTGGTGATAGCCCAGGAGGCGGCCAGCCTGCTGGGGATGGATGAGGTGCATTTCGTGGTGGCCGCGGCCCCTCCACATAAGGAGCAGGAATCGCTGGTGGACCCGGAGACGCGATACCTGATGGTTCAGATGGCTTGCCGGGCAAATCCACTGTTCCACCCCAGCCGCGTGGAACTGGGCCGCCAGGGCCCAAGCTACACCATAGACACCATGCGCCACTTTGTCGACGAATATGGTCCAGACTGCCATTTCATCACCGGTCAGGACGCCATGGAGGATATATCCTCTTGGAAATCGGCGCTGACGCTGCTAAAGACAGTCAACTTTGCCGTGGTCGCCCGACAAGGACACGTCCAATCCACCCTGGCCGAGTTCATCCAGGGCACGCTTTCGGCGCGATATCACAATATGAAATTCCACGATGCAGTGACCAGCGAAGAGGGAAGGGTGACCTCGTTTCGTGTCGCGGGGGCCACAACGGTGATAAATATACTAAAGACACCCCTTGTAGGGATATCTTCGTCCGATATACGGGCCAGGCTTCGGCGGGGCGTGCCAGTGAAATATCTTGTTCCTGACGACGTTGAAAGGTATCTTATTGAAGGAAAGCCTTATGGCTGAAAACTTTAATGGAGAACGAGACCCGAAGATGACCATGCAAACTCGTATCAGCTCCGAGGATAAATTGGCGTTATGTTATAATTCGGCCATATCCAAAATGGCGCTGGACCCTGTGGTGTTCGATCTGCGGGGCGTGTCGGACATGGCGGATGTTTTCATGATATTCAGCGGCTCGTCGGACAGACAAATCAAGGCCATCGTTGACAGCGTGGAAGAGTCCTTGAGGGAAGCCGGCGAGAAGAATTACCATATCGAAGGATATGGCAAAGGCTGGTGGGTGCTGTTGGACGCCGGAGACGTGGTGATCCATGTGTTTTCCGTGGAGGCAAGGGGCTATTACGACCTGGAGAGCCACTGGAGTGACGCAAAGAGAATCTATCTCGAAGGGGAATAAGTCCTTTCACTCCGCTTGATGATACGATGGAAAAAGAAAAACTAGAAATGTACCGGGGAATGCTTCTGGAATATCGGAAGCGGCTCACCGGCGACTTTGAAAAGGCCCTGGACAGCGCCAACGAGGAGTTCGGCATGGAAGTGCCGGACATGAACGACGAGGCTACCAGAACCATGAGCAGGCGGCTGTTAATGTCCATAGGGGACAAGAGCCTGGACACCCTGCGTCAGATAGAAGAAGCCCTGGAGAGAATCGATGACGGCGAATACGGTGTGTGCGCCGAATGCGAGGCGCTTATCCCCGAAGGGCGGTTGGAGCTGGTTCCTTTCGCCATATTCTGTGTCCGTTGCCAGGAACAATTGGAAAAGGAATGACATAAGGTAAGGATTATGGCGCCTTTCAGAGTAATCGTCTTGTGGTCCCTGTTCGCCGTGGGTATTTTGTATCTTGCCTATTTCAACAGCGATGCATGGGTTCCTTTTTATATCTCCCCGGAATTGAGCATGGAGCTTCCGGTGATGGCCCCGGTGCTGGCCGCCTTTTTCCTTGGCGCCTTATGCGTCGCCATTCTATATTCGGTGGAGAGCGTTTCCGGTTTTTTCTCCTCCATCAGAAAATCGGCGGAGGAAAAAAGAATGCGCCGCGCCACCACCTTGTACGACACAGGTATGGAGAGGCTCACCACGGGGCAACGTAAGGAAGGGGAAAAGTTTTTCACAAAAGCGCTGGGCCTGAATGGCGAACATATCCCATCGTTGCTGGCTTTGGGGATCATTCGCCGTGAGGAAGGGGACCTGACAGAGGCGATAAACCTGCACTCCAGGGCCAAGGGGCTGAACGAAAAAAGCGCCGCGGCCATGTTGGAGCTGGCGGAGGATTATTTCAGGGCGGAGCAATTCGTCTACGCCGTCTCCACAATAAAGGAGGCGCAGAAGATCGTCAGGAAGTCTTTGCCTGCAATGCGCAGGATTCGCGATGTATACATACGCGTAGGCAATATTGAAGAGGCCATATCGGCTCAAAGGGCGGTAATAGACAATTCTCCCGTGGCGATGGAGAAGGAAGAAAGAAACAAGTTGGCGGGCCTGATATATCAGAAGGCCATGGAGCTTGTGGAAGCTGGAAAGCTGGAGGAAGCCCGCGACGCGCTAAGCAGAGCCATATACGATGACAATCAATTCATACCCGCATATATCAAGCTGGCGGAAGTGTATGAAAAACTGGGAAAGAGCCGGAACGCAAGAAAGACTTTGGAGTCGGGATTCAAGGCCACCAGGTCCATCATCCCCCTGAAGACGCTGGAGTTGTACCTTCGCGCCAAAGATGAGAATACCGCCGTGGTGGACACATACAGATGGGCCAAAGGGATGGCGCCGGAGAACGAGGAAATCAGGATTCTGCTGGTGGGAGCGTATTTGCATAATGGCTTGCCGGACACGGCCCGACTGGAGCTCTCCGAAATAAAGGGCCCCTTGGCCGGTTCCACCCTGGCCCAGCTTATGGAAGGGAAGATCATCCATCATGGCGACACCAGCGACAACCCGGCCATACAAGCCCTGGAAAAAGCATACCAGCGGGAAATGAATGTCTTCTTCCGCTTTACCTGCGGCTCTTGCTGCGCCATCACGCCGGAATACTCCGGCCGCTGCCCCTCCTGCGGCCAATGGGGCTCGGTAGGGCAGCTGCTGCTCTAACCGAATCTTCCCGGCGCCCCATTTACATGGAGCCGCAAACGGCTCATAAATTAGCTGTTTAAGCCCCCTCAAAAACTTTATCCTGTGATAAAATGTCCACACTAAAGGCGGGTGTTCGGGGGTGTCGGAATCCTTTTCGGCTGCTGTATGGTCACACGGATATTCACTCCACGACGATATAACAAAATCCCGCCATGGAGGAGATTTGTGAGCGAACTGCTTTATGAAATAGGAACGGAGGAGATACCCTCCGGATATATCGCGCCCGCGGCGGAAGCCTTCCTGTCGATCGTTTGTGGCAGGCTTCAGAAACTTGCGCTTCCATTCGACGACGCCAGATGGTACGCCACACCAAGAAGGTTGACAGTGTCCATCACCGGCCTGCCGGACAGCAGGCCCCACAAAACTGAAAAGGTGTTCGGTCCCCCCAAAAAAAACGCGATCAATGAGGACGGCTCCCTGTCCAAAGCGGGCCTGGGATTCGCCAAAAGCAAGGGTGTGGATCCTTCCACTGTGAAAGTGGAGATGACGGAAAAAGGGGAATACGTATACGTTAAGACCGAGACTGGTGGCGAACAGACCACTCAACTGCTCGCTGACCAGCTCCCGGCCGCCGCCATGGAGATCCCATTTCCCAAATCGATGAGCTGGGGAAAATCAGACTTGAAGTTCACTCGCCCGATTCATTGGGTGGTGGCGCTGTTCGGAGGGACAATTGTGGATTTCAATCTGGGCCATATTAAGTCCGGATCTAAGACAAGGGGCCATAGGTTCCTGGACGCAGGGGATATAACGGTCAGCGGCAGGAGCGATTACCTGGAAAAGCTGGAAGAGGCTCACGTGGAGGCGAACCTGGAAAAGCGCAAGAAAATGGTGATAGACCAATCGCGCGCCGCCGCCCAGGCCCACGGCGCCACTCTGGTGGAAGATGACGATCTGGCCCACACCGTGGCCTGCCTGGTGGAGTGGCCCACGGCTATGTGGGGCTCTTTTGATAAGGAATATCTGGCCCTGCCGGAAGAACTCCTTATCGCCTCCATGAAAAACCATCAGAAAATGTTTTCCGTTCGGGACTCGGATGGAAAGCTGACCAACGGGTTCGTGGGGATCTCGAACATGATAGTGGAGGAGGAATCGGTGGTGGTGGCTGGCTATCAGCGTGTGTTGCGAGCCCGGCTTTCGGACGCCAAGTTCTTTTTCGATGAAGACAAAAAACGAACCCTGGAAAGTTTCGCAGCCAGACTGGACCATGTGGTATACCAGAAAAAGCTGGGAACCATTGGCGAGAAGGTAAAGCGGTTCACTACCCTGGCCAGGCAGATAGCCCGGAGCGTGGACCCCTCTCTTGAAGCCACGGTGGAGAGAGCGGCCAGGCTGTGCAAGGCGGACCTTGAGACTTTGATGGTGTATGAATTCCCTGAGCTGCAAGGGGTGATGGGCAGGGAATACGCCCGTCTGGCCGGGGAGCCGGAAGATGTGTGCCTGGCCATATATGAAAGCTACATGCCCCGCTTTTCGGGCGACCAAACAGCTTCCGGAGCCGCCGGAGCGATAGTGGGGATAGCGGACAGGATAGATACCCTGACCGGATGCTTTGGGGTGGGGCTCATCCCCACGGGCGCGCAGGATCCATTCGCCCTTCGACGAGGCGCTTTGGGGATTATCCAGACCTTGCTGGAAAAGGGATATGGAATTAGCCTGTCCGGCCTCATCTCCAGCTCAATAGCGCTGTATGGAGACCGGCTGGAAGCGCCTGCGGAAGAAGTGGAAAAGAAGCTGGTCGACTTTTTTGGCGCCAGATTGAAAAACCTGTGGACAGGAAGCGGCGTTCCTCACGATCTGGCCGAAGCGGTGCTCTCCAGCGGGATTGACGACATATCCAGCGCCCGGCTGAGGCTCGAGGCCCTTGTGCGGCTCAAGGAGCTGCCTTTCTTTAATCCCTTGGTCACCACATACAAGAGGGCCGCCAATATCGTTAAAAGAGCCCCGCAGCAAGAGCCGGACCCGGCGTTGTTCGAAAAAGAGGCTGAGCGTATGTTATACGCCGAGGTGAAAGGGCTTGGGAAGGAGGCGATGGATCTGGAGAGGGATAGATATTACTTTGAAGCGCTGGAGAGACTCGCGGGGCTGCGCAGCGCCGTGGATCATCTGTTCGATGAAGTAATGATCATGGCGGAGGAGAAGACAGTGAGGCAAAACCGGTTGAACCTGCTGACCCAGGTGACAGCCCTTTTCATGCAAATCGCCGATTTCTCCAAAATAGAGGCGTGAGGACTTACCCACGCGATGCAATTATATTTAAAGTGTTTATCGTTACTGTAGGGGAAACTGGCAACAATTGACCGGCATGACAACCGGCGCAAGGAGGAGACTAGGTCATGGCAGCTAAAAAATACGTATATTATTTCGGACCCAAGGGAGCGGACGGCAACGCCAAGATGAAGGATCTGCTGGGTGGCAAAGGCGCCAATCTGGCGGAAATGTGTAACCTGAAGATACCCGTACCTTCCGGGTTCACCATCTCCACACAAGCCTGCGTGGAGTATTTTGACCTGAAGGAGAAATGGCCTGCTGGGTTGAATCAGGAAGTGGCGAAAAACATGATTCGCCTGGAAAAGGAAATGGGCAAAAAATTCGGCGACGAGAATAATCCTCTTTTGCTGTCGGTCCGCTCCGGGTCCCGCGCGTCGATGCCGGGGATGATGGACACCATATTGAACCTGGGGTTAAATGACATCTCCATCCACGGGCTCATCAAGCGCTCTGGCAACGAATGGTTCGCCTACGATTCCTATCGCAGGTTCATCACCATGTTCTCTGACGTAGCCTTGGGTGTGGAAAGGGAAATGTTCGAAAAGGCGTTGAAAGCTGAGAAGCAGCGGATGGGCGTGATGCTGGACACAGGATTGCCGGTTGAGTCGCTAAAGAAGCTGGTAAAGGAATTCCAGGAAATCGTGCAGGCCCACACCGGCTCGCCATTTCCGCAGGATCCTAAAGTCCAACTGCAATTGGCCATAGACGCAGTATTCGCCTCGTGGCACAATCCCCGCGCTCAGAAGTACCGTAGCCTCTACAACATTCCAGCCAGCTGGGGCACTGCGGTGAACGTGCAATCGATGGTGTTTGGCAATATGGGCGAAAGCTCCGGCACCGGTGTAGCCTTCACCCGGGATCCGGGCACGGGGGAGCGGCTTTTCTTTGGTGAGTTTCTCTTCAACGCCCAGGGCGAGGATGTGGTGGCGGGAATCAGGACGCCACTATCCATCGGCCAGATGGGGGAGAGGCTGCCAGAGTGCAAGAAAGAACTGGACAAGATATATAACGAACTGGAGACCCACTACCGGGACATGCTAGACATAGAGTTCACCGTGGAAAACGCCAAGCTATACATGCTGCAGACCAGGGTGGGCAAACGCACAGCGGAGGCTGCGGTGCGTATCGCCGTGGAAATGGTCCAGGAAAAGATGATTACCAAGGAAGAAGCGATCAACAGGGTCCAGCCGGAGCAACTGGACCAACTGCTGCACGATACCATAGACTCATCGGCGGAGCTTACCGTGCTGACCCATGGGCTCCCCGCCTCGCCCGGTGCGGGTGTGGGAAAGGTTGTGTTCACCGCCGAGGAGGCGATAGAGCTGGCCGCCCAGGGAGAGAAACTGATCCTGGTGCGCCAGGAGACAAGCCCTGAGGATATCGGCGGTATGAACGCGGCCCAGGGGATATTGACCGCCACCGGGGGCATGACCAGCCACGCCGCTGTTGTGGCCAGGGGCATGGGCAAATGCTGCGTGGCGGGAGCCGAGTCTCTGAAAATATCCCACCAAAGCGGCCTTTTCACCGTGGGCGCCACCGCCGTGCACAAAGGAGACTGGATTACGCTCGATGGCTCCACCGGCCGGGTGATTCTGGGGAAGGCCCCTCTGGTCACGCCAAAGCTTTCGGAGCATTTTCACATATTCATGGGATGGGCGGATAAAATGCGCCGCCTTAAAGTGCGCACCAACGCCGATACCCCCAATGACGCCAAGATCGCAAGAAATTTCGGCGCCGAGGGGATCGGGCTGTGCCGCACGGAGCATATGTTCTTCGAGGGGGACAGGATAGTCGCTGTGCGTGAGATGATCCTGGCCGATGACGAAAAGGAACGCAAGGCCGCCCTGGACAAGTTGCTCCCCATGCAGCGCGAAGACTTTGTGGGCATATTTACGGCGATGGAAGGTATGCCGGTGACGGTGCGGCTGCTAGATCCGCCGCTGCACGAATTCCTGCCCAGGGAGAAGGACGACTACGCCGTGTTGGCCAAGGACCTGAATGTTTCGGTGGTGGACCTCAAATCCAGGGCGGACAGGCTTAAGGAGTTCAATCCGATGCTGGGTCACAGGGGATGCCGTCTGGGGATCACCTTCCCGGCCATCTATGACATGCAGGTGCGCGCCATCATGGAGGCGGTTTGTAGTTTGAAGAAAAAAGGAATGGACGTGCAGCCGGAGATCATGATCCCGCTGGTGTCCCATTACAAGGAGTTGGCCATCCTCCGAGAGCGCGTGGTGGCCGTGGCGGAGCAGGTGATAAAGGAGACGGGCTCCAAGGTGGCTTACACCGTGGGGAGCATGATAGAGCTTCCTCGCGCCGCCATCACTGCTGACAAGATAGCGGAGTATTCCGACTTTTTCTCCTTCGGAACCAACGACCTTACCCAGACCACCTTCGGCCTCTCCCGCGACGACGCCGGCCGGTTCCTGCCAGTGTATGTACACGATGGCATACTCCCCGGTGACCCGTTTGTCGCCATAGACGTGGATGGAGTGGGCTCCCTGGTGAAGATAGGCGTGGAACGGGGAAGGAGCGTGAAACCGAAACTGAAAATCGGCATATGCGGCGAGCATGGCGGCGAATCGTCTTCAGTGTCCTTCTGCCACAAAGTCGGATTCGATTATGTATCCTGCTCTCCATACAGGATACCTCTGGCCCGTCTGGCGGCTGCGCAATCCGCCATCGCTACATCCGGAGCAAAGCCCTCGGGCAAAAAACCGGTAAAGAAAAAAGCCGCAAGCAAAAAGAAGGGGGCAGTTAAAAAGCCAGCCGTAAAGGCCAAAGTCCAAAAGGCCAAGGCCCCGGCGCGGAAGAAGGCCGCGAAGAAGAAATAGTTAATTTGGGATGAATACTCCGCCGGGGATGGAGCTATGCTCGCAACCCCGGCGGCAATTCGCCATGTCGGCAAGGTCATATAACTTGGCTAAACCGGCGAGAAGAACAAGCCGCAGGCCGATTAACCTGTTGGCCAACAGGAGTTTGTTATCATGCGATTTATAGCTTTAGCTCTGGCTCTGATGTTCATTGTCTCAGCTTCGGGTTGCCACTTTCACAATCGTGGAAAAGGCAAAGTGATAATCCCCCCTGGCAAGGTGAAGCCAAAACGCATTCCGCCGGGACATAGGAAAATAATGTATATAGACAATCCTGATGGCGACATCGTCAGTCCCGAATATGGAACACACAAGGCTGGACAATAATACTCGCGTACCCGCCTGGTGAGTAAACCAAAAGAAAAGGATGGGGCTGACAGATGGATGGAACGGGCCATCCTGTTGGCGCTAAAAGGAAAAGGGAGAACTTCTCCAAACCCGGCGGTGGGCGCCGTTATAGTGAAAAACGGCCAGGTGGTGGGGGAAGGATGGCACAAAAAGAGGGGGGGGGCCCACGCGGAGATATTCGCGCTAAAAGCTGCAGGCGCCAAGGCTTGCGGCGCGACCGCTTATGTGACGCTGGAGCCGTGCAACCATTATGGCCAGACAGGGCCTTGCGCGCGCGCGCTGGTGGAAGCGGGCATTAAAGAAGTGGTGATTGGCGCAAGGGACAAATCCCCAAAGCAGGGCCGCCGTGGGATGGAGGAAATGAGGCGGGCTGGCATAACGGTTCGCCAGGATCTTCTCGGAGCTCAATGCAAAGAACTTTGCGAGGATTTTTTCAAGCATTCCTCCACGGGGCTCCCTTTTGTCACCCTGAAAACCGCCATGACCCTGGACGGAAAGATAGCCTCGCGCTCTGGAGACTCACGCTGGATAAGCTCGGAACAATCCAGGAAACTGGTTCATGAGATGAGATGCAGATCGGACGCGGTGATGGTGGGAGCGGATACGGCGATTTTGGACGATCCGCAACTGACCACCAGGGCGGGCAGGGCCAGGCGCAATCCATTACGGGTGGTGGTGGACGGGGCGTTGCGTCTGCCATTGAAAGGAAACCTGGCGCAAGGGGCGGGAGCCATCCCCACGCTAGTCTTCACCACCAAAGCCCTCGCCGCTGGTCCAAAGGCCGCCGCCCTGGAAAAGCTGGGTGTCCGAGTGATGGCCGCTGGCAAGGGAAAAAAGGTGGACCTGCCGCAAGTGATGGCCCAGCTTGGCCGGATGGACGTGATGAGCCTGATGGTGGAAAGCGGCGGAGCTCTGGCCTGGGAGCTGGCTCGGCTGGAGCTGGTGGACAGAGTGAAGTTTTTCATCGCTCCGAAGATCGTCGGCGGACCTAGGTGCGTGATGGGTTTGGGGGGAGTGGCGCGGGTCGCCGAGGCATACCGGATGGAGGAAATGGAAGTATCCATGGTAGGACCGGATATCATGGTGGATGGGAAAATGGCGCCGAGGAGATAAGCGATGTTTACAGGAATAGTGGCCGGTACCGGGATCGTGAAAAAGGTCCTGCGCCGGGGAAAGGATTTTCGTCTATCGGTGGAAGTAGGCTCCGTGGTAGAGGCCCCGGTTCTGGGAGAGAGTGTGGCGGTGGACGGGGTCTGCCTGACGGTAGTGGAATCCAGTGGCGGGATTCTGAGTTTCGATGTGTCCATGGAAACGATTAACCGCACTGATTTCAAGGATATGCGCGA
>Ga0224496_10002303_pt1 | contig 11399 bp, 7 predicted proteins | sample SF_Jul11_sed_USG_2_FD_168127 | JGI IMG/M metagenome (GOLD analysis project Ga0224496, IMG submission 168127) | Sediment microbial communities from San Francisco Bay, California, United States - SF_Jul11_sed_USGS_8_1 | ecosystem: Environmental > Aquatic > Marine > Sediment | place: USA... | reverse complement strand
GTGCTCTACGATATCCTCGGGATTTCAGCCGGTAGGATTCCCAAATTTTCAAAGAACTACCTGGCGGATACTGCGGATATAGCGGCCGCGGTGCGCCAGTATGTCGATGACGTGAAACAGCAGCGCTTTCCCGCGGCTGAACACAGTTTCGAATAGTATTTATCCTCTCCATGATTACCTGTCAAACCATTGATGCGATACGCCAGCAGGTAGCGGACTGGAAGACGGCTGGCGATACGATTGCCTTTGTGCCGACCATGGGTAACCTGCACGCGGGGCACCTGCAACTGGTATCACAGGCGCGCCAGCAGGCCAGTCGGGTCGTGGTGAGTATCTTTGTGAACCCCCTGCAATTTAACGAAGCCGCCGATTTTGAGCACTATCCCCGCACAATCGACGAAGATTGCCGGCAACTGCAGTCTGCAGCTGTTGATGCCTTATTCCTGCCCACGCTGGATGTTATCTATCCCCACGGCCAGTCGGCAACGACAAAGGTCATAGTGCCCGGGCTGGGGGATATCCTCGAGGGTGAGCATCGCCCCGGTCATTTTACTGGTGTGACCACGGTCGTGAACAAGCTCTTTAATATGGTGCAACCGGACCTGGCCTTTTTTGGTGAGAAGGACTATCAGCAGCTGATGCTGATTCGCCGTATGCGGGATGATCTGGATATGCCGGTGCAGGTTCGCGGGGTTGCGACTCAGCGCGAGCCGGATGGCCTTGCCATGAGCTCGAGAAATGGCCGTCTTGATGCGGGTGAGCGCCAGTTAGCTCCCTGTTTATATCAGCAGCTAGCTGAGATTGAAGGTGCGATTGCCCGGGGTGAAGAGGATTTCAGGCAACTGGAGCAGGATGCAGAAGCGCACCTGGATCGACAGGGTTTCAGGACCGAGTATGTACGCATCTGTCGCCAGCAGGATTTGTCAGCGGCGCAACCGGGTGACGATAAGCTGGTTATTTTACTTGCAGCCTGGCTGGGACAAACCCGATTAATAGACAATATCTCATTTTCATCGCCTTCAGCTTGAACCTCGACGGCGAATAGCTCATAATTTCACGTATTACAGTTTTAGACTGTTCTTATTTAAGGGCCCCAGGATATATTCATGCAGTTAATAATGCTCAAATGCAAACTTCATCAGGCACACGTAACCCATTCCGAGCTGGAATATGAGGGTTCCTGTGCAATTGATGGCAAATTACTGGATGAGGCCGGCATTCACGAATACGAGCAGATCCATATTTATAACCTGGCCAATGGCGAGCGTTTTACGACCTATGCGATTCGTGGCCAGGATGGCAGTGGTATGATTTCCGTAAATGGTGCGGCCGCACATAAGGCGAATCCGGGTGATCGAGTGATCATTTGCAGCTATGTGCAACTGGAGCAGAAGGAAGCTGCTATGTTTCGACCGAAACTGGTGTATCTCGACCAGGACAATAAGGTTACCCGTACCGGTAACCAGATCCCCGTACAGGTTGCCTGATTTTTTAAACGGCAATGTCCAGTAAGTTATTCACGATATAATCTCCCGTTTATTATGTCCAAAAAAAATCCGGCTATTGCCGGATTTTTTTTGGACAGTTAATCCCTGATTTTTCCGGCTTATCCCGTATTTCGCATGCCTGCGGCAACCGCGCTGATGGTGCGCAGTAAGGGGTTGAGCCATTTTTCCTGTTCAGCCTCACTATTGTCCTGATCACGGTAGCGCTTCAACAGCAAAATCTGGATGTGGCTTAAGGGATCCTGGTAAGGGTCGCGCCGATCCAGGGACAGCCTGAGTGCAGGGAAGTCCTCTACCAGTACATTTTTCTCGGTGATGCTGAGAATATGTTTGACCGTTCTTTCGTATTCATCACGGATCATCGGGTAGATCTTTTCTGCAGTGGCCGGGTCTTCGCACAGGTCGGCATACTCACGTGCAGTCGACATGTCCGCCTTGGTCAGTGCCATTTCCGTATTACTGATTAAGGACCTGAAATAGGGCCAGTTCCTGTTCATCTCGCGCAGTAGCACCAGTTGTGATTCACCCTGTGAAATCATGCTATCCAGAGCCGAGCCTATGCCATACCAGGCGGGCAGGGTGGTGCGCGACTGTGCCCAGCCAAAGACCCAGGGGATGGCGCGAATCGATGACTTCGAGCGGTTGGCCTTACGGTGTGATGGCCGTGAGCCAATATTCATCATACCGATTTCGCTGACCGGTGTGGCCTCGTAGAAATAATCGAGGAAGCCCTCGGTCCTGTCAGTGAGTTCACGATAGGTGTTCTCGCCGACACGGGTGAGCTCCTGCATGGCCTTGATGTAGGTATCGGTTGCTGTCAGTGGCTGCTCGGTCACAATTGACCGACTCGCCATCATCAGGCCGGAAATACCCATGGTCAGTTCATAGATAGCTGTTTCCGGGTTGCTGTATTTAAACGACAGCACCTCGCCCTGCTCGGTGAACTTGATCTGGCCATGCACCGTGCCTTCTGGCTGGGACATAATGGCGTCATGGGTCGGCCCGCCGCCGCGACCGATGGTGCCGCCACGACCGTGGAACAGCCGGCAATCAATGCCCTTGTCCCGGGTCAGCCTGATGACTTTCTGTTGTGCCTCAAACAGGTTCCATGAAGAGGCCATGATGCCGCCATCCTTACAGGAGTCAGAATAGCCCAGCATGACCTCCTGTAGGTTACCCGAGGTCTCGAGCAGGGTGCCGTAGACCGGGTTATTGAACAGTGCCTTGAGCACGATCTCGATGTGTTCCAGGTCTTCGATGGTTTCAAATAGTGGTGAAATACGGATCTTGCAGAACCATTCCCCGTCTTTTTTACCGGCAAGCCCCGCCAGGCTGGCGAGCCACATGACTTCCATTACATGGCTGGCGGCGTGGGTCATGGAGATAACATAGTTGCCAAAGGCGCGCGGTGAAATTTCATCGCGCATACGGGCCATGAGCTCGAACACCTCGAGGGTTTCCCGGTGCAGCTCATCCAGTTGCTGCTTGTCCAGATTAAACTGGGGTGGTTGCTCAATATAATTGGCCAGTAGTTCTAATCGTTGCTCTTCACCCAGGCTGGCATAGTCAGCCGCACCGGGGATCTGTTGCATGATATTGGCAACCGCATCGGAGTGGCGTGTCGATTCCTGGCGTATATCCAGTTTCAGCAGGAAGAAACCAAAGGTTTCCACCAGGCGGATGATGTCCTTGAGCAGGCCATCAGCAATGTTCTGGTCATTGTGGCCGATGAGTGAGTTACGGATCAGTACCAGGTCCTGTAAAAACTCTTTTTCTGATGGGTAGGCGTCATCGGCATTTTTGATCGGTTTGTTTTTGAGTCGCGCCTTCACCTGTTTCATATTGTGCTGCAGGCGGTGATGCATAAATGACAGCTTGCGGCGATAGGGTGCCTGGGTAAAGGCCTCGGGTGAGTCGGCAAAGACCTTGCTGCTCATGGCTTCATCAACTGCCAGGCTGTCGAGGAAGGACTGGCTGGGGTGACAGGTCTCCGAGGAGTGTGTCAGCTGGCGATTCAGCGAAATGACCCGGTGCAGGTATTCTTCAAGGATTTGCTGTGACTGCATGCGCAGTGCCATCGCCGTGGTTTCGGGCTTGACGAAGGGGTTGCCGTCACGGTCGCCACCGATCCATGAACCAAAGCGGATAAAGCTGGGTACGCGAATCTGGCTGTCGGCATAGTGCTTGATCAGCTTGCGTTCCATATTACGGTAAATCTGTGGTACCGAGGTGAACAGGCTTTCACGGAAAAAATACAGGCCGGTCTTGATCTCATCCTTGACCTGGGGCTTGTACTCACGGACTTCATTGGTGCGCCAGAGGATCTGTACCTGGGCCTCCAGTTCCTGGATGATTTCCTGGCGCTGGATTTTACCCAGCGATTTATCATTGAGTTGTTCATTCACCAGGAAGATACGGCGCAGGGCATTCATCACACCACGGCGTTTTGATTCGGTGGGGTGTGCGGTGAATACCGGGATATAGGCCAGCTGGTCGAGCAGCTCCTGCACCTGGGAGGCATCAAGGCCCTGCTCATGGAACTGTTGCAGGGTGGCATCAAAGGAGCCAACCCAGAGAGCATTGTCATCGCGGATGAGCCGGCGGCGTTGGCGGTGCTGGAAATCTTCTTCAGCTATGTTTACCAGGCTGAAATAGATACTGAAGGCACGAACCACCTGGGACAGGGTGTCAGCATCCAGGTTCTCGATCAGTTTCATCAGGCGCGCACGCTTGCGGACGTCATCGGTTTTACGCAGGCTGATATAGCCGGTGCGCAGTTTCTCTACCGCATCATAGACATGGGCACCTGCCAGGTTGAGCAGTATATTACCCAGTACATTACCAAACAGTTTGACACGTGAACGCAGTTCCTTGTCATTTGGCTGTGTTAGTTTTTTTGCAGGTGTAATCATGCTTAATCAGGTCTCTCATTTCGCAGGGCGCAGTATTATACCCCAAACTGTGAGCCAGTTTGACTTTATCCGTCTATATATCCCATTGGTTTTTATAAGGATATAAGAATATGCTATGAAAATCATTGAGTTAAAGCCTTTTAGGTCTTAGACTCATGCTTAATTGCAAGGCATAAATAATAAAAAGTGCGGTACACCATGATAGATCTAACCCAAACACCGGCCTGGACGGCTCTAAAATCCCATTATGATGAGGTCAAAGACCTCCATATGCGGGATATGTTTGCGGAAGACGAGCAACGATTTGAAGGTTTCTCGGCGCACCTGGGTGATATCTTACTGGATTATTCAAAAAACCGGATTACCGAGGAAACCTTTAGGCTTTTAATGGACCTGGCTCGCCAGGCGGGTGTAGAGCGCTGGCGGGATAAAATGTATTCCGGCGAGGTCATCAATTCAACCGAGGGGCGTTCGGTACTGCATGTGGCCCTGCGCAACCGTTCCAACACGCCGGTGATGGTGGATGGCGAGGACGTGATGCCGAAGGTGAACGCGGTGCTGGCACATATGCGCGACTTTTCCGATCGGGTGCGTTCTGGCGAATGGCGTGGTTATAACGGTGAGCGCATTAAAAGCATTATCAATATCGGTATCGGTGGTTCTGACCTCGGACCGAAGGTTGTCTGCGAGTCGATGAAGCCCTATGCACAACGTGGGCTCAAGGCCTATTTTGTCTCCAATGCGGACGCTACTCACCTGGTGGAAACCCTGAAAATGGTGGAGCCGGAATCCACCCTGTTCATTATTTCATCCAAGTCGTTTACCACCCAGGAAACCATGTTGAATGCCCATAGCGCACGCAAGTGGTTTGTCGACCTGGTGGGTAATGAAAAGGCCATTTCCAGTCATTTTGTCGCAGTGAGTACCAATGTTGAGGCAGCGAAAAAATTCGGCATAGATCCTGCCAATGTATTCGAGTTCTGGGACTGGGTCGGCGGTCGTTATTCCCTGTGGTCCGCTATCGGTCTGCCGATTGCCCTGTATCTGGGAATGGATCACTTTGAGGCCTTGCTGGAAGGTGCTCACCAAATGGACCGCCATTTCTACGAGACCCCGCTGGAGAAGAATATGCCGGTGATCCTGGCGCTGCTGGGGATCTGGTACAACAACTTCTTTGATGCGCAGAGCCATGCCATTATGCCCTATAGCCAGTACCTGGAGCGCCTGCCCGCCTATTTGCAGCAGCTGGATATGGAGAGTAACGGTAAAACCATCGATCGTACGGGTAATCGAGTCAATTATCTCACCGGGCCGATTATCTGGGGTGAGTCGGGCACCAATGGCCAGCACGCCTTCTTCCAGTTGCTGCACCAGGGTACCAAGCCGGTGCCGTCTGATTTCCTGATTCCCGCACTGAGCCAGAATCCACTGGGCATGCATCACCGGGTATTGTTCTCCAACTGCCTGGCGCAGACCCGCGCACTGATGCTGGGTAAGAAATACACCGAAGCGGTGGCGGAAATGAAAGCGCAGGGTATGGGTCATGAGCAGATCGAGGACGTGATTGCCCACAAGGTATTTGATGGCAATAAGCCGAGTAATACCATCATTTTTAAAAAGTTGAGCCCAAGAACCCTGGGGTCTATCCTTGCCATGTATGAGCACAAGGTGTTTGTGCAGGGTATTATCTGGAATATCAACTCCTTTGATCAATGGGGTGTGGAGTATGGCAAGGTGCTGGCGGGACAGATCCAGGAGGATCTCGCTGATCCGGTTGATGTGTCACACCATGATTCATCGACCAATGGCCTGATCAACTACCGTAAGTGGGTGTATTTTGATCCACTTAACCATGAATGATTTTTGAGTCAGGAGTCAGGAGTCAGGGAATATCGTTCCGGGTTTATCTAGCGAACTGATACCGTGAAATATATAACGACTTTTACTGTTATCAGGATGACAAACAGAAGACATCCACGATACTTTGTTTGTAGACCAACGACCAACGACCAACGACCAACGACTAACGACTAACGACTAACGACTTCCTTTAAAGCCCAGTCAATATGCTCCTGCAGCACCGGGTCTGCGCCCTCTCGCCTGGATTGAAGGGCGCTAACAATCGCCTCCGAATAAGGCGCATTACCCAGCGCCACGGCAATATTCCGTAACCACTGCGTATAGCCAATACGGCGGATGGGAGAGCCCTCCATCTTGCGCAGGAACTCATCTTCACTCCACACAAACAGCGCCACCAGATCAGCGGCATCCAGTCCATGGCGTACCTGGAAATCCTTTTCGAGTGTGGGCTTTGAAAACCGGTTCCAGGGACAGACCAGCTGGCAGTCATCGCAGCCATAAATCCGGTTGCCTATGGCCTTGCGAAATTCTACCGGGATTGTGCCCTTGAGTTCGATCGTCAGGTAGGAAATACAACGCCGGGCATCCAGCCGGTAGGGGGCAACTATAGCCCTGGTGGGGCAGATATCGATACAGGCCTGGCAGCTGCCACAGTGGTTGTCCGTTGTTGTGTCGCTTAGGGGCAGGGGTAGATCCGTATAGATTTCACCGAGGAAAAACCAGGAACCCGCTTTACGGTTAATCAGGTTGGTGTGCTTGCCCATCCAGCCCAGCCCGGCCTTTTCGGCCAGTGCCTTTTCCAGTACCGGGGCGCTATCGGTAAATACCCGGTAGCCAAAGTCACCGATCTCAGCCTGAATTTTAGTTACCAGTGTCTGCAGGCGTTTACGTAGCAGTTTGTGGTAATCGCGCCCCAGGGCATAGCGCGATATATAGCCAAGCCTGTGATTTGTTAGAATGTTTGAAATGGATTGCGCCTCTGGCGGAAAGTAGTCCATGCGTACCGAAATCACCCGCGTCGTGCCCGGTTCCAGCTCATCAGGGCGGGTACGCTTGGTGCCGTGGCGTGCCATATAGTCCATCTCGCCATGAAGCCCCTCATTGAGCCAGTTCAACAGGTGGGCTTCATGCTCGGCAAGGTCGATACTGGTCACGGCCAGTTGCTGGAAGCCCAGTTCCTGGGCCCATTGTTGTATATCGTTCAGTAGCTGTGCTGGCGTAATCTTCAAAGTGGTGGGTTTTTATGCTCAGGTTAAAAAGTACAATGCCTGTCACTATGACAGCAAAGCAGAAATCTTAAGCCAGTTAGTTGATGATGTCTCTGTTTTTAAAGGCAACGTAGATTGTATTCATCCGGTTTGAGCGTGGTGAGCAATAGTTTTGCTGATACAATACTGGCCTAATTGGAGCGATGCTGGACGCGTTTATTCAATTAATTAGATTTTCGAATGAATGCTTGATTCTTCGTATGCGATTTGGTCATATATGCGCCAGCCCAATAACGCCGATATTGTAATTCGGCATCATTAGTCGAAAAGATTCTATGAAAGTTCGTACCCGTTTTGCCCCCAGCCCCACCGGTTATTTGCATATAGGTGGTGCCCGTACCGCCCTGTTTTCATGGCTTTATGCCCAGAAAATGGGTGGCGACTTTATCCTGCGTATCGAAGATACAGACCGGGAGCGCTCAACCCAGGAAGCGGTGGATGCTATTCTTGATGGCATGGAGTGGCTGGGGTTGGAGCATGACCTGGGGCCTTATTATCAGACTGAGCGTTATGATCGCTATAAAGAAGTCATCCAGCAGTTAATTGATGGCGACCATGCTTATTACTGTAATTGTTCCAGGGAGCGCCTGGATGCCATGCGTGAAGAGCAGATGGCGAATAAGCAAAAACCGAAATATGATGGTTGTTGCCGGGAGAAGGGATTAAAAGCGGCTGAAGACACTGTCGTACGGTTCAAGAATCCACTGGATGGAGAAGTGGTCATCACTGACCATGTTCGGGGTAAAGTGGTGATCAGGAACGAGGAGCTGGATGATCTTATTATTGAGCGATCAGATGGTAATCCCACCTATAACCTCACGGTGGTGGTAGATGACTGGGATATGGAGATTACCCATGTTATACGTGGTGACGATCACCTGAATAATACGCCTCGACAGATTAATATTCTCAAAGCACTGGGTGCCCATATCCCGGAATATGCCCATATCCCCATGATTAATGGCCCGGATGGTAAAAAGCTGTCCAAACGCCATGGCGCGGTGAGTGTCATGCAATACCACGAAGAAGGCTATCTGTCTGAGGCGGTCATCAATTACCTGGTACGCCTGGGCTGGTCCCACGGTGACCAGGAAATCTTTACCCTGGATGAAATGATCGAGAAATTTGATATCAAGGACATCAATAAATCATCCTCTAACCTGAATATTGAAAAGCTACAGTGGTTAAACCAGCAGTACATGATCAAGCTCGACCCTGTCTATGTCGCCGAGCAATTGGCTTTCTATATGCTGGAGCATGGCATCAACATTGAAAATGGACCTAAATTAACGGATGTGGTCGAGCAGCTCAGGGAGCGCAGTAAAACCCTGGTTGATATGGTTGAAAACTGCCGATTCTTCTACGAGGATTTTGAAGCGTTCAATGAAAAGGCCGCGAAAAAACAGTTTAAGCCCGATGTCATTGATGTTTTCAATCAGCTCAAAGAGGGTTTGGTGGTGCTTGATGACTGGCGAGCTCAGGCTATCCATCAGGTTGTCGAAGACACGGTTGAAAAACTTGGTGTGGGATTTGGCAAGGTAGGTCAGCCATTACGGCTTGCTGTATCGGGTACGGGTAACTCGCCATCAATTGATATTACGCTTGAGTTGCTGGGTAAGGAAAAGACCCTGGCTAGAATTGATAAGGCGATGAAATATATAGAAAAATTATAGTAATTGCATGTGGTTTTCACTACATGGGTGAACGGTTGTTTTTTCTGTTATTGATACCTGTTTGGCATATGTATGTGTTTACATATTCCCTGCGACAAAGTATGATTCCACCACAAATTTGGGGCTATAGCTCAGCTGGGAGAGCGCAACACTGGCAGTGTTGAGGTCGGCGGTTCGATCCCGCCTAGCTCCACCAAATTCTTGCTTGAGTTGATCTTTCACTAAAATATCTTCAGGGCTTTATTTTGAAAATTATAGTAACTGGCGGGGCCGGTTTTATTGGCTCAGCGGTCATCCGGCAATATATTCAAGACACAGACCACGAAGTTATTAATCTTGACGCACTTACCTACGCAGGTAATCTCGAGTCGCTTTCTGACGTGTCCGAGCATCCTCGTTATCAGTTTGAACATGTGAATATCAATAATATTGATGAGGTGAGGCGCGTGTTCGATCAGCATCGCCCCGATGCGATTATGCACCTGGCAGCTGAGTCCCATGTTGATCGCTCCATTGATGGTCCTGCAGACTTTATCCAGACCAATATTGTCGGTACATACAATCTCCTGGATGTGGCAAAAAAATATTGGGATGGTTTAACGGGAAATAAAAAAGACAGTTTCCGCTTTCACCATGTGTCTACTGATGAAGTATATGGTGACTTAGGGGAGACCGGATTATTTACAGAAGAAACTGCTTACGAGCCCAGTTCGCCTTATTCCGCAAGTAAGGCATCATCTGATCACCTTGTACGAGCCTGGCACAGGACCTATGGTTTTCCAGTTGTTATCACAAACTGTTCAAATAACTATGGTCCTTACCAGTTCCCTGAAAAACTAATTCCCCTAGTGACACTAAATGCCCTCGAGGGTAAGCCATTACCTATTTATGGTAAAGGCGATCAAATCAGGGACTGGCTGTATGTTGATGACCATGCAAAAGCGTTAAGGCTTGTGTTGGAAACTGGCAAGTCTGGAGAAACCTATAATATAGGTGGCCACAATGAAAAAACAAATATGCAAGTTGTAAAAACAATTTGTGCGATATTGGATAAGCTTGTGCCGGATTCGGATCATAAGCCCCATGAGCAGTTAATTACATTTGTGAAAGATAGACCGGGTCATGATGTGCGTTATGCAATTGATGCCGACAAGATTGCAAAAGACCTGGGATGGTTGCCAGAGGAAACATTTGAAAGCGGTATTGAAAAGACGATTAGATGGTATCTGGATAATGCGGAATGGTGTAAGCATGTTCAGGATGGTAGTTATATGCGAGAAAGGTTAGGTACTGGCGAGCAAGCATCATGAAAGGAATCATTCTAGCAGGTGGGTCTGGTACGCGTTTATACCCTCTTACGCAGGGTGTAAGTAAGCAACTAATGCCTGTCTATGATAAGCCGATGATTTATTATCCGCTATCAGTTTTAATGCTGGCAGGCATCAGGGAAGTATTAATTATATCAACTCCACATGATTTGCCTCAGTTCAAATCCCTGTTAGGGGATGGTAAAAGAATTGGCATGGAATTCTCCTACGTTGAGCAGTCATCACCTGATGGCTTGGCACAGGCATTTATACTCGGTGAAGAGTTTATTGGCGATGATGATGTCTGTCTGGTGTTAGGGGATAATATTTTTTATGGTCACGGCCTTACAGAGCTGTTAAATAGATCAGTTTATAATGTGGTTGCAAATAGAAAAGCAACAGTGTTTGGTTACTACGTTAAAGATCCAGAGCGCTATGGTGTGGCTGAATTTAATCAACATGGAAAGGTATTAAGCCTGGAAGAAAAGCCTGAAAATCCCAAAAGCAATTATGCTGTTGTTGGGCTTTATTTTTATCCCAGCAGTGTTACTAGTATTGCAAAAGAGATAAAGCCATCTGAACGTGGTGAGTTGGAGATCACAACGGTTAACCAGGTCTATTTAGAGAAAGATGATCTTATGGTGGAACTGATGGGGAGGGGGTTTGCATGGCTGGATACAGGAACGCACGAAAGTTTGCTTGAGGCCTCGAACTATATCCAGACTATAGAAAATCGACAAGGCCTGAAAGTCGCATGTATAGAAGAGATCGCATATGAGATGGGTTATATCACTAAAGAAGATTTAATTGAGCTAGCTCAGCCGCTGATGAAAAACCAATATGGACAATATTTAATTCGGCGCGCCAATGACAA
>Ga0224496_10002302_pt1 | contig 11404 bp, 12 predicted proteins | sample SF_Jul11_sed_USG_2_FD_168127 | JGI IMG/M metagenome (GOLD analysis project Ga0224496, IMG submission 168127) | Sediment microbial communities from San Francisco Bay, California, United States - SF_Jul11_sed_USGS_8_1 | ecosystem: Environmental > Aquatic > Marine > Sediment | place: USA... | reverse complement strand
CGACGAACACCCCCCAGAGGCCCCTGTTCCCCCATCAACCGAGACCCATTCGCCCGGTAGCCTGGTGCCAGTGAACGCACAACCCCCACCGTAACCATTTTCTACTGCTGAATCCGGGTTAAACAACTCGAAGTCCAGATGCTTCACGCGCCGGACCAACAGATCTCATTGACGGACCCAGATGCGCGGTCGATGACGACCAGAGGCACCGGAATGGTGGGGTATAACGTGCAGACGGCCGTGGATGCAAAGCACCATTTGATCGTGACGCACGAGGTCACCAATGTTGGGCACGATCGTCACCAGTTGCACCATATGGCGCAACAAGCGAAAGAGGCTATTGGAGCAGAGACCCTTGCCGTGGTCGCTGACCGCGGGTACTTCAATGGGAAAGAAATTCTGGCCTGCGAGCAGTCCCAGATCACGACCTATCTCACCAAGCCCCAGACATCAGGCAGCACGAAGAAAGGCTTGTTCAGCAAACGCGACTTCATCTACTACGCGGAAGAGAATGAATACGCATGCCAGGCAGGGGAGCGCCTCATCTGGCGGTTCGAGACCGAGGAGAAAGGCTTGAAGATCCACAAATACTGTGGTCATCACACTGTCCGAACTGCTCCATCAAGTCGCAGTGTACGACCGATAAATACCGGCGAGTCGGACGATGGGAACATGAAGCCGTACTCGAGGCAGTCGAAGGCCGTCTCGATCGCGAGCCGGAGCGGATGCGCACTCGACGAGAAACCGTCGAGCATCCGTTTGGGACCTTGAAAGCCTGGATGGGCTCTACGCACTTCCTCACAAAAACTCTCAAGCATGTCAGCACCGAGATGAGTTTGCATGTGTTGGCGTACAACTTCAAACGGGTGCTGGCGATTCTCGGCGTGAAGCCACTCCTCAACGCAATCCAGGCGTAAGTGGTGGGGCCCTACACGCAAAAATAGGCTCATCAGCACCATCTGCACCGCAGCAGATAGGCTCGTGGTGACACAAAAACGGAAATGCTAGTCAAAACGAACAACATCGAACGAGGAGGAGATGAGCTGACGTGCCTACTACCGCGGTGAAGTGATCGGAGAAGGGAGTTATTACACAGCCTCGGGAGTTAATGACAAGAGAATAAAGAGGGTTTTGAGGAGAATACCAGAAAGATTGAAGGAATCCAGAGGCATAATGCTGAGCGAGAATGGCCGCTTGATAAATGGGAAATAGCCCGGATGGGCAGAAGCAGGCAGGTTGAAAGATTGGCTGGTTTAGATGAAGGTGCTAACAAGGCCATCCAACTTTTTTTAAAGACTTGAATTCACATAATAAGTGCACCACCTTATCGGTTGAATTCGCCAGACATGATCTGCATGTAGATGTTGGACGATAGGGGAAGGTCGAAAAGAGGGAAAGGCCTAGGTATCATTGAAGGGATGAGAGTCAATCACTTCCAAGACGCCTCGCATGATGGGATGGAATGAGCAATGGTAGGGATAGAAGCCTGGTGAGAGTAGGTGCACGGTGAAGGTTCTGTTGGGGCCAAGTGGTCCGGAATCGAACGCACATCGTGCGCCATCCTTACACCCATCGTGAGTGATGGAATGGAGTGCGCCTGTGGGGTTATTCCAGGAAATTGGGGTGTTGGGCCCAACGCGGACAAATGTTGGGGAGTAATAGGGGGCGAAGGTGCCAACGGTAATATGCAAAGGCGATGGAGCTGCTATCGCCACAGACCCGATTATCAACAGGCTGACCTGCAGGAGTCCAAGAATTTTTCTTTGCAATGACATAGACTCAAATTTTTTTGTTGAGGTGGCAAACCGGGCATCAATCGAATTTTTGGTTGCAAACATAATCATTTAATTTTTTCTAATTTCACCCTCTCTCCAAGGGATCATTCTCCAGAATGACATATAAAATCTTCTGTATTAATTATACTCTCTAGGATCCTTCTTTTGTCAGGGGGTGATCCTCCCACTGAATTTCCCCCTCTTATTCTTTTTGGAGTTGCCAATCTTGGAATAACCAAGATTGGGGAGAAACCAGGAAGGAGTCTGTTTTTTGTCCTGACCTGCCAAAGTACTGTGGTTCACTCCATTCCAAATCACTGATCAAAATGAGGAAGAAGTGGTGAAGGTTGGCTGGAGGCACTCATTGCCGGGCTGAAGCAGTATATGATGCTGTCGCTGCTCCAGCCAAGCTCCCAACATGCTATGAATAAGCTTTGGTCTGCACTATGGCTTCTTTTTCAGATTCATAGATCGGAATGATCTCCGAAAGATGCGCCCAGTCTAGATGGTTCCGAATGCAGGTTGGTGGTTTGACGATACTGATTTGGACGTGTAGGGGTCTCATGTTGTGATACCAGAGGAATAATTCTCCTAAGCCCGTCGAATCAATCTCCGTGACCTCGGAAAAATCCAAAATGATGTGGTGACAGCCAGATTCTTGTGCAGCCCAAATCCGTGATTGGATCCCTGTCGTCGTATAACGACTAACCTGACCAGCGAGGGCGATGACGTTTGTGTGAGGAGGGTGTTGTTCACGAACCTGAAGCATAGGGCCTACCTCCGGGTTATGAAAGGCATGAAAAGCAATGTTGTTATTGCACAGTGAATCTCATTGCATCAGGGAGAGCAATTCACCAATAGGAGTAGTGGAGTATATGTATGCAATTCCTTTGTCATTTATGAAAATCCCACAAGGAGTGAAAGCCTGAATTACGCACATGATGTGGAATAATCGGCGTGAGACCGGTGCAGATGGTTTGGGATAAGTCTGTCAGAAAAAGTGGACTATAGGATGTGGACATAACGAGTTCATGACCACCCCGAGCCAGCCATGTAGAGGGCTGGCTCACTGTTAAAAGTTATAAAGAAAGCACCCTGCAAGAGCCGCTTACCCTCCAACAATCAGGACGGCAGAGGCATGGCCATCTTGGGTCACTTCTGCTTTCACCTGAGCCCCAGGCTGAACTTTTCCAATGATCAAAGTGCTCTTGTCGACATGAATGCGTTGTTCTTTCCCGGAACTATCCATGATGACGAAAAACGAGCCATCAATTTTCATTAAGGTTCCTTGCACAACCGGATTGCCTTCAGGGGGAGTTGGCGCACTTTGGACAAAGGAGGCAGTGGTCAATCCAAATACACACAGTATGGCTAGCACAGTAAAAAGTCTTTTCATAGCAAACCTCCGTAGTGTTGAGAAAATGGTAAATGGAACAATGCCCAAGGGCTCAATGAAACAATACGCGTAAGTAGGCATAGAGCAAAAAAGATACCTTTTGAAAGGAACAAAGAGATTTCTTTAATAAATCAATCGGGTAGGTGATGGAAATCTTGGGAAAGCTATGCAAACCCGAGAGAGGAGCTGTAGGAGGGATCCTTCAGCTTTGGCCTATGGCAATCAATCTGCGTAGAAATAATAGGAGAAATTTTCCGTGTACTGAATGTTGTGCCTGAAGGTGAGAAGAGTGAGAGCAATAGAAGTCGAATCAGTTGCCCTAAAAAGCCGAGTTGCTGTGAGAAAACAACGCTCAAGCTTCGACGGGTTCAGCACGAGGGATGCATGTAGCACTCACCCAATTTCAATTGATGAAACGTCCAATCACCCTGAGCAGCCTTCTGAGTAGGCGTGTTGAAGCTTTGCGAGCCTGCCAACTCCGGTTTTTAGGCTCAATCGATAGTGGAAAAGCCCACCGTCCGCCAGGGCCATCTTTCTTTGCACCAGGGGAAAAGCTTGCTGTAAAGGCAATCATCAAGTTGATGGCTAAGTAGAATGAATTTTGAACAGAACGAAATATGATAGTGCTAAAGCTTAGATGCTGCGATACGTCATCCAGGCTTGCAATCCTTCGGCACCGGCATGTTGACCGCAGCGAACAATTGAGTCTCTTCGTCACGTGTGGCAAAACGCCATTCGCCGACTGGGATATCCAAGCGCAACGGGCCGATTTGTACACGTTTCAGATCGAGAACTTTCAGGGGGGTGTGAAATTTTGGATCTTTCAGGGCATGAAAGAGTCGACGAAGATGCCGATTTTTCCCCTCTCGCAAGACGACCTCTAACTGAGTTTTTGGGCCGACCTCTCTAGTCTTGGTAATCTTGTGGATCTTCAAGGTTCCGATGGAGGTGGGAACGCCTTGTAAGGTATGGGAGAGATCGTCATCAGAAATTCTTCCGCGGATCTCAACCTCGTAGATTTTTTCGCATTGGCCGGGCTCCGTGATCCGGTCCACTACGCTGCCATCTTGAGTGAAGAGCAAGAGGCCACGGGAGTCTTTGTCTAGGCGGCCTATTGGGACCCATCCTTCCAACAGCACGAATGGAGGGAGCGCGTGATAGACGGTTTTCCTTTCCTTCTCATCTTTTCGAGTGACAAGAAATCCTTTGGGCTTGTGAAAAAGGAAGATACTGGTTCGCTCCAGATGAGAAGGTGCAGATTCGGCGATTGGCAAGGACTTATTATTGGACCGGTGCTTCTTGGTGAGGGGTGTCTCGTCTTTCATGTGCGCTCCGTTTCCTTTCGTCGGTGGGGAAGGTCGCTATATGACTGCAGTCTGCCCGATGACCAACAGGTGAAGCTGCGCATCCGAATGGAATCCAAGATATGAGTCAGAGTAGCTGATACGGAATGAGTGGGTTCCAGGCTGGAGACGTCAATGATTGCAAAACTTTCCAACCTATTCTTTAAGGGTTAGGTGTTGGTCTCCATTCGCGAGCAAGTTGTTGGGCGATAGCCACCTGTTCAGGGGACATGAGGCTCGACACATGATCTCTGAGTTTTCGAGCATTGTCGACACCTTGGGCTGCGGCTAAGTTGTACCACATATGCGCTTGAACGAAATCTTGGGGTAGGCCACCTTGTCCGACATGGTAGAGGTATCCGAGGTTGTGCTGAGCGTCGGCATGGCCTTGCTGCGCCGCCAGCCAATACCAATGTCTCGCTTTGGTATAATTCTGTGGTACACCCACACCAGTGGCGTACAAAAATCCTAGGTTAAATTGGGCCGCCGCGTAGCCCTGCTCCACCGCGAGCCCATACCAATACAGGGCTTGGGGATAGTCCTGAGGAACCCCCTGGCCGTATTCATACAACATTCCTAGAATGTTTTGTGTAGAGGCATCCCCCTGGTTCGCGGCAAGGTAATACCAGCGAAAGGCTTCCTGAAGATCCTGGGGAACCCCCTGGCCCTTCTCATACAGAATGCCCATATTCACCTGTGCCTTGACGTCTCCCTGCTGGGCAAGAGGGAGAAATTCGTTGAGAGCTGTCACATAGTTGCCTTGATCATAGGCCGCTACCCCAGCCTGAAAATCAGCATGGGCAGGGACGGGCACAAAAAGAAAGAGAAGGGTGGGAACGATGTATAAGAAAATTCGTATGAAACGCATGTGAATGATCCAACGCAACCTATTCAGAAATAGTCTGACTCAGTTTAAAACGAATGTGGCGTTATCGCCAGAGCAGCTGATAGGGAATGAGTGTGTGGCATGGGCCAAATTATTTTGGCTCAAAAACTATAAAAACGTCCTTTGCGCATATGGCTTGGAAAGAGGGCCCCTTCCTTCACAATGGTGAATATGAGGCTAGAAAGGAAGTAATTCTTGCTCGGCGTGAGTCGTCATTGAAATGCAAATGGGAGCCGTGGGAGGTAGGTTAATAGGAATGGTAAAAGAACTTGAAGGAATATGAAAAAAATTTGATTGGTGATGATTGTACTATCCCTTTTGACTCAAAAAGTCTACTCGCCTGGTTTCAAGGTGATGTCGATCATCATGTCGTCAGCAAGTGGTTCGAGGGCAGTCCGAATCTGTTCGAAACTAGTTTGGGAAGGGGGGACGAGCTCGGCCTCGGCTCGAAAAATCCGTTCTCCGGACATGGGGGCACTCTCGATTACCGTTCGAAGGTCTTGCATGCTGACCCCAAGGGCCGCCAATTTCCTCGAAATCTCTCGCACAATCCCGGCACGATCTTGGCCCACTAACTCCAACTGCAACGAGTTTCGATGGTCGACATCCACAAGGGTCCAGTCGCTGTCTACAACACTCACGGAAAGGCCACGGTCAGCCAGGGTGGGAAGAGCGGTTATGAAGGCTTCGGCCTGAGACTCCGGAAGATGAATTTGAACGACCCCCGCGAAGTGCCCGGCCAGGCGCGCCATTCGGCTTTCGTCCCAGTTCCCTTCATGGTTAACGATCAAATCGGCCAGTGCCTCGACCAGGCCAGGCCGATCCTGGCCAATGACTGTGAGAACCAATGCACGCGCCATTGCTTTACCTCATTTGCAAAAGAATGTTCTCATTCAAGATGTACAAGATACTCAAGAAAAAATGCACGACATTGAAAAAGCTTGGTCACTCAATCCTCTGAATGTCATACCCACGACAAAAGAAGGGGAGAAAGGAAGTTTAATTTTTATGATGAATAATATGCAAAAGTACTGAAGAGGCCTGAAGATGTCAATCTGGTTAATTCTGGATTTGAAAGGAGATGGGCAAGTGAAAAATTGGTTTTTCTCGCTCTGAGGCCAAGTGTGGCGCAGATAGTTCCCCCATTTTCCCCACATTTAATCAGGTACCAACAGATAGGCCCCATTTTTCTCGCAACCCTAGGAAGGGAGCCCTGAGGTGAACCAGGGTTTCGAACGAGAACGCGGTGGCGTAGAATAGGATCTGGAGCTCTGCCCATGGGATTCTATATTTTACGTAATCAGGTTGTTGTTCCCGCTTCTGGTGCGGTGGAATTTGGTAAATGGGTGGAGACGGCTGATCGGGTCGTGAGTAAAGCGCAGGTCGCCGATATTGAGGTGTCGACGGTGTTCCTTGGAATTGATCATCAGTTCTATAACGGCCCTCCTCTCCTTTTTGAAACGATGGTGTTTGGTGGCGATCTTGATCAAACGTGCCGCCGCTGTTCCACGTGGGATGAAGCGGTAGAGCAACATGAAACGATCTTGTCAGAAGTGCTAAACCGAGTGTATGGCTATTATAAGCCAGGTTGAACTGGTGCCGTCTTCCATTTGTGGTGAAATTATTTGATTTGAACCCATGCCGAGATTGAAGGAATGACCTTCAGCAAAATAGTTTTGCCTCCCTTTTCTTTTCTTTTTCCCCAGTCAGAGAAAACAATCGCACAGGTTGGAAGCTGGCGGAGGCTTACAGGTCGAAGGCACTCGAATGCCCGGGAGGGCATCGGAGGTTCTGGTAGCGTTCCTCTGGGGTCGGCCATGATTGTGCAAGATGATATTGGGCTTGAACAAACTGTGTGGCCGTCCATGGTGGATGCGTTTCAAGGAGATTGACGGCTTGGCGATAGAGGGCATGATGAGTATTTGGCACATCGAAGATGTGCTCTGTTTGTGGCGCGAGATCTCGGCAGTGAATTCGATAAGTTTCTTGGGAGCACAGGCACCGCAAGAGCTTTAGACCCTGAAGGTCGGTCTGATAGGGATTGAGGGAGGTTTCGAGCAAAAGCTCCTCTTTGCCAGAGGAAGCGCGCAGGAAAAACAACGGAAGCAAGACTGGGCCGATACCAATGAGCCCAAAGTGAACCGTGATGACAGGGGAAAGCGTGCAGAGTTGGGGGAGTGCCGCCACAAACCAGGCCGTAGCGTCATGTTCCGCGTCAGACGCAAGGCCCAACTGCAATTTTGGAGAGGGCCGGTGGTAATTCACACTGCAATTTCCCATGATGTGGCAACGCAGAACTATTCCTCGAACGAGGGGGAGGGCCAACGCGAAACCTCATGGAATTGACCGATGGAGTGGGAGTCAATGCTGGGGGTTGGACATGGGGGAAGGTCCGGCAATCATGTGCCCTCTTCTTCCTCTGGTCGTATCCGACGACTGACCGTTGAATATTCGCAGGAATTCGGCAATTTTCTGCATCTGGTACTCATGGGTCTGATAGGCCACTCCGATGGCCACGCGCTGTGTGCTTTTTCTAGGCAAGAGTGTGGATAGCCGTGGACGGACGGCGAGGGTCTGCTGGCGAGAAATTCCTTTGAGCCTCTGTCCTGTATGAGGTTCGATCAATTCAAATTAAATACATCAAATTTGGGTTTCCCTTCTTGTTCAGGATGAATGAATATGAACCCCTCTGGCTCCTGGTAATCCAGGGTAATTCCTTGCATGCGCGGGGCACTTCGCCCTTCAACCGCCACGGTCAATCCTTTTACCTCCTGCACCTCGTCATCGGGCTGAATCTTATCTTCAAGGGTGATGTTGTACGACAATCGGGCCTCGTCGAGGTCCCGCACCATCAATCGGACAATGGGGTCTTCCGGGTGTTCGATGATTAAAACCTTGAGCTTTGTCACAGCCTGTTCCGTAAGAAAAATCATAGCTACCATTCCTTTCATCAAGGATTCCACATTGGAGTTCACAGGGGTGCTGTCAACTTAACGAAATTTGGACTCTGAGCAGACAATTCCCCTGGAGATAATCCACGGATTTGTCAGGGATGAGGTTGCCGGCTCCGCGCTGAGACGGGACCCCATTTTGCTTAAGTTAACAATACCCTCCTGAAGTTAGAGGGAATTTTACGGATTGGTTGACGATAAACGGCTGTCAGAAAACGCAACGCTCGTACACATCGTTTTTCGCAGTCGTGTTCTCAATGTTCCGTCTTGCTGCATCCCGCAACGCATCAGCGGCAGACGGCAAGCGTAGCGACTGGTTTGCCCGACTGCATGCGCTTGTTGGGCGACATCTCACTTTACGCGACGAATCTTGTCGGCGTCACCGGCCTTTGTCTTCCACGGCCACAGCGATCACGAAGAGAACCGAATAGTCTTGCTTCTTGCAGCCCTCGACTGAAGGCATTGCCCCCCCTGGCGTGACCGGAAACCCAGTCTTCTGCTCGGTTGCGGGAGAGCACGAATCATCACCGGTCGTCGGTGTATAGCGGGCGGAACGGCACGCCAAGTGCGTCACGTCATAGAACGTCGCGTGGTCATCGAGTTCCCAGCGCCTATTTCCATCCTTGTCAGCGGGATGAATGGTCAGCACGGTCGTGACCTTGCGGTCACCCGTGACCAGGTATTTGCCAGGAGAGACCGGAAATTTCGGCTGCTCCATGATGAGGCCGTCTTCCTCCAGCCACCAGTCTGTGTGGTCGAATGTCCAGCGTGCCGGGGCGACGCCACCGGCCTCCTCCAACTGCTCAAAGCTGCTCAATCGCACTCCCCGAGGGCCTGGATCCAGGGGCCAGAGTCCCCATGATTGCGCGCCGTTCCCTGAGGTTGCACCGGGAGCACCCAATGCTCCGATGTACTGGGTCGAAACGCGCTGAAACTTCGTTGGACCTCAGCCTGTGGCGTGAACCGACGGACCCAAGGCGGCCATCATCACGAGTAATGTCGTCGCAAGGCATGCGCGGCTAATCAGGTGCATCATTCCGCGAGTTGGCAACAACACAGTATCTCGCTGTAAAGGAGTTCGCACTCTGAGTATCCTGAGATGTGAAATCATTCTTCGATTTTCCTCCTCGGGCGGGCCAGTCGCTTCACAGATAGGGTGGGCTATGCAGCCTCACTAGGAATAGCCGACCCAAAAGGCCGCCAAATGTTACAGGTGGAGCGTTATCAAGCGTCAAAATGGTAAAAGGCTGCAAAGGCTTGGGCACAATGAACCAATTCTCAACCTTGGAATGAGGCTGCACTGTGAAATCTTTTCATTCATGTAGATGAATCCATGAAACGGGAATACGTATTTGGTTGCATTGTTCATTCTCCCACCCTACGGAAATCGTTCAATAATGTAAACCGATGTGGGGTGGTCTCGAAAATGAGCCACGCAGGTAGGAACCAGGTCGACGAATCAATGGATGCAGGAACGGGACCTCACGGCTGATCCAGTACTGAGTAAAACCGATTATGGGTCAGAGCAGCTGATTCACAGTCAGTGGGCTAGCGGGAGAAAACTCCTTCCCGGTGAAAGCTTTGCGTTGATGTTAGGACGAGAAAAACCTGTTATGGAACCTGTTTGGAGAGGCTGGGCTTGGAATGATCAGGAGCTCAGGTGAGTTTTTAGACCATACGGGCATTAAAGCAATCATGCAAGTATCAACAATTATCATCTAACTTTTTTCCAAATCTCCTTTGGCTTTCAGCCATAGACCCTGAGGTCTTTGAATTTTTATGTACCAGTTATAAACCCGGATTCAGCAGTAGGGTTTAACTATGGTAGACTCGCGGCCACGGTTGTCCTTCTCTGACAAGGAGTTTCTATGGCCCGCGCTTCCTCTCCCGCTTCACCGCTCTACCCGAAAATTCGCTTTGCCTTTACCGACCATCCCATCACCATTTGGGCGGGCGCCCTCTTACTGCGGCTGTACTTCGAACTCATTGGCCTGCGGACCGTCCTTCAGTCGGTGCTCGCGCCCCTCGCCAAACGCTCGAACAATCAAATTCCCGTGACAGACGTCTTGTTGGCCTGGTTCTATGGGCTGGCGTTAGGGGCGGAACGGTTTGCCCATTTCACGCGCTATCGCCGCGACCCCTTGCTCCCGCAGCTGCTGGGCTTGGCGCGGTTCCCCTCGCCGGATACGCTGCGCCGGTTCTTTCTCTCCTTCACGTATGCCCAACTGACGACGGTGTCGGAAGCCTTGATGCGAGCGAGCTTGGCGCGAATGCCCCGCATCTTGTTAGGGCACACGCTCGACTTGGATTCGACGGTGTTGTGTCGGTATGGGCGCCAAGAGGGCAGTCAGATTGGTTATAACCCGCAGAAGCGGGGCCGTCCGTCTCATCACCCGCTGCTGGCGTTTCTGAGTGAAACCCGGCGGCTGTTGTGGGTCACCCTCCGCCCCGGCAAAGCCGGCCCGGCCAATGGGTGCATCGAGTTGCTCCAGCAAGCCCTGACAATGCTCCCCTCCGGTCACCAGGTCGCCTTGATCCGAGCGGACGCGGGGTTTTTTGTGACTCGATTCCTCACCTTTCTCGAACGCCGCCACTTGCCCTATATCATCATGGCCCGACTCACGCTGGTCATGCGCCGGCTGGTGATTCATCGCTTGCCCGAGACGGCCTGGCGCCGCGTCAGCGCGGGCATCGATGTCGCCGAGACGCTGGTCACCTTGCCCTGCTGGAAGGGGCAAGCGCGCCGCGTGGTGTGTCTCCGGCAAGCCTTGCGCGAACGGCCGCAGGCTGCCGGGCGTCGGCTGCTGGAGTGTCCGGGGTATACCTATCAACTCATGGTGACCAGTGTGCCCTATGCGGCCGAGGTGGTCTGCCGCATGTATGCCGGACGCGCCGACAGTGAAAACCGGATCAAGGAACTCAAAGAGGACCTCTCGCTGGACACCTTTTGCCTGCAATCGTTTGAGGCCACCGATGCGGCCTTCCGGTTGGGCGGTGTGGCCTATAACCTGCTGGCGGGCTTTCGCGAGACCGTTTTGCCGCGGTGTTGGTTC
>Ga0224496_10002301_pt1 | contig 11406 bp, 10 predicted proteins | sample SF_Jul11_sed_USG_2_FD_168127 | JGI IMG/M metagenome (GOLD analysis project Ga0224496, IMG submission 168127) | Sediment microbial communities from San Francisco Bay, California, United States - SF_Jul11_sed_USGS_8_1 | ecosystem: Environmental > Aquatic > Marine > Sediment | place: USA... | reverse complement strand
ACTCCTTCGCCGGTCTTGGCACTGGATTGCAGGACCAGGCATGCATTGGAAGCCAGGTCTTCATACATTTCAGGAACCACTTGCCAGGATTCGAGAAGATCGTGCTTATTGATCACGAGGGCATAGGGAACCGGCCCCATTATTTGCACGGCCAATGCGTGGAGGTGACGGGCCACGTCCACCGTTTCCTTTCTCGTTCCATCAACGACTAACAAATACCCTGCTGATCCTTGCAAATATGACGCCCGAACTTTTTGAAAGTCATCATCTCCATACACATCCCATAACACTAAGAGCATATTGGTACCATTCACACATTGAGATTTTTGATCAATTTTCACGCCAATGGTGGTATGGTATTTTTCAGAAAATATCCCAGAAACAAACCGCTTGACTAGACTCGTTTTTCCAACGGCAAATCCCCCCAACATACAGACTTTTTTTTGTATGACCCCGCTCTCTTTCATTTTCATTAAGGACTCTCAGGTACCTTCATCTGGTGCCACAACCACTCGGAAACCAACCTGACGTCCTCGCGAAGCTCCGATTCCCGTAGAAGGCATGACCTCGTCGACAAAAGCTGGCCCTATGCCTTCCGCATGAAGACTGATCGCTCGAACAGAATCTTTAGACAATTCATTCATCACTGTCTTCGCTACGGTCTTCGCTCGCTGCAAACTCAAGAAAAGATTAACTTCTTTACCACCATCCGGACTCGTAAACCCCTGAATGTGAATTCGAGGTTTCAAATGTAAGACCAATGCCAATCGATCCATGTCTCGAATGGTTTCAGCAATTCCTTGGATAGAAGATTGTTGGCCCTGGCTTAGGTTGAATTCCCCAACCCCAAAGCCAAGAGTTTTCCCTTCTAATTGAGTTTTCAATGTCTCAAACTGTTTCATATCTGTATCAACCAATTGCCCCGTCTGAATGTGAGTCACTCCTGGGACAAGGGGTCCCAAGAGTTGAGTCTGTTGAATCCAAGAATGAGAAGCCTCCCCCGCTAGAACCAATGTCGTATCTTCCCAACTGACAACAACAGAACCTGGTGGACGTAATTGACTCATAGCTCGCTTGTGCACAATTTCCGACGTGAGGTCCATAAATGGTTTCAAACGAAAGGCCACTTGTTGGCCGGAATAACCAAACTCCGAAAGAATCTGCTCAGGATTGATCGCCAAAGGATCCCGTAATCCATAAAAAATTGATTTCGATCCTTGCTCTTGAACTGATGTGACGACCAATCCTGGTTCCTGCCCCACACGCTCCAACAATTTCGCCCATCGTTGTTGATCCGAATGGGCCTGAAAAACCCAAACTCCCAAACCAAGTAGCAACAAGCCTAACAGGATCCAGAAAACCAACGGAAAGCCTTGAGATTTTTTCTCAAATTGAGCTTGTAAACAATCTTCTAACGGAAGGCGGGTCTCCTGAAACGCGGATACATCACCTTTGAACGCCTGCAACAGCTCGGAGAATTGGGCATGAATCGTCTCGAGAGTTTCCTGAAAGACCTCTCGTAATTCCATAGGCGGCGCCCCACGAATGACTCCAGCCAAAATAGCTCCCGAACCCTGCTCAATCCAGACAGTTAAATCGCCAATTCGAAGGGACTCCAATGCATCGTCTTGTTTTTGCCCGAAAGAATCGCGAACAAAATCCTGGATGGCCGTTAACATCCCAGAAATCACGTCTTCTCCCTGTCCGCTAATTCCTTCGGCCACCACGTGATTTAACAGAAGTCCCGTTTTTTTGTGGATCAGAAACACCTGTTCCACCCGAAACCGTAGGGTATGCAGCAACACCACTTCGGCAAAGGACCTTCCGGTCCTAAATGCTTCCCAACGCCACTGGAGACCTTTCCAGGACATACTGTATTCCAACGTTTGGTTCAGTGAATGGACCATGTCCCTCATTGCTCGGGCAATGGCTTTTCGAATTGCCGGACCTAAGATGGGAGCAATGGAATCACTGATAAGCTGAGGGGACTGCTTGATGGAGAGAGAGAGCGCCTCCTGAGTGACGGGAATCATGGCCGCCAACAATCGTGTGTCTTGTTGGGCACGGAGGCGAATCGCATCCGGCAACACACGGCTGACATCCTGGGGCTGAAGCGCAAAATGCTCTAATCGGCCCTTGAGTCGCTCTAGTTCAGTTTGCTCTGGCGCAAGCAATAAGCGACGAAGATAGGAGAACCCTTTGGAATCTTCTGGAGAAACTTCTGGGGAAGACTGAAGTAGGGAGGGACGAGACGGAGGTGCCATTTCGTTCCTTTATAGACTCATGTCGTGCTCGGTGTCCGGAATGAGTATATGGATTGAAGCACTTCCAATGGCCGCGATTAGGATGCCGAATCATCCCTTGGCCCAACTTTTAACCGTAATGCCAAATCCATCAGCATTTCGGCTAAAGCCGCCCGGTCGGTTTTCTCTTTTTTCAAAAGTTGAAGACCCTCATGAAATTTCTCTTGCAATTCAGCCATTTGTTGAGTGTGGTCCTCGGTTAAATCGGCTTTTTGTCGGATGATTTGTTGCTCCAGCAAATCCGATTGTTGAGTAGCCTGTTGGCGTAATTGCGAAAGCTGGGCCTCAATGTTCACGCCTAAAGTTTGAATGACTTGCCCAACATCTGCCAAAGAAGAGGTACGGCCTTTTTCCTCTTGTTGAATGAGGTCTTTCAGTTGCGAAACTTCATGGGTGAAATGCACCTTGAGGGATTCCAATGAACGCGTCAACTCCTCCCTGAGGTTGATACTTTCTTGCAATAACCGATTTTCAAGGGCATGAACCCGCTGATCAAACTCTCGACTTTGGGCACCAAAAAGAATATCGCGGACTTTTTCCAAACTACCTTCTTCAGAGGGCGAGAGTCCTGCCGCAGAGGACGAGTCGCGGGCTTCCGACGCCGAAGGGCCAGAAACGTCATAGGCAATTTGTTTGGACCGTTTTTCGGACTCAACTGGATTCATACGGCTTCACTCCGTCAAGAGTTCACGACCTAGGGAAGAACACTGAAGAAGAGGCATCCTATCACCCTCAAGAAAAAGGAACAAGACCAGCCCTCCTTACGCTCATAACTTTTCCATTATGCAAAATTCATTCATTCGGCTTCCATCCCACGAATGAACTAGTGAAACCATGAAGCACGAACAGTACAACTTGAAAAGTAGTGAATACACGAAAGAAAAGGCTGACGATCGAGAGGTGAGAGATGAAATGGGGACAAGAAATCCTCGCTCATCACAACATTACGATACAGTCGAAAAATCGCTGCATAGGGTAACTAATCTTTTTCTGGCTCCGAGCGTCCATGTTTATGCGTGACTCGATCTTCATCAAACAACTCGGCCATTTCTTGAGCCATCACATCATTGTCATGAGGGAGAGAAACTACGGATATTTCTTTTTTAATTTTTGGAGATGGAGCCTTGGCATCTTTGTCTCCAGCTTCAGCATCAGCATCTTCCGGTCCTACAGACTGTTTTTCCTGATCCATGATAACTCACTCCTCTGACTAGATTTACTCAAACGATTCCAAAAATGACTGCTCAGGAAACTTATGGTGACAACTTGGACAGGTCACAAAATAGACGGATTCACGGACAGAGAGCACAGCCCTAAAATCTAATGTGACCCCGCGATGTCGACAGGATTGACAGGCAATCTCCTTCAGGTGATAGGGAATATCCGGCTGTGTTTGTAGGTAAAATTCCATATCCGTATGGACGGGGAAAATATAAAAACACCCCAGACAAATCGCTTTCCATTCCCCATCTCCCTTTGCCACAGTCCTGGAGTCAATTCCAAAGCGATTGTCCTTGCAAATTGCACATTTTACTTCCCCTAATCGCGCTTCAACCTCTTTGACATTTAATTGTACCATCTGTGTTCCCCGGCTGTTCTCATAAAACCCCTTCCTCTCTGTAGTATAGGTGGCATGCCTCCCCCCCGCAACTAGGATCACCTTGGGCTGATGGAGTAAGAGAAGTTAAGGAGGGCAAAGCGGGCATTGGCTCATTCCCCCTTGTGTTTGCCCTTGTTGGTGCCGACAATATTCCTATCATGATCAGCTATGTTGACCATCAACTCTATATTGGAGAGCAGGCGGATGCCGAATCGCCCCCTCCCTTCATTAGCGCCGTGTTCTGGACCGCATTGGAGGTACCACTCTCCCCACCACCCAATATCGTCTTTGCTCGATTACCCCTCAGGGAATATACCGAGCCAGACATCATCGACATTGAAATGGGTGTTGACTGGCTAGTTCGGCACCTACCAACGCACCACATTCTGGTCGCCTGTCGAGTGGGCTTCGGTCGTTCGCCTTCTCTCATCATTGCATACCTCTGCTGCAGACATGGACTTTCCTTTCAAGAGGCACAAGCACTTGTGACCCAAAAACGCCCGGGAACAACTCCCCTTCCCCGTTTGGCTCGCGTAATCGAGCAACTGAAAATGAAATCTCCGGCTCTCAGCCCCCCGAATCGCTAACCCTTTTCATGAACGGTAATCTGACCTCGAATGAGCCTCCCCCGTGAGGTCCTCTACTTACATAGGGGCTACATGGCCTGTTTGGTCTCTGAGCCAAGATAAAGCATTTCCAGATTCGATGAGGAATCTGCTACAACTCCTCTTGCATCACTTCATAGATCTTTCACGCTACGCGCTTAAGTAAACGCATTTCTTCACCACGGCACGGTTCAAAGACCCATTCGTATGCCCGAGCTCCCAGAAGTCGAAGTTGTCCTCCAACACCTCAAGCCTCAAATTCTTGGGGCCACCATTGAGACATTCTCCATTCATCGTTCCGATATTGTTCGAACGGGTTATGCCCTCATTCCCTGGTTTCGTCATGCCACAATTACCCATGTCCAGCGAATGGGAAAATGCGTGGTCTTCACGTGCCAACGCTCTCAGGACACACGATATCTCCTCTCGGAATTAGGCATGACGGGGCTCTGGTTTTTTCAAGCGAACTTAGCAGCATCGCCACAACACATTCATTGCCACATCACATTGTCTGGGACCAAATCCAGTGAACTGCATTATTGGAACCCTCGCCGATTTGGTCGAATCTGGCTGTTTGACCCATCAGGCCTGGAAGCCTTCAGGCAACGTCGATTTGGACCTGATGCCCTGACAATTACACAAGAAGCCTTTGTCCAACTTCTTCAAACAACTCGAGGGCAATTAAAACCATTTTTCCTGAATCAACATCGCCTGGCAGGCATTGGCAACATCTATGCAAACGAAATATTGTTTCGCGCCAATATCCACCCATCTGCGCAAGGCCACCAGCTTCGCCGTACATCCTGCCAACGACTTCACCAGACCATGCAAACCGTCTTGCGCGAAGCAATTGAAGCAGGAGGATCGTCCATTCGAGACTTCCGTGCGCCCGATGGCTCCCAGGGTCACTTTCAGGAGTCCCATCAGGTGTATCAACAAGACGGCAGGCCTTGCCTGCATGGCTGCTCAACCCTCATTACCCGTCTCCAAAAGGAACGCAGTTCATTCTTTTGTCCATCCTGTCAAAAGAAACGCTGACACCATTGATCTTTCCTTGAGGCATGTTAGAGCCTTTGCTAGAATGACCACTGATTCAACAAACGTTTATGCCTCGCATTCCAGGAAGGTGATTCCACGCTTCTGTGAGAAAAATTAAACTACGAGAAGGGGTTGATTTAGCCAATTTATTCGGCCCCAATGACCTTCACCTCAAAATGATCGAAGACGAGCTAAAGGTCCAGATGGCCGCCCGTGGAGATGAGATCACCCTTGATGGACTGCCTGAATCGGTCAAGCGAGCCGAACATATTTTACAAGAATTAGGCAATTGGACCCAGACCTATCACGAATTAAAACCGGAAGATATTTCCCGAGCCATCCGGGCCACGGAAACACAACGCGACGTTCCACTGAAGCCCTATACCTTTTCCACCACGAATCTTTCCACCGCTAAGGGAACCGTTAATCCCAAAACACCCACACAGCAAGCCTACCTTCAAGCCATTAAGCAGTCCGACCTGATCATTGCCATTGGCCCTGCAGGAACCGGGAAAACCTATTTGGCCATGGCCATGGCCTTAGCCGCACTGACTCAAAAACACGTGAGCCGCATTATTTTAGCGCGCCCCGCAGTGGAAGCCGGCGAACACCTGGGATTTCTCCCTGGCGATTTATTTGCCAAGGTCCATCCCTATTTACGGCCACTGTACGATGCCCTCTACAGCATGATGGATATTGAACGCGCAAATCGTCTCATTGAGCGTGGGGAAATTGAAATAGCGCCATTGGCCTTTATGCGCGGAAGAACGCTTGATGATGCCTTTGTCATTCTGGATGAAGCCCAAAACGCCACGACTGAACAGATGAAAATGTTTTTGACGCGCCTCGGGATGAATTCGAAAGCCATTGTCACGGGAGATATCACACAAATCGATCTTCCGGATTCTCAAAAATCAGGCTTAACACAGATTGCAGAAATTCTCATCAATATTGAAGGCATTCAATTCGTCTACTTTACCGAACAGGATGTGGTCCGCCATCGACTGGTCAAAGCCATCATTAAGGCGTATGATCGGTTTGAGCATGAGTCCGGATCAACCACGAACGGCCAAGGGCCGAGGGGCTAATGCCCGATGGCCATTTGGTTCCGTACCCATCTTCGAAGTATTTCTGTTCGTGCCAAAACAATTCAACGTGTCACACAGGCCATATTAGTACAAGCTGGATACCCCACAGCCCAACTGAGCCTCTCATTGGTCGGCAAAACACGGATGCGCAGTTTAAACCGTCAATATCGAGCGCGCGATTACCCAACTGATGTGCTTGCATTCCCAATGGAAAGTATGGGAGAGCAACAAGAAATATTTCTGGGGGATGTGGTTATTTGCCTGCCCATCGCGATTGAGCAAGCATCCAGATTCGACAACACGGCTAATCAGGAAATACTTCGTCTTTTGATTCATGGAACACTGCATCTTCTGGGCTATGACCACGAACAATCACCACGGGAAGCCACACGCATGCAACGGAAAGAACGTGCGATCTTTCGAACATTCTCTCCCGTCCCACAATTCCTTTCCGCCATCAAATAATTCGATACCCGTGTATATTTTCGGCTTGCCCATATTATGAGTTGGATTCAACGTCTTCAAGACGGGTTAGCCAAAACCCGCCAAACTGTACAAAGCTCTCTGCGTCGCTTAGTCGGGGGCAAGCTTGATCCAGCCGTCATTGAGGATGTCGAAGAGAGTCTTCTGCAAGCGGACGTGGGCGTACGCACCGTTCACCGATTTCTGGATGAAGTCCACTCGAAAACCGGTCCGTTTCAATCAGCCACCCCGCTTGAAGTCCTGCGCAATCTTCTCCTCGACATTCTTCAAAAAGGAGAGGCCGCGTCATTGGAAGAAATCATACGTCAAGGGCCCAAACCTTTTGTGTTCTTAACCATCGGGATTAATGGAGTCGGCAAAACGACGACCATCGCCAAGCTTGGGCATCGTTTGAGTCAGCATGGGCTGAAGACGCTCTTTGTCGCAGGAGATACATTTCGGGCGGCTGCCATTGAACAATTGGATATCTGGGGAAAACGGACTGGCGTCGACGTGATCAAGCACAAGCAAGGGTCCGACCCGGCTGCCGTCGTGTTTGATGGTATCGTCGCCGCTAAAGCCCGAAACGTCGATGTGGTACTGATCGACACCGCCGGACGGCTCCATACCAAAGTCAATTTAATGGATGAACTGAAAAAAATTAAACGAATCATTGAGCGCGAAATGCCTGGCGCCCCGCATGAAACGTTGCTCGTCTTAGATGGGACACTCGGACAAAATACGATTGCCCAAGCCCGCCAATTTCATGAATCCGTTGGAGTGACAGGACTGGCCCTCACGAAACTGGACGGGACCGCCAGAGGCGGCGTAGTCGTCGCCATCGTCGAAGAACTCAATCTTCCCATTCGTCTCATAGGCGTTGGGGAAAAAGAAAAAGATCTCCAAGATTTCAACGCCTCCGCGTTCGTCGACGCCTTATTACCCCCAGAAACCCCTCCGGCATAATATGGTCTCTCTGGTTTTTCTCATCTGCTTCGTGGTTGGAAGCCTGGTCACACCCCACAGGGTTGAATCATCAAGCCTGCCTTCCATACACCACACCCTTACCGTTGAATTAGCCTCTGACACCCACCGGCTTATGGCAACCGACATCCTGCGTTTACCACACAGTCTGTTAAATCAGAACCCACTGACCTTTGCGCTTAATTCACACCTCACGATTGATCGTGTGGAGTTGAACGGACAGGCGGTTTCAATTTCGAAAGTTACCGAAGGTTCTTCTGACTCCCCAATCTTCGCACAATGGGTTATCGAGAACACCTCTTCTTTCCACATACCATCAAGCTCACCGCTCCTCCTTAAAATTGCCTACCATGGCCATATCGATGATTCACCCACAGAGTCTGGAGGCCTGCGCTTTGTGAGACCGGATAAAACCAATGGCCATATTGGCCAACAAGGAATTTACCTGACATCCGAAACCTTTTGGTATCCGACCTGGGAACACCATCTGGTCACATTTGATGTGTCTCTCACGCTCCCGGCTGATTGGCAATCCATCACTCAAGGGCAGGAAACCTCGCAGACGGTCACAGAAAACCAGCGAACAAGCCAATGGACCATTTCATCGCCAACCGAAGCATTAACCCTGGCCGCAAACCATTTTGTTGTGCAGAAAAAACCGTGGAGGAATATTCAACTCGCGACCTATCTGTTTCCAGATGAAGCGGCTTTGGCATCACAATATCTGGACGCCACCGCTACCTATCTTGATTTCTTCACCAATCTTTTGGGCCCCTATCCTTTCACCCAATTTGCCATTGTGGAAAATTTTTTCCCAAGCGGATTGGGAATGCCTTCGTTCACGCTACTCGGACAAGGCATTGTGCGGCGTGGCTACACACAACCCTATTCACTTGGCCATGAGATTGTGCATTCGTGGCTGGGGAATTCTGTGTTCAATGACTTTGCCAAAGGCAATTGGGTAGAAGGCCTCACGACCTATTTAGCTAATTATTATTATGATGAAGCCACGGGTAACCTCAGCGCAGCAACGAAAACCCGTCGCCGGATGATGGACGAATACAATTTCTATGCGACACCCGGGAAGGACTATCCCATCCACCAGTTTCACCATAAGGAAACTCGTATCGATAATGCTGTGGGCTATCAAAAAACCGCATTGGTCTTTCATATGCTCAGGCAAAAAATGGGGGATAACGCCTTTTTCAAAAGCATCCGTCAAATTATTCAAGAGGGAACGGGACGATACCGTGAATGGAACGATCTCGAACGTGTATTCTCTCAGGTTGCAGGAAAGGACCTGACAGAGTTTTTTCAGCAGTGGATTGATCGATCAGGAGCCCCATCGCTAACAATTCACAACCTCTCCGTTCACCCAGATCCTCTTCAACCAGACCACATGCTTGTCTCAGGAGCCATTTCCCAAAAAGATGCCATTTACACGGTGCCACTTCCCATCCAGGTCAATCTCCAAAATGGATCAACCGTTAGCGCCACGTTCAATCTGAATCACGCGACGCAACCGTTCACATTGCATGTTCCAGGCATCCCAACCTCTGTCACGCTTGACCCGGAGCACCATTGGCTCCTACGGCTCCAACGTGAACAATTGCCTCCCATGCTGAATGGCTGGGACACCGATGATCGTCGTATTCTAGTTCATGCCAAGACAGCTTCGAAAGAAGAGGAAAGCAGCCTCAAAACTCTTATGCAGCGAATCCAGGGACAGACTGATATCGAGATCCAGCAAGCCGATTCCCCGGCCATCACGGAGTCCGCATCCTATCTCATCATCGGCACTCCGGCCCGCCAGCTTCTGGAATCAAAGACGTTGAAGACGTGCAACAAACAAGTCCAGATAGAATCAGGACGTATCACGATTGAGGAGCAGGCATTCGAAGGACCGGAGATGGCGTTTCTCATCACTTGTTCCCATCCGGACTTCTCGAACCACACCGTCTCGCTCTTTTTCGGCCTGTCGCCGGAAGCCGTCACGCCTGTCGCCCGCCTGCTCTTTTTTTATGGGTGGGATAGTTATTTGGTGTTTGAACAAGGCAAGGTTGTTGCCCGCGGCATGTTTCAGCCATTACACTCTGCTCGTGAATTCACCATCCCGGCACTATGAGGAATCATCATGTATCATAATTTTTATTTCGATATGGCCACACGACCTAAAATGAATTGCTTCGCAATCACCCTGCTCGCGACGTTCATGCTATGCAATCCTGTTTGGGCAACTGAACCTCCTGCCACGCCCACAACAGCCCAAGCACTCACACCCGAACCCCATTTAGCCAATATCCGGCAATTGACCTTTTCCGGGAAAAATGCGGAAGCCTATTTCTCACCAGATGGCTACAACCTGGTGTATCAATCCACCCTGGAACCAGATGGAAAAACGCTCCGGTCCTGCTATCAGATCTATACCATGCATCTCGATGGCTCGAATGTTCGACGGGTCAGTACCGGGCTTGGCGGAACCACATGTAGCTATTATTTCCCGGGAAACCGTCGAGTCTTATTTTCCTCCACGCATTTAACCAGCTCACATTGCCCGCCGAAACTTCCAAAAACCGAGCACTACCGGTGGGCGCTCGATAACTATGATATTTTTTCCATGAACATCGCTGGAACCGATTTGCAACGGTTAACCTCGGCGCCAGGGTATGATGCCGAAGCGACCATTTCCCCGAACGGGAAAACCGTGGTGTTTACCTCTGTCCGCGATGGCGACCTGGATATCTATTCGATGGATATCGATGGGCTCAACGTCAAACGATTAACTGAAGAAGTGGGGTACGACGGCGGGGCGTTTTTTTCTCCAGACAGCAAACGAATTGTCTATCGTGCGCATCATCCTCAAGCCGAAACCGACGTGAAAGCCTACCGGGAATTATTAGCACAGAATCAGGTTGAGCCCGCCAACTTGGAAATCTTTATCATGAATGCAGACGGATCAAACAAGACGCAAGTGACGAAAAATGGACGATCAAACTTTGCGCCATTTTTCCTACCGGATGGCAAGCGCATTATTTACTCGTCCAATCTCGCCACCCCGGCAGACCATCAAGGTCGTCCATCGTTCCATCTCCATGTCATTAACGACGATGGCACCAAGCCTGAACAAATTACCTTCAATGGCCATTTCAATAGCTTCCCCATGTTTTCTCGGGATGGCAAGCAACTCGTATGGTCTTCCGATCGCAATACGACCGCTAAAGGAGAATTCAACATTTTCCTAGCCGACTGGGTCCCGTAAAAGAGAAGGTAGGCAACTGGCTTTTCTGCTTATTCCTGTTAAGGGAGCCTGCCCCGGAAAGAAGGAA
>Ga0224496_10002300_pt1 | contig 11408 bp, 9 predicted proteins | sample SF_Jul11_sed_USG_2_FD_168127 | JGI IMG/M metagenome (GOLD analysis project Ga0224496, IMG submission 168127) | Sediment microbial communities from San Francisco Bay, California, United States - SF_Jul11_sed_USGS_8_1 | ecosystem: Environmental > Aquatic > Marine > Sediment | place: USA... | reverse complement strand
GTTCAGGGATAGGAAGATTAAGCTTTCTGCAAGCTTCGTCCATCAACTCTTTAAGATTAACCAATTGTTTCTCGTAACTTCTCGTTGGAACCCTGCAAATCGGACAAAAACTTTCTTTTAGACGCCTCCCGCATCTAGGGCAAAATTTCTCCACAACGGTTTCTGCGCCACACCGGGGACATTTTGTTTTGAAGGTTAACTCATTACACTCCAAACAACGACGCTTAACGAGGTCAACTTCTATCGCAACTTTGCTCAACGCCTCTTTAAGATTTCGTCGAGAGCCACCAGCCAACCCGACGGGAAATAGGACGTGAACGAGTGGCCTCATCTCTCGTCTCTTAGCCTTTTCTGGGCGTCCCATTCTGGCCCCGAGAAAGGTAGGGGCCTTTTTTCTGATAGGGACGCCTGTGAGTTTCTGCATGATTTCAAAAACGCTTTTTGAATGGACTGTCGTTTTGGGGGCGTGTAGCCCGAGGCAAAAAGCGAAGATGTGCGCCTCATCGCTTTCTATCTTAATTTTGTTTTCAACGACTTCATGTGGAACATAAATTCTTTCAAGCAGAACTTTTGTCGTTTCGTTCTTCACGCCAGTTATTTCTTGGACAACACTGGCGTCGATTTGCCTTTCGGAATTCAAGAGCCATTTCCTTAACGTTTGAAACTCTTCAGAGGAAATGCTGGACCAAAAAAAGGTGAAAAAAGGATGAAGAGGCACCTTGAACGTTGAAGACAACGCTATTGCCTCCTTGGCGCTTGGCTTGTTTTTGAACGGGTCGCCTAACATGCCTTCGAGACGGAGGGTGGGAATCTTGACGGCTGCAGCAGCCTTTTCTAAACTGCCGTTAAAATCTTGTTTGATGACCGCGCGAAGCTCTTCACGCCACCATTCTTCGGTGAAACCAGACGGAAGCAGAGGTTTATTATTGTATAAAAAGTCGCCAAATCCGATGAGAATGTCCCCAATAAATAGAATTTTGTCAATCACGTTTTGGATTTGTTTAAAATTTTGAAGTGAAACACGGACAACGGACCCATTTTTTAGACGCACAACCGGGGGTTCTATCGTATCCACAGGGACAACAACTCCGGCTTTTCCAGGCCCTTCTATGCGCAGTTGCGTTCCTGCGGCGAGAAAGTTTCCAAGAACCATCATGGTCGCGGGGTGGATGCCCACTGCTGCAAGGCCTGTGTTCCTTGCTCTCCCATAGCGAAGCCTGAAGCCCCCACGTGTAGACGGAAATGAGAAAATTGGGCGGCCGGCGATGACATCTTCCATAAACCCAGCTGTCCTTTTTTCCTCGATTTCCCTTATTCTTCCTAACCAATCCCATCCCTCGAGTCCCAGTTTCTCAACGATCGTCCACACTTTTGCAGAGCGTCCCACGACCCCATCATTTACAACTCGAAGAGCCCCGCCTCGAACTCGGTTTGTTTCAATTCGAGGTAGGTTACGGAAGGATGAAACCTCAATTGGGTCGGATTCTGTGCCGGTGACTTCCACTGGAATAAACTGAACAGCCCTTCTCAATTCCTCGTCTGAAACATGATACTGAAATCTAGCTACTGCCCGCTCAAATAACCGCACTTCTTCTATGAAACGGCTAATCTCCTCCTCGGTTGGTTTATAACGGTCCAACCCGAGCAGGCGGCGAACAAAATCTCCGATCACCAAGGTTAAGGCTTGCTCAGTGCCGCCTGCAGAGCGTATTGGACCAGCGTAATAAATTGCGAGATACTTTGTTCGATCAGGATTGGATTTGACAGCTACTCGCGCTACACCCTGCAGGGGAGCCGCAGTAATTCCTTCGGTTAATATGGCGAGGGCGGTTCTTATCGCTTGCTCGGCTGCTTCACGTGCATCCATGTGCCCAAATTTTCCATAAACAATTTGCTCGGCAATCTTGAAAGCAAGTTCGTCTCGAGGTAACTTTTTGCTCAAATCTCGTATACTTTCAGCAACTCCGGGAGGACCAACAAGTCCTTCGACGAGTTCGGCTAGATCCTTCGCTACTTCAGGCTCAGGACTGAGGGCAGGGTCTAGCCCCCTCTCTCTCGCCTTTCTTGCAACAGCATACACGCTCTCGAGGCTTTTTTCTAAAACAGCCGTGTATTGCTGATACTCTTTGCTCATCTCGATGTCCAAAATCGTCCTCCTTCACTACGATTCTCGGAAGCGGATATTGAGTCTTTCTAACACAAAATAGATAAAAAGAGAAGAAGGCTCTTCGTGAGTTCAAAAAAAATGAAAGTTGACACGGTTCCTGTTTGAGGACCCCTCGTGTATCCTCTCATGGGCGTTTCATATTTTTCACTAGTTCCCTGATTTTGTCTTTCACGTCATACTCTTCTAAAACGTTGCCTGTCACAATTATGTCTGCCCCAGCCTCTACTACTTCTTTCACTTGTTCACCGGTTTTTATGCCGCCGCCTACAATCAAGGGAAGACTGATAATACTCTTCACCATTCTTATCATTTCGCTGGGCACGGATTGTTTGGCGCCGGATCCCGCCTCTAGGTAAACGAAGCGCATGCCAAAATACTCTGCTACTAAGGCATGGGCGACAGCAAGTTCAGGTTTGTCGTATGGAATTGGAACAGCCTTTCCTACGACGCTGGCTGCACTGCCCTCTCCCACGATTATATAACCAAGGGGAATGGGTTCCAAACCGAATTCCTTGATGATGGGCGCACCCAAAACATGGGCGCCTATAATAAAGTAGGGATCTGATGAATTGAGGAGTGACATGAACCATATGGCATCAGCGTACTTGCTAATGCCGGTTACGTTGTTGGGAAAAAGAATTACCGGAATGTTCACTGTCGTTTTTATCGCTTTTACAACACTGTCCAGATTGGAAGTTGAAACAATTGTTGATCCGCCAACCATAATAGCTGCTGTTTGGCAAGATTCCGCGTCATGAACTATATGGGATGCGGAGGAGGGAGTTACCTTTTCGGGATCGATGAGAGTAATATGAATAGTTCCTTCTTCCTCAATCTTTTCTAGCAGATATTTTTCCACTTGCCCAACCATGCATGACCCCACTAGGTACTAATTGCTCTTGAGTAGAATTTGTCGGTGAATTGACAGTATATGTCGATTTCTCGAAAAGCAGGTCTAATGGATAGTTCATCCGTTAAGCCGCAACTTCCACACCGCACTCTAGCGCGTTCTTTACCTGGCGATATCTCAACCCTAATTGCTTCTTTTCCACATTTGGGGCATAGGTAAACCTTGGGCAACTTCGTTTTAGGGATTCGAGCTACTTTTCTTCGCCTTCTACCCATGTCAAGTCCCCTGTTATGAATATAACATTTAAAGCTGCTACCTTTAACCACACGTGTCCAAGTACATCGTAATGGCTTAAATATTTGTCCTAAACGCGGCATTTAACGAAACTAGAAATGGAAGAAAAATATGAGCTATTAAAGAGGGGACTCAATAGTAGAGATGCAGGGTGAGCACGTTGAAATTGACGAGTGACGTCCTAAAATTAGACTTGCCATCAGTTGAAAACAGAATCAAGCGGTTCGTCAAAGATTACGTGGAGAAATGTGGAGCGGATGGGGTAGTTTTAGGGGCATCCGGTGGGCTTGACAGTTCCGCAACGGCGGCTCTCGCCTCCCTTTCTTTGGGAGGTCATAAGGTGCTAGGTATCGCAATGCCCGAGGAGGAAACGTACGACGTCACCGATATTCAACATGCAAAACTTCTTGCAAAAAAATTCGATTTCAATCTGCAGATAGTTGACATTTCCTCTACATTGAAAGCATGCTTCCAATCTCTTCCAATTTATGATGTCGCAGACAAGCTTAGCAAGGGCAACGTAAAGGCGAGAATTAGAATGGTTTACCTGTATTATTATGCCAACAAACTTAACAGGCTAGTGTGCGGCGCTTCAGATAAGTCTGAAATCATGGTGGGGTATTTCACAAAGTGGGGAGACGGAGCCGCAGATATCTCACCCATCATGGACCTTTACAAGACTCAAGTTAGGCAGCTGGCCCTACATATAGGTGTTCCCGCCGAGATCGTGGCGAAACCTCCGTCTCCTAGACTTTGGCCAAACCAACTAGCAGAAAAAGAGTTAGGCATTAAGTACGAGACCCTAGATTTAATTCTGTTCGGCTTAGAACATTTTATGAAATCTAAAGAAATCGCCGAGCAACTAAAGCTACCCATAAAACTCGTTGAGGACGTTAAAAGACGGTGGCTAGTCACAGAACACAAGCGGCGACTACCTTTAACAACGAAACTTGGATACAGAACCATTGGAAAAGACTTCAGACTTCCCCATAAACCATACTAAACTTTTTCTAAACCCCTGCAAATTTAAACTAGGAGGGAGACTGTATGCCAGAAAAAGTTAACGTGGCTCTTGCACAAATAAGTTGTAAAGTTGGAGATAAGAAACACAACATTAACGTCATGAAGAACAATATTAAACGGGCAAAGGAAAAAGGCGCAAACCTCGTTATTTTCCCAGAACTCTCATTAACCGGCTACTTAAACCGGGACCTCGCGTATGAGTTGGCGGAGCCCATTCCAGGCTCTTCCATTTACTCCTTGGAAGAGACAGCAAAGAAAGAGAACATATACATAGTTTTTGGAATGCCTGAACAAAGCGAGAAGGCACACGCCGTCCTCTACAATACAGCGGTTTTGTTGGGTCCTGACGGATTGATCGGTAAGTACCGAAAGATGCATCTGCCAACCCACAGCGTTTTTGAAGAGAAACGCTATTTTCGACTAGGATACGAGGCGCCAGTTTTCGAAACAGAAATCGGAAAAATGGGGTTGACGATTTGTTACGACATGTTTTTCCCGGAAATATCCCGCTTGCTAAGATTGAAAGGCTCACAACTTATAGTCTGCATATCAGCCTCGCCAGCTGTGAGAAGCAGGTTCTTTGAGGTGTTTACTGCTGCGAGAGCTCTTGAAAACACTGTTTTTCTAGCCTACGTGAACCTCGTTGGAGTTGAAAATGGATTACAATTTTGGGGGGGAAGCAGAATAATAGCCCCCGACGGGAGTATCCTTGCAAAAGCCAATTACGACGAAGAAGATCTAGTCATAGGAACCATCGACTACGCGGATTTGGAACGCGCAGAAGCCTTTGTGCCCACACTACGCGACTTAAGACCCGAACTATTCAATTCCTTACGGGAACAAGCAGAAAAACTGTGAGGCGCCTTCATGAACAAAATTCGCATAATTCGCAACGAGGACGTGAACAAAATATTGGTAGGAGTGCCGGAAGGTCATAAGCACCTGCGGATCTCTATGAAACTGAAAAACGGACTAGTTCTAATTTTTCAAGAGGCCACCATAGCAAACATCCTACGGGTTTACACAACCGTGAAGACGCATCCGAGTATTCGCGCCCAAGAGCTTGAAATGAGGACGTTAACGGCGGACCTACGAAAAGATGGGTATGCTGTGCATCAATTGCTTGAAACGCCTAGAAAGAACGAGAAGGTGGAGAGAGAATTGAAAGAACTTCTTGAAAGAGGGGAGCTCTCCATCTAAGTGATATCACGGTTTTGACATTTGTGACAATCACACGTGATCTTCCTGTGATCAGAAAAAAATCACACCATCAGCATACCCTAAAGTCATTTTTCTCAAATATACCATCACACCTGTAACATCGCCACACGTTCGAGTCACAGGACAAAACGTGACCGCGTTTCCTTTCCCCAACGAGGGGGACCACCAAGCCCTGTGAGTTTCGCAATTCTAACCCAGACGAATAACACCAAAACACATTGCGTGAGGAAGAAAGAATAATGAACAACAAAGGCCATGATGCTCCATGATCGTTTTTGAGAGTGTTTGAAAAAAAAGAGTCTTTTTGTTACTTCGATTTTTTCCGTACAAAGTTTTTTCATATTTGTATATTTTCACAGTATTGAGTTAAACAAATGCATACGGCCCGTTGAGGAAGAAACCACAAACCTTTTGTATGCTTGTATACAAAAGTGTATCCCCTAGACACTGCTCTGAGGTGGAAATATTGCGCTTGAAGGAGGAGGCGCAAAAATGGTTAATACGCTCTTTAGATGACCCGATTGTAAAAACACTAGCGAAAAACAGTATTTTGACTAAAACACAGTTAGAAACACTTTTAATTGACATTTTGGCTGAGAATATATCCGGAAAGTCATTAAAATACGATGAAAAAGCCAGATTAAGGCTTTCAGCCGTAAGTCGTGGTGCTTTCAACAGAACTTTGAGGCAAGCTAGGTGGAACGTCATTCAATCCATCTACACGATTCTTCTTCTAGGATATTTGGGAGTTTTTGAGGATACTCGCCTAGATCCCTATCTGGAAGTTGCAAACAAATTGCAAGCCTACATGAAAGCGAATAGAGGCCTTGGGAAAAAAGCAACAGATGAACATTTAAGAATAATAAGCATGCTCCATGAAGAATTGAAAATGAGTCTAGAACAATTATCTAAACCAAGAACTATGTCAGAAAAGCTGTGATATCACAAATCACAACCGTATAACAGCGGAGACGCGACGCATTAATCCCACAGTACCAGAATTGGGATGCTTCACAGGGTAAACACGCACCACAGTAATTTAAGCTCGAATTTGAGCCCCTTTTAAATAAACAAAGCATCTTTCGCATTGATTCAGTTTGGTAGATGGAGGAAGAATGAGCAACGTTGAAGAGAAGTTACGCTTATGTGGTCCTTTGAACTCGCAGAGTTTTTACGGCCGTGTTGTGACGTGTGATGTCACGATTTTGATTATCGTTATTCTCCCCCATTCTAACATAAAATTTAAGTTCATCTATACGATAATGTGATGTGTGATCACATTATGCAGATCACAAGGGATCACACTCGAATCACAGTTGCGTCAACGCCGTATTTTATACCTTACAACGCGCGTCTCGTTTTTTCTAAACGATTAGAGGAGGGGGCTTAGTGTACACCTATCTTCTTCTAATAGTTGTAACAGCCCTATTGCTTGTCACAATGGGTGCGTCTGCCCTTTACTATAAGCGAATAAGAAGGGTTCACGAGGAATACGAAGAGGCAAAGAACACCGTGGGTGACATCACCATGAGCGTCAACAGACAATTTCAAAGACAAGCGGCTGGCCTCCGTGCAGTCACCCATAAAATAGAGATAATTTCTTCCGAGAACGAAAAAGTTGTGAAGAAGGTAGAAGAATACGATAAGCGATTAGCGACTCTTGCCAACATAGTTGAAGATGCCCCCGCAATTGAACAGAAATTGTCTACGCAGATCGAGGAGATGAACAAGAAAGTTGACGACATAAAAGCGACGGAAAATAAGATAGTACAAAGAATTGAGGAGGTTGAAAAACTAAAATATAAAGTCCAAGTGCCTGAAGCGAGAATAGAGGCGGCTATTCCCATCAAAAAGGAAAAAGCCTTGGCTCCGCTAACAGAAACCGAACTAACTGCGCTTGAAACCATCGCCAAAGAGGGTGAAAAAACGGCGCCTGAAATCAGAGAAAAAATAAAACTTACGAGGGAGCACACTGCTCGTCTAATGAAAAAGCTTTATGAAGACGGCTATTTGGAGAGAGACACCCATAAAATGCCCTATACTTACCGCCTAAAGGAAGAAATGCAGAAAATCCTGAAGAAGAGGGAAGCTATGGCTTAGCCTTCACCTTTCGCAGTGAGAGACTTCCCAGCCTGCTGAATTCTCCTCAGTTTTTCGTCCATCTCAGAAAGTGGTTTTGACGGTGGCAAATCATATTCGACCCGTCCCCTCTCGTCCAAGTAGTCAGGGTAGTGAATGACCTTTATCGGAACAGCGAATCGGATTTGCGGTTCTGAGATAAGTAATGCTTCTCCAACATCTAGCATTTTTATCTCGGTGTCGCTGTATTCAAGGTAGGGCGTGTTTTGGGTAAGGTAGTCCCTGTCGCGGCGCAATTCTGTCTTCATAATGACCTTGGTCCAAAGCTCGGCGAAGACGTTAGGGTTTATTCTTGAAGGCCGCGGAGTCACAGCATTCAGTCCGACCCGATACTTTCGGTATGTGAGGGCGATGTCAGAAAATATGGTTTTAGGTAGGTTGGGGTCAAGGAATTCATGGGCCTCCTCAAGAGTTATCAGGAGGGTTGGAAGCTTTTTCCACTCCTCAAAATTGCCTTCCCACATCCGCTTGTAGTGGAAAGCCACACTAGAAGCAGTAAGGCAAGTCACGTGATGCTGCTCCTCAAAACTGATTCCTGAAATGTCGATGAGACAGGTGACGCCTTTACTTACATTCTGAACCACATCATCGACAAAACTGTAGTCAGAAGGCGGGAAGAGGTCTGGGGATAAACTGGAGAGCTTAAGCATAAGAGCATCTATCACAGCTTTGCTTTTGTAATCAGTGAACGCAGCCACTCCTTTATACCCGTCTCTACCATAGGCTTCTCGCGACTGTTCTATCCAAGTGCTTCCCAATCTGTTGTAAAGTTTATGAGCCAGTCTGACTTGATGATGGGTTATGTCGGGGAAAAATGTGTAAAGTTTTTGGGGTTGAATCGTATACAAGCCAATAAGCATCTTCCGTTCTCTAACCGAGTAGTAGCGAACCTTGGTGTGAAAAAGGGGATGATCCCGCAGACCTTGTTGAGGCCTTATTCCTTTTCCCTCTAGAAGTTGACCTGCAAAATCGAAAATTAGACCGACAGTCCTTGGACTAGAATCTACGATCCGTGCGTTAAGCATTAATTCACAATTCGTTTTCCCAGAGCCTGTCATTCCAAACATGCCCATCATCAAAGGTATGGCTTCAACACTTATGCCTACAGAGCCAAGCACATGCTCTCCAGAACGCAAACGTCCTATCTCTAACTCCCCTGCAAGCCTCAAAACCGAATAGTCTTCCTGACTGGTTGCGTATACCCTGTCCATATAATCAGGATTAAAGGTTGGAGAACGAATTCTTCCAGCATCCTTCTCAAGGAAAAGAATGGCGTCAACATGCCTATAGCTGGAGTAAGGCCCAAAAGATTCCTTCCCTTCGGCTTCACGAAGTTGCTCATCCGTTTTTAATGTAGAGCAACTCCCGGCATCCACCACACGGGCATAGAAGCTTCTGTTGCCAGAGTCTATTCTAACCATCTGACCAAACGAAAGGGTGACTCCTCGATTAAGGAAGAACGAAACCTTATCCCCTCGTACCTCACGAATAAACCCTACAGGCTCAGACATGCTCAATCCACTCCCGCTGAAACGGGTGTTTTACCCCATGAAGTTCGTCTGGAAAGCTGCATGAGAGTTCTTCAACGCGAAGTACATTTAACAACCCGGCACTGGCTAGCGTTTCCTCAACTTGATCATGATAGTGAAGAAGCATCGAGTCGGATGGAGTCGAAAAATCGTGAGCCAGCCAAAGAGTCACTGGATAGCCAAGACATCTAGGATCTTCTGATACGAAGGTAAGTGGAGAAAGTAACTCAGTGATTTCACAGTTGCGTAAATATTCCATTATATCGCATCGGAAAATGCGTGGACTTTCTCCACTAAGTTTGACCATAGATACGTCGCCATACTGATGTTCATGTATGTTTGCTGGTTTGACTGGGTAGTAGACCCATAGCGGATAAGAAGGAGAAAGCATGCACGTCGCAGCCATCAAGTCCCGCCCTTTCTCATCATGAAGCATTGGAGACTGCTTGCTTATTGTTAAAAGTTTGAGCCCTTCTTCTTTGCATTTTTCATATAACTCCACCCAGAACTTTCTCTCTCCACCAAAGTAGCTAGCGCCATCTAGGAGTAGGTAATTACTTTCACCGGCATCACGAACCAACCTTAAAGCTATCTCACTTTCCAGATTAAGCCTAACATCTTGCAATATCTTGCGACGTACATAGGCATCCCCCACTACAGTGTGAATTCTCTCTTCGTAGTCCCAATGCACGTCGCGTCTCCTCACTAGAGCGTATGCCGTGCGAAATAGGTAGATTCCCCAATTATTAGCCCTCTTCAAGGTCCTCGTTGAACAGTCTACAGCCATGAAATGTACGTCGCAACTTTTCATTTTTCTCAAAGGCTTTATTTTAGACTTATCAGGCGTAACTGCTATAACAGGCTCCTTCCTAACTTCATGAAAACCTATTACGCGCCCCTTGTTAACATATTCACCAAGTTTTTTCTTCATCTCTGCCAAGTCCTCACTTATTTTACTCATTTGTGTTCTCCCTCAAGAAACATGCAAAGATTCTAATTCGGAACCGAAACGTCATTTATCATAAAAACTGACTGCTATTTATTATCTTTCATAAAACTTGATACTTTGGACACTTCAGTCATGATCCTATAACGTCGGCGGTTGGAAGTCCTGCTTTTGGTGAGGACCCCGCGATCAGCCATTCGAGACAGGTAAGTGGAAACTGTGCTCAGGCTGATGGGTTCCTTAAACTCTTCTTCATATGTGCATTGAACATCCCTACAAGAAAACCATCCGATTGGAAAACTTTTTTCAACGACTAGGCGGATTTTGTCAATTTTGGACAACTCGGATGTGGGGCGATTCAAACCAGGATTACCCGTGGGCACACCTCCTAAGAGCTCAACGAGGTCTAGTAGGCGAAGAGCCTTTTCTCTCGTCACCTGGCCCTCAAAAGTTATGGTGTAGCGGTCCCCGTTGCCGTTGAAGATCTCCACCCGCATTTTTCTAGCCGGCATTCCATGCACCCATGACCCCGAAAGTCTTTACAAGTTAACACTTCACAAGTTATAGAAATTACGGTAAAGAGGGCGCCGATAAAACAACCGAAAAATCGACGCAAAGCAGAAATCAACGAAAATTTGCAGTTTATTAGGTTCACAAACTTCACTTAGGCCTACTTTCTCAAAATGGAGAATAGACGGTTGATGAACTCCTTTTTCCAGTAGAAGCCTAGGGGACGTATTTCAACGCACAACGACACATAATGGAGTTAATTTTCCTAGTAAAGGAGGAAAAAAGGAGGCATTTAGAAGTTAACTTCACAACATTCTACAACAAGTTAAATGTTTAACACAATCATTAAAAGAGTGTGTAAGCTGCCCTTGACCGTAGGTATCCAGTGTAAGGTTATGCATACTTGCGTCTTTTCATCAGGATTCTCCGTCAAAGTTGACACTCCTACCCCTTTATTTCCATTGGACTCATGAACTGGTGACCAACACGTAGACCGGCTTTTTAAATAAAAATTTGTAGGATATACTCAAAAGTCTTTTACAATAATCATTAAGTACAGAAAAGTCAAAAACCAAGCGGAGACTTATTCTTATAGAAGAATAACCATACCATATTTCTTCGAGACTTATTTCCAGAAGAAATATAGGGGTGTGAGGGTGTGAGAGTCGACTCCTACGTCGACAAAACAGCTTCAAATTGTTTTTGCTGAGAGAGTGTCGTTTTTCTTTG
>Ga0224496_10002298_pt1 | contig 11414 bp, 9 predicted proteins | sample SF_Jul11_sed_USG_2_FD_168127 | JGI IMG/M metagenome (GOLD analysis project Ga0224496, IMG submission 168127) | Sediment microbial communities from San Francisco Bay, California, United States - SF_Jul11_sed_USGS_8_1 | ecosystem: Environmental > Aquatic > Marine > Sediment | place: USA... | reverse complement strand
AAACTGGAAGGAAGATCAAAAAAACAACGGTCTGCCACCAGTCCTTATCACCTGCAGTATAAAAGTTTGTACCCAGGGCATAGGTTTGAGCAAACGGCGTTATATCCTGGTTTGTTGCTTCGGATACCACCATACTGGATAAGGGGTCTGGATACATGTTAACAACAGCACGTACCGCAGAATTACCCGGTAAATAAACAATGGGTTCTCCTACAGAAGGTGTGATCGTTACTGTTATATTATCTCTAGAAAAATTATGTTTCCATCCTGCAGCAACTGCTGCTGTATCACCCGCTCTTAAACTGGATTGAAAAGTTTGAACGCCCGAGCAACTTGCTAACACAGTCGTTAGTAATAAGAAAATACTCTTTATTAAATTTGTTTTTAACATTGTCTATACCTAGCGTAAAAGTAAATTCTTGAGTTGTAGGAAATCAGATAAATCGATTATCCCATCGGGTGCACCTGGTGGATATATATCACCATGACTTGATTCAATAATCGTAGGCGTTAAATTTTGCTGCATTATACGTTGGTAAATTACATAATCGGCCACATTCACCAGGCCATCAGGTGCGCCCAATGGTGCTATATCACCATCAGCATAATTAAAATCAAGTGGGATAGGGTCGCTGGCATCAGAAAAACTATCCCCATCGCTATCCATGCTAAGGGGATTAAGGTCGCTTGCAGGCGAATAGCTTGTTGCATCGCCATCCCATGCCAGTTCAGCATAATCATCCAGGGTATCACCGTCACTATCTATTAGAAGAGGGTTAAGATCTGCACCTGGACTATAGCTGGTAGCATCACCATCAAATGATACTTCTAAGTAATCACTTAGACCGTCACCGTCCGTATCAACTAATAGTTCATCGGTGCCAATGGATAATTCTAGAGTATCTGAGAGTCCATCATTATCATCATCTTCGTCACAAACATTACCCTGTATATCAAGATCTGTATCTAGTTGATCTATATTCGATAGCAGCGTGCAGTTATCTACATCATGATTAAAGCCATCTTCATCGGCATCCATACTAATTCGTCCATATCCAGATCGATTATCGTAACCAATAGCCAGTACATCCTGTGCGTTTGCAATCAATCTGGCGCGGAGCTCTGCAGGAGTGTATTCAGGATGTTGTGATAAAAGTAGTGCGGCTGCACCAGCTGCATGAGGTGATGCCCCTGATGTGCCGGTGAAGCTCGTGCTTAGTGAGGTTTGTGTTCTATTGGGCGCGGCTATATCAGGCTTGATTCTGCCATCTGTAGTGGGGCCTTCAGAACTGAATGATTCAAATCCATCATCCAGGTTTACCGCACCAACACTTAATACCGAATAACAATCAGCTGGCTGTACAATACTGGTAACGGATGTCCTCGTGATCAGGCTGGGGCCCGTGGTAAATAATGTTAATGGTACATCACTGTCACCACTGCCTTTAGTAATAACTATATGATACGTCCCGGTAGTATTCGCAGTAAAAGTAACAGACTCATAGGGGCTACTGTTAAAATTTCCATTTTGACGATTAGTTGAACTTGAAACAATCGTAGCACCTGCGTCAGGGTCGCCATTATATATGTATAAATTGTAGTCAATACTTGTGGTTGGATAGGCGTCCCAGTTCAGTATAAGGCTATATGAGTAACCCGCTGTTAGATTCATAGTATTACTATTCTGGCCACTGGCAAACTCATGTCTTAAGTTACCATCGGTATCAGAAAATGTACCTAGATAATGGGTAATCCGCGAGTTACCCATGGCATTAACCCATTGAATGCCGCCAGCCTCTGCGCTATCTGTTATTTCGCAGATAGGGCCGGTACCATCATAAAATGCGGCACCAAACCAGGCTACAGAATGATTAATGATTTTAACACCAGCAGCTAGCATGTCATTCATCGCCTGCTCGAGCTGGAGTGTCGTACTGACCTTGGCCAGGTAAAGTTCAGCATTGGGCGCCATGTCATGAACAATTTCGGCTACATTGGTACCATGATTGGTGCCCCCTGTGCCACTACCCGTGTAATCAATTAGTGATAAATTTGCGGGTAGATCTCCGGATGCCTGAGCTGTTGTATAGCTGCTAAATCCAAGGTCAATAATGCCAACCTTGATACCCTGGCCACCATTACCCAGGGCCTGCATATCGCTAGCACCTGTAATGCCAACGCCCTGAGAGGTCACCGAAAGCGCCTGGTGAGGATAGGGCAGGCGAAGGTGGGTATTTGCAGGAAGGCGATTAATGAGCTGTTTAAGCTTATTTGCAGCTATCTGTATTTCATGGCGCTGGCCACTATGGTAGCGAAATTTGCCACCATGTGATGTGACCTGTTGGCTTATACTGTCATTTAAATCAGCCGTCTCAAGTATAAGTGTAACTTTATTCGAGGCTGTGCTAGAGCTACGGTTTAAATCACTCAGTAAGTGCCGTAATCGATCTGTATGACTAGCCATTTGTGCTTGCGCAGGGGCAGCAGTTGAAGTTTGTATAAAGCCAACGGTCGATAGTATGGCCAGGCAGGCCGTAATACATTTATGAGATAAATTTTTCATTATAGATACTTTACAAAGCAATTACTGTGCCTATCTAGTTATTGCAATGAATACAGTTACTTATCTTCTTCATTATTCATGTAAAAAATAAAGTGTAAATTCTATCGACGAAAAAAATGGCAGCTCAATGGCTGCCATTTTTTTATCAAATAGCCACTATTGATTTAGCTGGCTTTTCGCCTGGCAAATCCAGTCAATGCCACCAGCCCAGAGCCCAGTAACCAGACGGCTGCGGGTACTGGGGTTGGAATAACTGGTGAGACATCCACTGATGCAGCTATAAAATCTGGATTTATAAGACTGCCACCACTGGCCCAGGGGTTAAGCCCAAATTCAGATAACGAAAGCAGGCTGTTTCCACTACCAATGGCCTGAAAGGTAACAGATGCAACAGAAAAATTACCTGTAACATCAGACCATGCATTCACTGAAATACCGTCAACGCTGCCCAATAGGTTATCAATAGTGCCCGTTCGGATACCTGCACCGAGGTCCCAGATACTTTCATCGATAGAAACGGATAAAACATTTAATACACTCGCGTTGTATATAATATTTATACCGCCACCATCAACATTATTAACAAAGTCTGAGCCAGTCACATTAATAGTGAACGTATCATTAATATTCACACTTGTTGTTGCCGAGCTCCAGCTAATACTGGCCGCAGACAGGTGAGAACTAAATATTAATGATGCTACTGCTATAATTTTTTTAATATTTTTCATTTATAGTTACCTAATGCTGCTTTATCTTAGCAAGCATAAATATTAATTAGAGGATACCTCAGTTGTTTTAAATACAACGTTCATATTTTGCCCGTCACTAGCAAAAGGGTTAGCTGATGACTCTTCTAATGTGATCGTACTCGTGCCTTTTTCTATTGATTGAAATTCAATAGAGGCAATTGTTGTATCACTCGCAACTCCCTGGTAACTGCTGAATAATATATCTGATATTGTGCCTTCTGCATTATTAATGCGGCCATCTTTGTTTATAAAACCCCATACAGTGCTATCAACATTGACAGCAAGAACCTGGAGTAAAGCGGGATCAAAACGTAGTGTAATGCCACCGCCTTCAGTCGTAACGAAATCACTCATGGTTATATCAAGTGAAAATGAATCGCCTTTATATACGGTGATATCACTAGTGGATAATCCGACAGAAGGCCCTGATTTACTTGCTATGACTGTAGACTCAGTTTGGCTTGTGCTGGCCTGTTCATCGCTGGCTTGATTACAGGAAATAATCAATAGGCTTGACATTAAAACAACACAACCAGAAAAAGTTTTTCTAAAAATACTCATGTCATCTTCTCCTTATTGTGCTGTGGCTGAAGGGCCAGGTGATTGAAAGAAGCTTGCTTTAAATAATCCAAGGTCTAATGAATTAACGATCTGGTCACCATTCATATCGGCCTCTACATCGCCAGTACTAAAGAACATTTGTTTAAATAGTCCTAAATCCAGGGAGTTGACGAGATTATCATTATTAAAATCGGCATCGCATGCGTTACCATAATTGTCAGCATCTGTATCTTGTTGGTCAGGATTTGCTACCGTCGTACAGTTATCTGCATAATCCACTACACCGTCATTATCGGAATCCAGTGTCATTGGGTCAGGGCCGTAAACGCTTTCATCAAAGTAGTCGGGAATACGCATGCCATCTGCTCTTAATATATATGCATAGCCGGCAAAGGCGGCAGTCTGCCAGCTACCACCTGCTGCTGTACATGCGGCTGAGTCAGCTATATCTGGAATAAGAGAATCAAACTTTTTAATACCGGGCCCACGTTGGCCGGCAATCCATTCAGCAGTCAGAACGCCACAGTCACCCGTGCCAGCGCCGCCTGGAATTATGTCTGCCCCCATGAACGATACCCTATTGTGCCAAAGGGCAGGGTCACCAACTGGTGTGTCAGGACCAACGCTCTGGTTGATAACATTTGGGTCAGTGTTATTTACTATGGCCCGAGCACTCATCTCCTGCTTACCAATGCCATCTGACAATGTAATATCTAATGTGACATCACCGAAGCTGCGCATCTGGAAGCCCTTGGTGATTTCTGTGCTCCAGTAGGTATATGAGCCATCTGCATTTTTAAAATAAACATCAAAAGCTACATCAAAGGTTACCTGGCCAGCCATGGCTTCATGGGCGTTAGGGTGTGCGGCCATAATCGAGCCACACCAGCCCTTAGCATCAGTCAGTGCATAAGGTTGAAATGCGAGTTTATTATCATATGGGCCATCGGCAACGGTGCCAGTGCGCGTAGCGCCATCTGGGACAACCTGCTGATAGTCAATAACATTGTAAAATTCAAAGGCCATATCATTCTTGGCGATCTGGTAATCACCATCAAAATCTATCAGCATGTTACTGAATGTCGAGCCGGCAACAGTAGTATAACCCCATCGAAAAAAAGTAGTCAGAGAGTCAACATTTGCTTGTGGATAAGGGCCGTTAGGACTAAGAAAATCACCCAGGATATCGCGTGGTGGATCTTGTGTTATGCCATCAGGGCCTGTAGTGACAACGTGTTGCCTCTGTCCGATGCCGCAAGATGCTGGATTAGCAATACAGCTAGCAGCAGTAGATGCATTATAGGTGCCGTTGCCAAAACCATTGATAGGTTCAAAGGTTTCTATAGTACGTCCGTTTGGCCCAACAAAGTCCCAGTCATCAATAGTAATGGTACCCGTGACGCCACCATGAGTTGTTCCGTCGAAGGTTCTTACCAGGTCACCATTAACCCATGCAGTTGAGTCTGCCTGGCTAATATTAGGTGCTACTATTGCTAATAGTATTAGCAGCCTTAGATTGCTCGCTTTCCTCATTTCGTAACGCCTTTTATAGTTTTTCAGTCATTTAATAGTTGCTATCCATCATTTATTTGAAATAGTCCTTTCTGTGTGCATTTAATTACGTTTAGTGAGTCCATGTATGTGGCAAATGTTACATATACTCGAAATAACCAAGATTTTTTATTAAATTTTTCTTTTTATTTCAGTAATTTAGAACAAACAAGTATAAATAAGCAATATTTAGACCATTTATCTTAAGTGCGACAATTACATATAAAAACAAGGGCTTAATAGCAATTATAAAAAAGGCTAATAGAGAAAGATGTCAAATTGTAAATTTTACCGACATCTGTTCTCTAGCTGTCGGATATAAGGGTATTTATCCTATTGATTAACTTGAGTTTTTATGTATGTCATTGCATGTAAAAATAACCGGCAACTATAAGTTAAACCTTACAGAAAATAGCTAAAAGTGTATGAGTGAGGATATCAATAGCCTGGAAATATCTCGGTGTTATTGCTTATAAGATAATTTGCCCTGAATAATTAAGTTCGCTGATTAGTGGCTCTATATGTTTCTCATAATTTCTCCAGCGCTCCTTCGAACTCTGGTAAATAGGCCGCCTGACCTGATCATAACTTGCGGTACCGACGTCACGTTTTGAATCATAGAATTTCATAACAGACTCATCCCACTCAAGATCACAGAATTCAAGGAGTTTGCGAGACATAGCTTCCTGGTCCTGTAGAATATCTTCGTATTGAACAGTCATTATTGGAATCTCTAATACTTCCTTCCAGTGCTTCATCAAGCGGTTATGCTCATTATAATAAAAACCAATATCGGATAAATTAACCGCATAATCATGTGACCAGATGAAATTCTGAAAATAAATAGATAGGCAATTGTCTAATGGGTTACGTAGGCAGTGAATAATACGTGCATTGGGGAATAACAGTGAAATCAGGCCTATCTGTATAAAATTATTAGGCATTTTATCGATGACATATCTTGCTTTACTATCTAACTTATTAAGTTTATCAAGATATGTCCTGGCATGAGCTGTCAATTTTTCTTGATTCAGGCTACTGATTTTAGAAATGTAATCTGTTTTTGAGCCCAAATGGGTACTCAATATTGAATTTTCCAGTTTCTTGACATAATCTAACTCGCCTGCACCAAATACGTCTGGGTGTGTTGCCAGGATTTGCTCTGTTAATGTTGTGCCTGAGCGCGGCATACCAAGCACAAATACAGGTCTAGAGCTTTCCGTATTGGCGTGCGGCATAGCTTGAAGTGCCGACTGAGAAAAGCATTCAATAACATCATCGTGATATTTTGTATGCGTATCACGATCACAGCTTATCTCAACTGACGCATTGGCTTTGTTATAATAATTAATTGCCTCATCATAACGGGATAGCTTGTCAAGCAGGTCGCCTGCTGCATACATAAGCGCCTGTTTTTCTGTGGTATCAGTTGTCTGTGATTCAATAAAGTTATTTATTATATCGATTGCTTCATCACAACGATCATATTTGCGACAGAGCCTGGAGAAAACAGTTGCAGCCTGTGCATTCATATTGTTTTCTTGTATAAGGCCGTTGATTATATTATATGCCTGTTCCTTGTCACCCATTTGCTCTAATAAATTAACCTTGAGTCCGGAAAATGTCATTCGATTATCATTGTTAATATTTTCTGCTTTTCTTAAATACTCCAGGCCCTTTTCATATTCGCCACTAAATCGCTTTACACTGGCTAATCCTATATATGCACTACAATTATTTTTATCGATACGTAATGCTTCGTTAAAATGAAATTCAGCACTCTCAAGTCCGCCAATACCACAATTAATTACACCCATGCCTACATGTGCCTCTGCTAAATTTGAATCAAGCTCTAAGCCCCGTTTAAATTTTTCCATTGCCTGTTTTGGGTGCCCTGATTCAGCTAGTGCCTTACCAAGGGCACAGTATACGGGGGCATGATTGGGGTTGGCCTGTAAAGCTTTTTCATACTGTTCTATGGCCTCATCTCGTCGGCCCAAAATTGATAAGGTGCGACCATAATTATTTAAAATTTCAGGCGCATCAGATTTAATTTCTATCGCCTTTGTGTAATTTTCCAGCGCGGCTTCGGAATCACCTGCACCCATTTGTGCGTTTGCAAGATTACATAAAGCACCATAATGATCAGGGTCTAGTTGTAGTGCCCTGTTTGAAACATGTATTACACCTTTAAGATCACCCAGTTTTCCATAGGCCAGGCCTTCAAGGTAGCCTATATCTGCATCATCGCACCAGGACTTTCTGATCTTGGCGAAGATCTTAATGGCGTCAGCAGGTTTTCCACCTTCAAGTGCTTTCATTGCCTTTTTGAATCGTTGCTTGTCTTTGTCTGATGGTGGTTGCTTCATGTTATTTTTCCAGATTAATTCTTTAGGTCTTTAAGTCTTTCAGTCATTGAATGAACAAAATCTAAAATTCGCGCTCCAGGCCTTTTTTTAGTTCATCAATATATTTTTCATAGTTTTTCCAGCGTTTGACTGATTTTGTATACAAAGGTTGTCGTACCTGATCAACACTTGCTGTATCTATTGTTCTTTTAATGCTATGAAATTGTAGGCAGTTTTTGTCCCATTCAAGTCCGCAAAATTCGAGAAGTCGCCTTGTCACTGTTTCCTGGTCGCTTACTAGTTCTTCGTAATGAATATCAAGAATAGGGATTGAAAGAACTTGCTTCCAGTGATCCATCAGGCGTTGGTATTGATTATAATGAGTGCCTATATTAAACAGGTCTTTTGCATATTTGTGTACTTCTGAAAAGTCCTGAAAATAAATAGAAAGGCAGGTATCCATGGGGTCACGTCTGCAATGAATAACTCTTGCGCCTGGAAATAATAATTGTATTAGGCCAACCAAATAAAAATTATGTGGCATTTTATCCGTTACGTATTCTTCTAGTCCAGAACGATTACTTAACTCTTCCAGATATGCATTTGCCATCTCATCCACATTATCCTGGTTAAGTTTTTCAATATAAAAAGGGAATGGCTTTTCACCGCCGAGGTCCTGTTTCATCTGGCAGGAGATGTTGAATAATGTTGCCAGCTCACCAGCTGCAAATACATTAGGGTGTGCTGCCAAAATTTGTTCTGTCAAACTGGTGCCAGATCGAGGCATGCCTACGATGAAAATAGGGTGTTTACCTTCGCTCTTTGCAACCGGGGTGTTCATAAGTAATGCTGTAGTAAACGTTTTCATAATATCGTCAATATACTGCTTATTCGCCACTGATTCATACAGGTATGAAATGGCTTCATTCCCGTTCTTGTAGTGAGTGAATGCACTATCATATTGCTTCATGCCATCCAGGATCTTGCCGGCTGCAAAATTAAGGCCTTTAACTTCAAATCTGGATAGGCCTGGTTTTTTTAATATCGCATCTATGTAATCTATTGCTTCCTGGCAGCGGTCACTGTGCTTGCATGATTGAGCAAAAGCGATCCCCAGTGTAGGGTGTAGTATTTTCTTTTTCAGTAATGGGTCAATTAGTTTTATTGCTTTATCATATTCAGCATTAAAGTTATGTATCATTGCAAGACTGCATTGTGCTTCAACGCAGTTTTTATCAATCTTCAGTGCTTTTCGATATAAGGCCTTGGCTTCATTTTTCTTTGTTAAATTTGCCAACGAGTTAGCCAGGGCGCAAAGGGTGGTAATGGACTTCGAATTATATTTTAAGGACTTTTCAAGTTGTACTACTGCTTCCTTATGATCACCTGCTTCTTGATCAAGTAATCCCAGGCCAAGATAAGCATCGCTTGATCCAGAATCTATTTTTAAGGCCTGATTAAAGTGCTCACGAGCGTCGATAAAGTTATCCTGCTTTATGCGTATGTTACCCAGTGCAACATAGGCATCGGCTAATCCAGGGTTTAATTTTAAAGTTGTATCAAGGCTATTAAGCGCATCATCCAGCTGTCCTAATGCAATGCGTGCACCCGCAAGTGCAAAATGACTTTGAGGAACATTGGGCTGGATTTTAATGCTGCTTTCAAGTGAATTAATCGCTTCTTTCCATAAATAACGATTCGCCTGGCAACAGCCAAGTAAATATAATGCTTCAGCATCTTTGGGTTGTGATTTAATGACTTTTTGTAATATTGAAATGGCTTCAGAATGATCGCCTTTCTCCATTCTTCGCCATGCTTTCTGTTTCTTAATCTGTAAAGCTTCTTGATTCATAATTTAGTGGTGGTTTTTTATAAAATTAATTTGGCATGAATATTTTAATAGTTTTCGAGTTAGAGGAGGATTAATTTATAAAATCCTCTCAAGAGAATTAACTCTAGCTTAATAAAGATTGGATGGTTTGTCATGTTTAAATGGATTTACTAAGGACAAAAAAAATGAGCGTCTATAAAGACGCCCATTTTATCGCAACTAGTAGTTACGTAAGCTTAATTAAGCAGCTTTACGACGACGCGCAACACCTGCTAAACCAACTAAGCCTGAACCGAACAACCATACTGCTGCTGGAACTGGAACAGCTGAAACACCGTTAAATGTAGGGTTCTGGCCTGGGAAAGGACCAACCTGCATTGGGTAACCAGAAACACCAGTACATACAGTGCCCATGCAATCGAAGATTGCAAGTACTGGAATACCAGAAGTTACTGACCAGTCAAAGTAAGTACCAAATGCAACTTGACCAGCAGTCAGGCTGAAGTTATAAGAGTAAGCGCCCTGTGGTGAAGTACCGGCCCAAGTGTGTGCGCCAACTGCAGTGTAAGCAGCCTGTGTAGTCGCAGTCCAAGGAGCGTTGAAGAATGAACCGCTGAAAGTAGTACCAATGTTGTTAGAATCAACTGTACCTGTAGCAGCACTTGTGCTACCAAAAACCATAGCTGTTACGTCGATAGCGATTGCTGATGCGTTAGAAGCTACGCCCATAGACAGTGCGATAGCACCTGCAAGTAATGTTTTTTTCATAATTTTTGAACTCCGAAATTGAATCATTTTTTAGTTTTGTGCAATTTGGTTGCGTAAACAGATAATGCAGGCTGCGTGCCAATTTTATATTTAATAACAAATTCAATGGGTTACAAGTTGAGGTGATAATGTGCCCATCTTTGTGACATCATTCTGTAAAGTTTTCCAACAGTTTTCTCCTGCTGTGCCTGGCAACAGGCCTTATTTATTCTCGAAGAATCAGCTAGTTATGCAAGATTATTAAATCCAAAAGTGAACTTTACGAAATATGAAACATATTTTTATGGCTGTTGAACTGTGTCACATAAAACCACTTCATATTCTAATATATCTAAACAAATCAATCACTTAAAAATATAGCAGATAGTGTAAGGTTTACCGACTTATGGATAAAAGTGCATAAAATAACGTTATTTAGCGTTCTAGATTTATTAATTCCATAACCGTAATTTAATTTATTGCTATGTCTATGGGCCGCTGCGGTCAAGGCGCTCTATTTCAGGTATGAGATAAGAGACGGATACCAGCTGTACTTAAGCTTAGGTTCATTAAGCTAAGGGTCTACGCTTAGATAGTGGCTATTAGGAATGCTTCCGTATTTCCTGGTATCTATACCCCTGTTAATAAGCCCCCATCGTATTGTTCTCCTGTGAGGCCTTGTTTAATCTGGTTTTTGCCGTATAGCGGGGCACGGTTATCGCACTGGGTATTAAAAGTGCGTGTGACGGTCACGGAGGCGATATTCATGGAGTCCGTATCAGGTTATTTGGAATCGGACTAATATTCCCTGGCTCTATTAAAAGGTATGGATGCGGCATTCAATAAATGATAGGGCTAATTTACTATTCCTTAAATCTGATATTAATCACTATTTATCTATGACTTATAAGGTCTGTCGTTTTTTAGCGATATCTGCTGCGTCTAATCTGGCTGGCGGTTATCCAGGGGGAGGCGTGATTCACTGGCTCGGTTAAATCTAAAAATAAAACATTTGTCAGCGGATGATCAGTTATGTCTGTTACCTATACCTATATATAGAGCAA
>Ga0224496_10002297_pt1 | contig 11420 bp, 8 predicted proteins | sample SF_Jul11_sed_USG_2_FD_168127 | JGI IMG/M metagenome (GOLD analysis project Ga0224496, IMG submission 168127) | Sediment microbial communities from San Francisco Bay, California, United States - SF_Jul11_sed_USGS_8_1 | ecosystem: Environmental > Aquatic > Marine > Sediment | place: USA... | reverse complement strand
AATTGCAGTATCGGACCGGATTTGATGCTGCCGACGGTTAAAAAAATCTCCCGTTATTCGAAATTGCCCATCTCGATTATTCCCAACGCCGGGTTGCCTCAGTCAGAAGACGGGAAGACCGTCTTTAAGTTGACACCTGAGGAAATGGCGGCTCACATCGAAACATACATCAGCGAGTACGGGGTTAATATCGTGGGGGGTTGTTGCGGCACATCTCCCGCTCATATAAGTAAGGTGGCCGAAGTCGCAAAAGGAAGAAAGCCACTTAAAAGAAATATTGAAACAGGAGTCTTTGTTTCAGGCCCGCAAAACGCGATCAGGTTAGATAGCAGTGAAAGTTTAATCCGCATAGGAGAGAGACTCAACGTCCGGGGGTCAAAGAAGGTTCGTGACGCGGTCGAAGGCCAAAGCCCGATCGATCAGGACGCGCTGGAGGAGGTGCTAAAGGAGCAGGTTAAGGATCTAGGGCTGGAGTTGGTCGATGTCTGCATGGATTCCAACTTGGTCAACACGGCCGATACGATGGTTGAGGTCATCAAGGCCCAGACAGTTGATTTCCCGGGAGCCATGGTGTTGGATTCGTTTGACGTTAAAGCATTGGAGAAAGGGATTCAGGCATACCCTGGGAGGGCGATCATCAATTCCATCTCTTTGGAGGAGGTCGAACCGGGTCTCGATAAGATCGACGCTGTCGCCAGAGTCACCAAGGAACACGCTCCAGTGTATATCGCTTTGACCACCGACGAAAAAGGCCCGGCCGTAACGGCGGAGCAGAAATTTAATCTAGCCCAAAGGATCGTTGATAAGGCCCAGCGGGAGCATGGCATTAAGCCGGAGCAAATCATGATCGACATCAACGCTTTTCCCATCGGCGCCGAATCGGTCGAAGGTATGAATTTCGCGGTAGAATCGATCAAATCCATAGCGAAAATTAAAGGGATTCATCCCGATCTTAAAACGACCATCGGTGTCGGTAACCTCACCAACGGGCTAGCCAACAAACCTTATATGAGGAAAGTGCTGACCTCGGTATTTTTGGACGAGGCGAGAAAGGAAGGGCTGGACGCGGCGATTGTTAATCCAAATCATTATGTTCCGGTGGATAGCCTCTCGAAAGAGGATTATCAAATTGGGTTGAAGATCGTCTTGGAGCATGATATGGACGCCTTTTCCAGGCTTGAGGAGATTGCCGAAATGAAAAAAGGCGTCGCCGTTAAAAAGAAAGTCCAATATATTGATCTTGATCCTGTGGAGTCGGTTTGTCAGAAGATCAAGGATGGATTTAAGGAGCGTGAGACCGGTAGCGTCATGATGGATGGGATGGAGTTTGGCTATAGCGACAAGATCGTAACTCAGGTTTCTGAAATTATTAAGGGCGGGATGAAACCGCTTGATTTGATTAATCAGCATTTGATGAAGGCCATGCAGGAGTTAGGAGACGGATTTGCCGCCGGTGATGTTTCCCTGCCGCATCTCTTGAAATCGGCTGATGTGATGAAACAGGTGATGGGTTTTCTCGAAGATTACATGAAGAGAGGCACGAATGAAAAGGATACGTCGCCCAAAAAGAAAGGAGTGGTGGTTTTGGGTACGGTTTATCAGGACGTTCATAGCATCGGGAAGGATCTGGCAAAAACCCTGCTTGAAAATTACGGTTTTACGGTGATTGATTTAGGGGTTCAGGTTCCTTTGCAGAGCTTCATCGACAGCGCCAAAGAACATCAGGCGGATATTGTGGGGATGTCGGCGCTTTTGGTGCAAACATCCAATCATATGATCACGCTTTCCTCCATGATGACGGAACAGGGATTCGAGGACACCCCTATCCTGATTGGTGGAGCGCCGGTGAACCACCGGCACGCGGCTTATGTGGCGATGGCCGGTATCCAGGACGAAAATCAGATGAAGGAAAACGTGTTTTACTGCAACTCGGCCATGGACGGGGTCAATATTATTAATTCCCTGATGGATAAGGAGAAAAAAAGCGAACTTTGTAAAGCGAACAAAAAGAAACTGTTGACGGCATTTCAGGCTGGGAAAAAGAGACAGGTACAGACCGATGAGCTCCTGAAAACCCTTCCCAGGCGCAAGGTCGATTTTTCGATCAGCCCGACCTTTGAGGGGGCTTTTCCTCCAGTTCAGACATTGAGCTTTTCGATGAGCGAATTTTACCCTCATCTGGATCAAAAAATGCTGTTCAGCTTGAACTGGCGGTACGGTGGCAAGAAAAGCCAGGAGAAAAGAGGCGTGAGCAACCAGGAGTTGCGAGACAAGCTTTTAAATTGGATCAATAAAATTGACGAGCGTCGCTGGATCACGCCTTTAGCGGCATACGGTCTTTTTTACTGCAAGGGAAACGGCAACAAGGTCACCGTTTTTCATCCCGAGACGAAGAAGGAAATCGGTTGCTTTGAATTTAACGATGTGATCGGTGAAGGGAAAAAGGATATCTTTAATGCGGCTGAATTTTATAATTCTGACCGTCTGGACGTAATTGGAATTCAGATTTCGACCGCGGGGATTAACTCTGAAAAGGCGATCGGGGCATTTAAGGATGAGAAGGACCAGGAGTCCGCCTGGGACCTGCAAGGATTATCAGACCGGGTTGCCGAGGATATGGCAAATCTGGCCAATCAAAGACTGGAATCCCTTTTCTTCGGCGAAAAAAAAGCCAAGTCGGCCCGCTACTCGCCTGGTTATCCGGCGATGTCGGATATCAGCAACAATCAGCTGATCTTTGATTTGTTAAACGCCAAAGAACTCTTGCAAATGCAGATCACCAAAGGCTTTGAGTTCGTTCCGACCTCCTCGACCGGAGCGGTCGTCTGCTTTCATCCCTTTGCGGGATATCGATGATCCTTTTTTTGGCTTAAAACAGTTAATAATATCGGGTGGTTTTATAACCGAAGGTTATTTTCCGATCAACTATTTAAGACCTGGATGATTTTCTTCCAGTCCGTAATCCCGCCTCTGACTATCTGAACCTTAAAGCCACAAGCTTCTAAAAGCAAAAGTCCCTGGTGGCTTAAGGAGCCGTCATCGCATAATAGGATCGTCAGTTTGCCGCCGTCTAATTCGGTAATTTTCATGCTGAGGTTGTTAAGGGGGATATTGATGAAGCCTTCGATAGCGTCTTTTTGAAACTCCTCTGACGGGCGCAGGTCGATTAATTGAAGGTTTTGATTAGAGCGCATCAGGTCTCTTACTTCGATGACGGTTAATTCTTGTTCCATAATAATACTTTGCGTTTCAAATCGGGTTTTAAAAAAAGCTTAAAAAAATCAGCTGTTCTCCAAAGGGATCGTTATCGTGATGGCGGTTCCTTCCCCGGGAGTTGAGTGGATTAAAAAAGTACCGTTGAGCTCTTTAACGGTAACGCGAACCGCTTCAAGCCCCACACCCTTGATTGAAGTGTCGCTGAAGGCGTTTTTGCTGGTATATCCCATATCCAGCACATGTTCGAGCGTTTTCTCGTTTGTAAGTTGTTCACTGTCCTTTTCGTCGATCGGATTTTTGCTGATTGCGGTCTGTTTGATTTTTTCCAGGTCAAAACCCCGTCCATCATCCGCGATCTTAAGTGTCAGGTTGTCGTTACCATCAATATCCGCGTCAATCGCAATAATTCCCTCGAGGGGTTTTCCCAAAAACACCCTCTCTTCCATTTTCTCCAAACCGTGTTCGACGGCGTTGCGGATCAGGTGGACCAGCCCGCTGAACAGTTCTTCAAAGCGGGGGAATGAAATTTCAAGTTCCTCCCCCGAAGTTTTCACTTCAACCTGCTTTCCTAGTTTTTTACCCAGGTTCTCGGCAATGACGGCGTAACGCTTTAACAGGACACCGATGGGTTGCTTTTTTAAGCCTTCCGCGATGATTTCGGTGAGCTTTTGACACTCAGGTACGATTTGTTCCCAAATCCTGGTTTTGACCCTGTCGACCCGGTTGAAGGTTAATTGTTCGAGTTTTTTTGATTTTGAAAAAGGCAGGTAGTTTTTAACGAAAAGTTTCTCGGCTTTTTGAAACCCTTCATTAATAATCCGATCCAAAATCAGGTTTTTAACCTGATTGATTTTTAATTCAGAAATTTGATAAACCGCGCTGCCCTGCGCTCGAGATTCGGAAACCAGGGTTTCTAAGTACTGGTTTTGCAGATCTGTAAACAACTCGCTCAGGCTGTCGGTCATTATTTTAATCTGGTTTGTGTTTTTATCGTCCGGAGTCGTTTTGTCAGAGATTAATTGGTTTAAATAAGATTCAATCAGCACAGCCCGTTCTGAAATATCTCTCATCTCGTATATTTCGGCACCTGCTTCAAGGGCGTTGATAGCGTTCAGGATTGATTTCAGGTTGATTTCAGTAACCGGTTTTTTTACTTCATTATTGATCAGGCTAAAGGTTTGCTCCAAATCTTTTTTTAATTGAATAAATCCGTTGATATCCAGGGCGACCTTCACGATCATATTTTTTCTTTCAGTCTCGCGTGCCAGCTGGTCGGTCAATCTTTTCTGTTCCGAAATATCGCTAAAGGTGGCCAGGATACAGTCATCTTCAATTTTATCTGACTTGATGTAGCTGTACTTTATCGCGTAACAATTCTTCCCCACTGTAACTTGAAGGGGAAATAATTCCAAAATAACATCAATATCGGTAACTCTTAAGAAAACGGTTTCCAGAAGTCCCTTGATCATTTCCAGGTCAGGGGATTTGTCGAAACAGGCTGAGTTTTGATTCACGGGGATTCCCCAGCTAAAAAGGACATTCAGCGCGTTTACTCCATCGGGGCTTTTATTAAAAACTGACTTGAGAATTTTAAAACATTCAGGTCTTATTTCGCATGCCTTGTCAAAAAGCAGGAAACCCTGACTGGAATAGTCTAACAGGTCAAGTCTGGACGCGCTTTTTTCAACGGAAGGCTTCGGGGATTCGGTGCTTTTCGTGTTTTTCGTGCTTTGTGCACTTTTTGTGGCTTTCTTCTTATTTAAGCTTTCAATAGCGGCCTGCAGGATTCCGGTTACGGCGATAACTTGTTTTTGTTCGCTGTCCCCAAAAGATAAGGACTCAGAAAGAGTTAAAAAAACAAGGATTCCGGTTAATTTATTCAGAGTGAAGACGGGTGAGGCGATAAGAATTTTTATTTCCTTGGAGTCGCTTTTATCTTTATTGACCTGATAGGGGAATAACGCGGGTTTGCTTTCTTTTGCTAAGTCACCGAAAGATAACTCGATATCGGATAAATCGATAATTTTATTTATGATCTCGGTGTTCTCGACAAAGTGATCCGCCATCAGGGAAAATTGTTTGCTGCCCTTTTTCTGGTAGTAGGCAATAGCTTCGACAGGAAAATATCCCTTGATAAGAACGCTCGCATAGTCGAGCAATTCGGCGATCTGTTTTGACGCGGCACTTTTGTTTGCGGGTTTTTTAGGCATGAATTTTAAGCCATATCCTTAACTCGGTCCCAGATAAAAACTGATAAAATGACAAAACATTCTTAAGAGCAAGCGCTAAATTAGCTCAAAAAAGGTTTATCAGTCAATCATCATTAAATCACAGATATTTTCCGGCGAAATTTTTCAGGTTTTCATGACCGAACTCTAAAATTTCCTTCATACTTCTAAATTCCATCATGGCGTGGAATTTGGAGAATGATCCCATCAGCCCATTCTCGGGATGGCGGCAGAGTTTTTTTTCAACACTATTATATTTCAAAGTTTTGGCTGTACAATAGCCGATCCAGTGGCACCAACCTCTGGCAAGTTGCTGGAAAGGGCCGTTGCCGAGCAAGTGAGGCAGGTCGTATTTTTGGCAGAGGTCAGAAGCCACAAGCTGACTGGCCGACACAGGTAAAAACCACTCGCCCTGAATCTTGGGAATCATATTGATTTTGCCTTCGAAGTAAAACACCGGGTAGCAATGCAAAATCAGCTCGTCAAAAAAACGGATTTTGTTTTCAACGCCGCTTTCTCCCATCTGAACCAGAAGAAGTTCGTTCCAACCCATCGAATTGAATTGAAGTGGAAGTGATATTTTATGCTGAAAGCTGCCTAAAAAGGGACCCAAGGGCGCGATGGTCTTCTCTAGACCCAATCCCGGATGAAGCAGGGATTTTTCACAGAACTCGCACACGCCACCCAAGCCATTGACGAAATCCTGTGTTTTTGGGAATCGACAAAAAAAACAGCGGATTTTAGCGTCCTTAAAGCAGTTTTGGCAGACCACCTGACCATGATCGGCGTAATGAGACATGGTTTGCAAGATTTCAACGCCACAAAGATAACAAACCGAGACATCAATTTTAGATAAGCCCGGCAGACAGAACTCGCAGACCAAACCGACTCCCGTTGCTTGGGTGAGCGATTCGGAGGGGAATTTACACTTGTGGCAGCGGGGTTTGACCCGAAAACAGTTAAGGCAAACCTTGACCCCGTGGTCTTCGTAAAAAGACTGTCCTTTTTTAAGGGGCTCCTGGCAGAGGTGGCAGTTTTCGTTTTCCATGATTTGACCAAATTTATTAAAAGCTTGATGTGATCATTTAGAATTTAAACTATCTGGACTTTTAGAGCAACTTACTTGAGTCTGAAAAAAACAAGCCGATTAAATTAAAAAAAGACCGTGCTTAAATTTCGGGAGCAGTTTTAAAATTTACAACTCTTGTGAATTCTTTTAATATAAGATCATCTTCAATACAACTTGCGGATCGTTACGAAGCCGCGTCATTAAAAAGGAGTTAATTTTGTCATTAGATATTGTTAAAGTAATAGGTGACCGATCACTGGAGAAATACAAAGATCCCGATAAGTTAGAAGAGGAAGCGGTGGCCTACGCCGGACAGGTCAAACAACATAAATCGGATCCCGGGAAAATATTTCTCAGGGTGGACCCTTTGTCCAGCCACGGTTTGCTTTTGGAGTTCAACACGGGAGATATCGTCTTCGCCGAGGATGTTAACACTGTTACCAACAAGAACGGAACCGCCTGCAGGATTATTAAAATCTGGGTCAAAAAAGGAAGTATAGCGATAAAATTACTTCCTTTTGTGGTCAGTGATTTTTCGGATAATTATTTAGGGCATTACACGCTTTGATCGTTTTTCATTCGACTTTCGCATGAAAATACAAAGAAAAGTACTGTCGTGGAGTCAGGTTCTCCGGCCTTAACGGTTCGAGTTTTTTTTGATCAGACAGGGAGAGTCTTTGATAGAGTTCCGGGTTGATTTTGATGAGGTGTTTGGTTAGTTTTTGTCTGCGGTGGTTAAAAATATTTTTGACGAAAGTAAAAAATTCCGTTTCCCGCGGTATTGATTTGCCGTTGGGAATCAATCTGATTACGCTTGAGTGGACCTTAGGGGGAGGATAAAATTCATCAGGCGCGACATCTAGCACCTGTGATACGAAAAAGCAGTTCGCCGCGATGATTGATAAAATCCCGTAATTTTTCAGGTCTTTTCCTTCCCCCTGATGACAGAGCCTTTGAGCCACCTCTTTTTGAAGCATCAAGGTGATGCTTTTAAAACGCTTTCGATAAGTCAGCAGCTTGAAAAAAAAGGGGGTGGAGATGTTATAGGCCAGATTTGATATAATCTGATTTTCTTTATTTTGATCGATCAACTCTTCCCAATCGAGTTTTAAAATATCCCCGCAAACGATTTTCAGGTTTTTCTTGTCAGCCCATCTTTGAACCAGTCTGGCGGAAAGATCCCTATCCACTTCGACCACTGTCAGGTCCAACTCCCTATTGAGCATCGGTTCGGTTAAGACCCCTTCGCCAGGGCCGACCTCGATGACATGATCTTCCTTTGAAAGCTTAGCGGCTTCGATGATGTTCTTGACGATGGCCGGGTTGGTCAAAAAATGCTGTCCGAAACGTTTTTTAATCCTGGTTATTTTCTTCATCTTTTTCTTTGAAAGAGGAAAGGGATTTTTTCATAAAGGAGGAAAAGGATTTCCTTAATTTTGGATCACGAATGATGTTTGAGACCAGCTCGGCCTTTTCTTCGGATTTTGGATCAAGGGTTTTTGGCGGTCGCCGGGGTTTGTCTTCCTTTTTCGCATCATTAATCAGCTTGGCGGTATCTCCTACATGGTACTGGATTTTTTTGACAGCCCCCTCTCCGCAGATTTCAGGTGACCCGATCAACTCTAAAATACTGTCCTCGAAATATTTCAGGTGATGCGAATAGGAAGCGTCACAGACCAAGACGTGAAGGATTTTTTTTTCGATTTTTTGCGGGAAGGTCTTAGCCGCGAGCGGTTTCCCGATGATCAGTTCCCAGTTTTTCAGGATTTTGGTATAATGAAGGAATGATTCCCTTTGATTCTCTGAAAGAACCGCGAGCAGTATTTTTTCGAGTTGGTTTGATGAATTGTTAGAAAAGCTACTCATGAGATTCGAGTTTACTCAGTGAAGCGAAGCGGGTGTATTTCCCGATAAAAGCCAGCTCGATTTTTCCGGTAGGCCCGTTTCGGTGTTTGGCGATGATGATTTCCGCCTTGCCCCGGTCGTTGGTATTTTCATTGTAGATTTCGTCCCTGTAGATGAAAAGGATGATATCGGCATCCTGCTCAATGGCGCCGGATTCTCTAAGATCGGAAAGCAGAGGGCGTTTTTCGGATCGGCTTTCAAGGGATCGGTTCAACTGCGACAAGGCGACTACGGGAATATTTAATTCCTTGGCGATCCCTTTAAGGGAGCGGGAAATTTCAGCAATTTCCTGTTCCCTGGGGACGTTGGCGCGGTTGAGTTTCATTAACTGGAGATAGTCCACGATGACCATGGAAACGCCATTTTTGTATTCCTTGTGGAGTTGTTTGGTGATGCTGACGAGTTCATAAGGCGAGAGACTGGAAGTATCGTTGATAAAGATCGGCGCAGTGGAGAGAGACTCGGTGGCCATGGCCAGCTTATTCCAGTCATCTTGCTCCAGATTGCCTGATTTGAGTTTTTGACTATCGACCTTTGCCTCTGATGCCAGCATTCTCATGACCAGTTGTTCTTTTGACATCTCCAGGCTAAACATTAAGATCGCGCCTTTTTCCTCCTCCTTTTGTATTTCCGCGCGGTGCTTCGTCGGCGTGGCGACAAAAGTCGCTATGTTGAGGGCAAAGGCGGTCTTCCCCATCGAAGGTCTGGCCGCGACGATGATCAAATCCGATGGCTGAAGTCCGGACGTGATTTTATCGAGGTCGATAAAGCCGGTTCCGATGCCGGTAATCTCATCGGCGGTCTCGGAAATTTGTTCCAGTCTCTGTAAATTGGAGCTCAGGATACTCTTGATGGAGTGGTAGCCTTTTTCGGTTGACCTTAAGGATATCTCGGCGATTTTGTTTTCCGCTTCAGCCAGCAATTCCGAGATGTTTTTCTCAGGGCTCCTGCTTTTTCTGGCGATTTCGCTCGAGGTTTCAATCAGGTCTCTTAAAAGAGAATGCTCCTGGACGATCTTTGAGTATTGCTGGATATTGCCAGAGCTCGGAACGCAGTCGATCAGTTCCGCCAGGTAGCTATAGCCTCCAATTTCATCCAGTTGTCTAAGGCTTTTGAGTTCGTCACCCAAGGTGATTTCGTCGATGGGGATATTTTGGTCGCCCAATTCCAACATGGCCCTGAAGATTCGTTGGTGGGCGATAGAAAAAAAGGATTTGGGAGACAAGATACTGGCTGTCTCGGCCAGGACATCGTTGTTGTAGATGATGGCCCCCAAGATCGCCTGTTCGGCTTCGATATCTTGAGGTATGTCTGTCGCTAAAAGCTGATCGGTCATGGAGTTAACGTGTTCCGGGAATAATTTACGCCGTATTTATTCAGGTTGTGTTGTCACATTTGAGCAAAATTAAATCCTCTTTAAAAGAGATTAATTCTAAAAAAATGATAAACGGTTGTATTAAAAAGGTACGTTGCATAAGAAAAAAAAAATCCCTATTCTGGATTTCGGGGCCAGGTCTTTTGAGTCGGTTGTTTTGACTACTACTTGTTGTTATTATAAGCTATTAACGAATAATTAGCCAGGAAAATATGATGCGGCACACAGCGGTATTGTTTGATTTGGACGGCACTCTGCTTAATACGTTGGAGGATTTGTGCGATTCGTTGAACCGGGTTTTATATAAAATGGGTTTTCCTGTGCATGATCTGGATCAATACAGGTATTTTGTGGGTGAAGGAGCAGGGGTGCTGGTTGAAAGAGCCTTACCTGAAGACAAAAAATCGCCTGAAATAATGTCTGACTGCCTGACCGCTTTTAAGGATGATTACGGTAAAAACTGGGGGGTGAAAACCCGGGTTTATCCTGGAATAGCGGACCTATTGGACGAATTAGCTAAAAAAGGGCTGAAGATGTCGGTTTTATCTAACAAGCCTCATGTCTATACGCTTAAATGCGTTGAAAAGTATTTAGGGAAGTGGAAATTTGAGGTGGTTTTTGGAAAGAGGGAAAACTACCCTAGAAAACCAGACCCTTTTTCCGCTTTGGAAATCGCCGGTATCATGAGCGAAAAACCGGCCGATTTTCTTTACTTGGGCGATACCCCCATCGATATGAAGACCGCGAGTAACGCGGGGATGTACGGCATTGGGGTGAGTTGGGGTTTTAGACCTGAAAGTGAGCTGCTTGAAAGCGGCGCCAAAAGGGTTATCAAGGCTCCTCTTGATTTGCTTCAGTCTTTATAAGATAGCCTGGTTAATATTTGAAAAAGAGCATTAATTATGTTGGTTCATAGCGATATTCAGGCAAAAAAGACAGTCGCGGATCTGCAGGCTTGGTTTCAGACCCATCAAAGAGATCTACCCTGGAGAAAAAACTATGATCCTTACGAGATTTGGATTTCGGAAATCATGCTCCAGCAGACTCAAGTGGAAACCGTGATCCCCTATTTTCTACGCTGGAAGGAGAATCTCCGCGGAATCAAGGAGGTCGCCTCAGCCAGTCAGCGTGAACTGCTAAAGCTTTGGGAGGGGCTGGGTTATTATAGACGGGTCAAAAATATCAAAGCCACCGCGGAAATTCTAGTTGAACGGTATCAATCCAGACTGCCTGAAAACCACGGAGAATTGTTGAAACTTCCAGGTATCGGAGAGTATACTGCCGGAGCGATTTTAAGTATCGCCTATGAAGCTCCTTTTAGCGTTCTGGATGGAAATGTAGCCCGGGTTTTTAGCCGATATTTCGGTTGGAGCCTGGAGATCAGGACCAAAGAATCGAGAGATTTTTTTAACCGCATGTCCATGAAAATGCTTAAGTACGCCAGACCAAGAGATTTCAATCAGGGGCTCATGGAGTTGGGGGCCTTGGTTTGTCTGCCCGCCAACCCAAAGTGCGTGGTTTGTCCTCTTGTCAGTCGGTGCCATAGCCATAACAAGGATTTGACCCGGTGTCTTCCGGTCATCAATAAGAAAAAAACCATCAAGCTTGAACAACTCTTCATTATTTT